>Ga0302173_10001363_pt1 | contig 12339 bp, 12 predicted proteins | sample I_Fen_N3_1_FD_198785 | JGI IMG/M metagenome (GOLD analysis project Ga0302173, IMG submission 198785) | Peat permafrost microbial communities from Stordalen Mire near Abisko, Sweden - I_Fen_N3_1 | ecosystem: Environmental > Terrestrial > Soil > Wetlands > Permafrost | place: Sweden: Abisko... | reverse complement strand
GCTTTTATCATCAGAACTTACACTTACTCCTCTATAGCGAGCAACAGTACCATCAAAATCATTGAATCTTACAAAATATTCAATTCCTGTATAAAAACCTGAATTATCATTTATTTGTAGTTTCCAGTTTAAAAAAGGTAATGAAACCTGCTCACCAACTTTATATCTTTTTACAAGTTCAGCAGGTTTAACTGCAGTATTACTATATTTATTATTAGAATATGTAATTAAAGAAACCGAATTATTCTCAAAAGGAATTCGAATTTCATATTCTGTAGGGCTTAGAAATTTAACTCCAATTAAGGTGTTTGCAAGCTGTCCTTTTGTTTTGTCTATAACTATATAAAAAGGCACCTCTCCATAAGAATCAATTAAATTGTATTTACCTTGAACAAAGTAATCAATATAAAACTGCAGTTTATCTACAACTAATTCATTATGCGATCGAGACTGAATTATGGTTGAAATATTATTTACCTGATCTGAAGATCCTCCCCAATTAAAGATCAAACTTGTATTTGATGTAAAAAAAGGGTTCTGCTCCTCTTTAATAGATATCAAGGTTTGCATCGCGTAAATTTTTTCTTTACGAACGTTTACTTGATAAGCAATGGTAAAGGCTATTATTAAACTAAACAAGAACCACTTCCAATAACCAGCGATTTTTATTAAAAAACCTTTAAAATCAAAATTGGACTGATTCTCAAAAATGGAAAAATCTTTTATATCTAACATCTTTTGAATTTAGTTTTTCAGAATCAAATAAACTGTTGTTGCCAATGACAATAAAGTAATTATGGTCCCTACTGATTGTATACCTGTTTGACCAGTTCCCCACGTTTTTTGTTTTAGTGGTTTTACATAAATATAATCGTTAGGTTGTAAATAATAATAAGGCGATTTCATCACATTTACATCTGTCAAATCAAGATCATTCATCTGAACTCCAGTAGGAGTTTGGCGAATTACTGTTACAGATTTTCTATTTCCAACCGTGGTTATATCACCTGCATTTGCAATAGCTTCCATTATATTTACATGCTCTTGAAACAATGTTTTCGTACCAGCACTTCCAACTTCTCCATTAATTGTATATCTAAAACCAGCTAGCTTTACTGTTACAAAAATATTAGCTTCACTTTTAAAATACTCTTCAAGAAGTTTTTTTTCAATTTTAACTCTAACTTCTTCAAGTGTATAACCAATAACATTTATCTCGCCCAAAATAGGCATTCTAATATTTCCATGATCATCGACCGTAAATCCACTAAAATACAAGCCCGATTCTGATTTTGAAGTTACTGAACTACTGTTTTCGGTGGTACTTGTATTAAAAATGGCTACCAATTTTGGATCAATGGCCTTTATATCAATACTTAAAACATCATTTACTTGTAATCTATAAGGTTTAGACTGAATTACAGAGATGTTATTTTGCTCTCCTGAACTGCTTTTATCTTGTAAATAAACTAAGTCTTTTACAGGAATACAAGACGTAAATAGTGTACTAATTAATAGTAATATATAAAAGCAGTTTTTAGTCATTATCTAAATTTTATGGCAAATATAGCTTTTCCTTTAATTTTCAGGAAATCTACTCACTATTTGAGCCAATTTAATTGTTTTTGAAAGTTTTTTCGAATGGTACTCGATGCAAAATACTTCTACCGAGTGTAATTTCGTCAGCATATTCTAGCTCATCACCTACAGAAATACCTCTTGCAATTGTAGAAATTATAATTTCTGATTCGGCAATTTGTTTATAAATGTAAAAGTTAGTCGTATCTCCTTCCATTGTAGAGCTTAACGCAAAAATAATCTCAACTACTTTTCCTGATTTTACTTTTTCGACTAGGCTTGAGATATTCAGTTGACTTGGCCCTACTCCTTCTATTGGCGAAATCTTCCCTCCCAAAACATGATAAATACCTTTATACTGACCGGTATTTTCGATAGCCATAACATCGCGAATATCTTCGACCACACAAATAGTCTGATGGTTTCTTGCCAAATTGGCGCAGATTTCACAAACTTTTGTATCTGATATGTTATGGCAATTTTCACAAAATTTAATATCCTCACGCATATTTAACAATGCTTGTGATAAAAAACCTGTTTGCTCTTTTGGCTGTTTTAATAAATGAAGAACCAAACGCAATGCCGTGCGTTTACCAATTCCTGGTAATTGCGACATTTCATTGACTGCTTTTTCTATTAATTTTGATGAAAATTCCATTACGACAAAAGTACTGTTTTTATGTTTTTTTTAGTCTGATAGTCCCGAAACTTCAGGAGTAATCCTTTTTGCCTTTCTTTAAAAAATAAAAAAACTGCAACGAATTGCTTTGTCAATTCTCTTTTTCGGATTCGCATGCGAGATTAGCTCCTAAAAAATTAATATTGATTTGTAGCTAATAATACTAACGTACATGCAACTTCGGCCTTAATATTATTCAATTCTAACAATTGATAAAATTCCGGATTTTCTGTTCCAGGATTAAAAACAACTCTTTTTGGTTGTGCTTCAATAATGTAATTATAGTAATCGCGTTGACGTGTTGGATTCAAATACAAAGTAACTGTATCAATGTTTTTTACAGGAATTGCTTTAGTATGAATTTTTACACCAGCAACTTCTCCAGCTTTTTGCCCAATTGCCAAAACTGAATGTCCTTTTTCAACTAACATATTTATAGCTCTAAAAGCGTAACGTTCTGGTTTTGTTGTAGCGCCCAGAACTAAGGTTTTTTTATTTTTCATTATTTTAAAATATGATACAAAAGTAATCAAAAAGAACGAGCTCCGTTTAGCATATTGATTTAGAATTAGAAGGATTAAAAAATAATATCATATTATGAATATGCAATGAAATATCAAAAAAAGACTATTTTTACTTCATTAACCTAAACTCTATGGATATATTCATTTATTTATTTGCAGCTCTTTTTTCAGTACTGAACCCAATTGGGACTGTTCCAATTTTTGTTGGATTAACACAACATGATTCTCAAAAAGAACGCTCCCGTATTTCTCTTTGGACCGCTATAAACGTTTTTATTATTTTAATTGTGTCTTTTTTTATTGGTCAATATGTTTTGTCTTTTTTCGGTATTAGCATTGACGCTCTAAGAATTGCGGGAGGAATTGTGATCGTAAATTCTGGATTTTCATTATTGTCTGGTAAATTCAACAAGAAACGAGGAATCAATAAAAAAATCGAGAATGAAGTACAGCAACGTAACGATATTGCCTTGACACCACTGGCAATTCCCATGTTAGCAGGACCAGGATCCATCTCTTTATTGATTGCATTTCATCAGGAACACCACGAAGTACAGGAAATGATTTTTTCTTGCTTAGCCATTCTTGCTATTGCAATTGCTATTTACGCTATCTTAAAAAGCGCACACTATTTAGCAAGAATACTTGGTGCATCAGGAATTGTAGCAATTTCGAGAATTGTTGGTTTTATTGTAATTTCAATTGGAATTCAATACATTGTAAGTTCAATTATTAATATCGTAAAAGGAAATTTGATGTAAATTGATTATTAAATGTAATTTGTAAAGTTAAAAATTATGAAAGAAATTAATTTCTCTTTTGGAGATTATGTCATTACAACCTATAAAAACAAGTTAGATCTTTATGCAATTCATGATTTCTTATCAAAGAAATCTGGCTGGAGCAACAATATTCCCTTTGAAACCTTGAAAACTTCTATCGAAAATTCTCTGAATTTTGGATTATTTTATAAAGACAGACAAATTGGTTTTGCAAGAGTAATATCTGACTTTGCTACAATTGCTTATTTGGGAGACATTTATGTTTTAGACGAATTTAGAGGTAAATGCCTTTCAAAAAATTTAATGGAGCAAGTAATGCATCATCCTAACCTGCAAGGTTTACGTCGTTGGATTTTATTAACTTCTACTGCAGAATGGCTTTACGAAAAATACAATTTCACAAAATTACCAAATCCAGAATTATATATGGAATTATACAATCCTGAGGTTTATAAATAAATTTTAAAATAATTTGTAAAAAACGCAAAATTCCAAATTCCAAACTGTACTTTTCAGAATTTGGAATTTGGAGTTTGTTTATTAAAAATTATAATTTTAACTTCTTGGTAAAAATACTTCAGCCATCATACATCTTGCACTTCCTCCACCACAAGCTTCAATAGTATCTAAACTAGAACTTAAAATCTCAGCATGATTCTCTAATTGAGCAATTTGTTTTGGAGTCAAACTCTGATGTGCCGACGCACTCATGACAATAAACTTTTTATTGTTAGCGCCACGAATTTCCAACATATTACCGGCAAAATTATTAACTTGTGCTTCGGTAATTAAAATTACTTCTTTCTTATCTGCTTTTAGATTTTCAAGAACCATTTTACGTTCTTTTTTATCATCAATAGAATCCGCACAAATAACTGCAAAAGTTTCTCCTAAACACATCATTACATTTGTATGATATATTAATTTACGTTCGCCATCAACAGTCTGAAAAGCTTCAAAGATTACTGGAGCATAATCGAAATCTTCACAAAATTCGATGAATAATTCTTCATCTGCTCTCGGCGATAAAGCGCAATATGCTTTAGCATTTGCTCTATCTAAAAGCAAGCTTCCTGTTCCTTCTAAAAAGAATCCATCTTCTTCTGCAGATGTATAATCCATTATATTAGAAATCTGAAAACCTTTTTCTTCTAGAATATCCAGAATATCTTCACGACGCTCCTGACGACGATTTTCCGCAAACATGGGATACAAAGCTACATCTCCATTTTCATGAAACGAAACCCAGTTGTTCGGAAAAATACTATCCGGAGTATCAGTTTCTAAATTATCATCTACAACAGTAACATCAACCCCAACAGCTCTCAATTTCTCAACAAAAACATCAAATTCTTGTTGCGCCTTTGCGTTTACTGTACTTGGTAAAAGTCCGTCTAATACTTTTTGATAATAATTATTTACCGCAGTTTGCTCATTCATTCTGAAAGCTACTGGTCTAATCATTAAGATTGCATTTGTTGTTTGTCTCATTTTATATTTTATTCTTTTAAATTCAAGTTTAAAAAAAGTTAAACTTTACACTTAAAACTATTTTTAGTCTCTAATTAACGGAAGCGTCGAACATCTTAACAATCCTTCTTGCTTTGCAATTTCGGCATAAGGAATTTCTTCAACGATAAAACCATTTGAACGAAGCCAGTTGTTAAGTCGGGTAAAATTTTTCTCCGATACCACAACATTTTCATCAATCGAAAAAACATTCGAAAACATATTATACATTTCGTTTCTTTCGATATGAAATAAATTTTCCTTCCCAAAAAGATTAACTAAATAAGAATAATCAGCTTCCTCACGAAAGCCTCTTTTATATATTATTCCCTTATTTTTTCCAACAGGCTGAAAACAACAATCCAAATGCAAAGCATTGTCCCGAGCTTCTAATTTAGATTTCACCAAATCAAACTCTTTTACTATCTTATTTGGAAATAATTCTTTAATAAAATTTACACCATGCATATTCGTTCTTGCAGTAATGTAATCTTTATAATCACTCCCCTTATAAGTCCCCACAAAAACATGATCGTTCCAAAGCATCACATCTCCACCCTCAATATGAACTTGCTCTGGTGGACGAACAACTTTTAATGGATCCATTTGATCTATTATATATTGAATAGCATCTAACTCACGCTCTCTATCAGGCAAAATATTTGATTTAACAAAAGTATCATCAATTACAAAACCAATATCTCTGGCAAAAATCTGATTGTAATTCTCAATCATTTCCGGACGATAAACAGTTACATTATATTTTTGAAAAACGGCATTAAAAGCTTCCATTTCAGCAACCATATCTTTTTCGAGCGGATAAGTTCCTGCTTTAATATGTTCCAATGATTTTGGATCGTAGGCTTCATCTAATGATGGAGTCGGCCCATTATGAACAGCCGAACCCAAAACTACAGCCCGCAGTCTTGACGTTTCGTTCTTTATATTTAATTGCAACATAACTCTTTTATATTTTGAGCAAAGATAAAAAAAGCTTCACAGTTAAGTGAAGCTTTAATTTTTTTTATTTGTTCGACTTAAAGTCTCTCAGCGGATGTCCAGTATAAATTTGTCGCGGTCTACCAATTGGCTCTTTATTTTCACGCATTTCTTTCCACTGCGCAATCCAACCTGGTAATCTTCCAATAGCGAACATTACCGTAAACATATCAGTAGGAATTCCTAACGCTCTGTATATAATTCCAGAATAAAAATCTACGTTTGGATATAAATTTCTTGATTTGAAATACTCATCTTCAAGAGCAGCCGATTCAAGTTTTTTAGCAATTTCTAAAATTGGATCATCTACACCTAAAGTTTCTAAAACTTCTTTAGCTGCTTTTTTGATAATTCTAGCTCTAGGATCGAAATTTTTATAAACTCTATGACCAAATCCCATTAAACGGAATGGATCATTTTTATCTTTAGCTTTTGCTAAGAATTTATCAGTATCTCCACCATCTTTATTAATCTCTTCCAACATTTCAAGCACAGCTTGATTTGCACCTCCGTGAAGTGGCCCCCAAAGAGCAGAAACTCCGGCAGAAATTGAAGCAAATAAACCAGCATGAGATGAGCCAACCATTCTTACTGTAGATGTCGAACAATTTTGTTCATGATCTGCATGTAGAATAAACAATTTATCTAATGCATCCACAATAATCGGATTTGCAGAATAAGGTCCTGTAGGCAATTTAAACATTAATTGCATAAAGTTCTCTACATAACCTTGTGTATTATCATAATAGTTTAATGGATAACCCATAGATTTTCTATATGTCCATGTAGCAATTACAAGAAACTTACCCATTGTTTTGCAAATGGCCTCGTACATTTCTTTTTCGTTCTCAACATTTACCGCTTTTGGATTAAATGCTGTTAAGGCACTTGTTAAAGCTGATAATACACCCATTGGGTGCGCTGTTTTTGGAAAACCATCAATGATATTTTTCATTTCTTCGTTAACCAAAGTATGTTTTTTAATACCATTTTCAAATTGTTCCAGTTCTTTTGCAGTTGGCAATTCACCAAAAATCAAAAGGTAAGATACTTCTAAAAAGTTAGCTTTTTCAGCTAAATCCTCAATTGAATATCCTCTGTAACGCAAAATTCCTAATTCTCCATCTAAGAAAGTGATTTCACTTTTACAAGAACCAGAATTTTTATATCCTGGATCAAGAGTGATAAAACCAGTTAAATCACGTAATTTGTTAATATCGACAGCAGATTCATTTTCGCTCCCAGTAATCACCGGAAGTTCAATCTTTTTACCATCTACTTCTAATGTAGCTATTTTTGACATAATATATCGGAAATAAATCTTTAAAATAATAATTTATCAAATCTAAGGAATTTAAGACTAATTAAAAAAAGAATACTGCTATGAATTTGTTAAAACTCCAAAAAAAAACCATCCGAAAAAAACGGATGGTTTAAATTTAATATATAACTCTTACAATTATTTAATCTTGAAAGCGTTTAATCCAGGAAAATAAGCAGTACTTCCTAACTCTTCTTCAATTCTTAATAATTGGTTGTATTTTGCCATACGATCAGAACGAGAAGCAGAACCTGTTTTAATCTGACCACAGTTTAAAGCCACAGCTAAATCAGCAATAGTATTATCTTCAGTCTCTCCTGAACGGTGAGACATTACTGAAGTATAACCTGCATTTTTAGCCATATTTACAGCAGCAATTGTTTCAGTTAAAGTTCCAATTTGATTTACTTTTACTAAAATTGAATTTGCAATTCCTTTTTCAATTCCTGTAGACAAACGCTCAACATTAGTAACAAACAAATCATCTCCTACTAATTGTACTTTATGTCCAATTTTTTCAGTAAGAAGTTTCCATCCATCCCAGTCATTTTCATCCATTCCATCTTCGATAGAGATAATAGGATATTTAGCTACTAATTCAGCCAAATATTCTACCTGCTCAGCAGAAGATCGCACTTTACCAGTTTCTCCTTCAAATTTAGAGTAATCATATTTCCCGTTTACGTAGAACTCAGCAGAAGCACAATCAAGAGCAATCATAATTTCGTCTCCGAAAGTATATCCAGCATTTTCAACCGCTTTTTTGATCGTATCTAAAGCATCTTCAGTACCACCAGCTAAGTTTGGAGCAAAACCACCCTCGTCACCTACAGCAGTACTTAAACCTCTGTCATGTAAAACTTTTTTCAAGCTATGAAAAATTTCAGTTCCCATTTGCATAGAATGAGAGAAAGAAGTCGCCTTTACAGGAAAAATCATAAACTCCTGGAAAGCAATAGGAGCATCAGAGTGAGAACCTCCATTGATGATATTCATCATTGGCACAGGCAATGTATTAGCAGAAACCCCGCCAACATATCTGTACAAAGGCAATCCAAGTTCGTTAGCAGCAGCTTTTGCAGCAGCTAAAGAAACTCCTAAAATCGCATTAGCACCTAATTTTGACTTATTTGGCGTACCATCTAAATCAATCATTAATTGATCAATTGTGTTTTGTTCGAAAACAGAAGTTCCAACTAATTCCTCAGCAATAACAGTATTTACATTGTTCACTGCATTCAAAACTCCTTTTCCTAAGAAAGCTTTTCCTCCGTCACGTAATTCAACAGCCTCATGTTCTCCAGTTGATGCTCCAGAAGGAACAGCAGCTCTACCTAAAACTCCATTCTCAGTAATTACATCAACTTCAATAGTAGGATTACCTCTGGAATCAAAAATTTGTCTTGCGTGAACTTTAATTATAATACTCATTATTTTTGTTTTTTATTAATAAATTATATTTTTTTTCGAAATTATAAAAATATTTAATAGTAAAAATGCATTTTAACCATTAAACAGGTTTATTTATTAACTATATCGTTTTAGCAGTAGCTAGCTTTATATTCTCAACAAACTGATCAAACAAATAAGATGAATCATGCGGTCCAGGACTTGCTTCCGGATGATATTGCACAGAAAAACAATTCTTATTTTTCATACGCATTCCCGCTACAGTTCCGTCATTTAGATGAAGATGTGTAATCTCTAAATCACTATGATTATCCAATGCTTCTTTATTAACAGCAAAACCGTGATTCTGCGAAGTAATCTCACCTTTTCCTGTAATAAGGTTTTTAACCGGATGATTTATACCACGGTGACCGTTAAACATTTTATAAGTCTGAACACCATTTGCCAAAGCAATTACCTGATGTCCCAAACAAATTCCGAATAAAGGATTATCATTCGCCAAAATTTCTTTCGCTACTTCAATAGCACCAAAAAGAGGATCCGGATCCCCAGGTCCATTTGACAAGAAATATCCATCCGGATTAAACTCTGCTAAATCTTTGTAAGTTGAATTATACGGGAACACCTTAATGTAACAATCTCTTTTAGCAAGGTTTCTAAGAATGTTTTTCTTAATACCTAAGTCTAAAGCTGAAATCTTATAAGTTGCCTTTTCATCACCAAAAAAATAAGGCTCAGTTGTTGATACTTTCGAAGCCAACTCTAAACCTTCCATATTTGGTACATTTGCCAATTCTTTCTTAAGATCTTCAATAGATGTTCCATCCGTACAAATAACAGCATTCATTGCACCATTGTCACGAATATAACTTACTAAAGCTCTGGTATCAACATCAGAAATACAGATTAGATTTTGTTTAATAAAATAATCTTCTAAACTTCCTGAAGAATCTTCTCTTGAATAATTGAAACTAAAGTTTTTACAAACTAAACCAGCAATTTTGATACTATCAGATTCAACTTCTAAATCGTTAACACCATAATTTCCAATATGAGGATTAGTTGCAACCATAATTTGACCAAAATATGAAGGATCAGTAAAAATCTCCTGATATCCGGTCATTCCAGTATTAAAACAAACTTCACCAAAAGTTTTACCGCTAATACCGATAGATTTTCCGTGAAAAATAGTTCCATCACTTAGTAATAAAATGGCGCTTTGTCGTGTAGTGTATTTCATTATTTAATTTGTATTGTTTTCTTTTTAATTGTTTCATGAAACTTGCTTTGCTCATTTCATTTGTAATTAGATCTTTTGCAAATTTACTTCTTTAAAAGAGTGCTTCCAAGATTTTTTAAAAATTTCCTTGATAAAAATGAAACCAACTTATTTAAATAAGTTAAATTTCTAATTCGTTCAAAAAAAACCAAAAAAAAAGGATAAACTAAAAATTAGTTTATCCTTGATTTCTATAGAATCATTACTTTCATAATTATTCAGAAGCTTCAGTAGTCGTTTCAGTAGACTCAGCAGCAGGAGCTTCAGATGCAGCTTCCTCCTTTTTTGCTTTACCACCACGACGGCTTTTCGCTTTTTTAACTTCTTTTTTACCACCATTGTAAAGTTCATTAAAATCTACAAGTTCGATCATAGCCATATCAGCATTATCTCCCAAACGATTTCCAACTTTAATGATACGAGTGTATCCACCTGGACGGTCACCAACTTTAGCAGCTACGTCTCTGAACAAATCAGTTACAGCATATTTACTACGTAAGTAAGCAAAAACAATACGACGGTTGTGAGTCGTATCTTCTTTTGATTTTGTAATTAAAGGCTCAACGAATTGTTTAAGCGCTTTAGCTTTAGCAACAGTAGTGTTAATACGTTTGTGCTCGATAAGAGAACAAGCCATATTAGCTAACATAGCTTTTCTATGTCCAGTCTGCCTGCTTAAGTGGTTGAATTTTTTTCCGTGTCTCATGACGTGTTTTTTTTATCTTCATCTTGCTACAATCCACCATGGAGAGCAAAATATGAAGTAAATTATTCTTTATCTAATTTGTATTTAGCTAAATCCATTCCGAAAGTTAAATTCTTCACTGCAACAAGTTCATCAAGTTCAGTTAAAGATTTTTTACCGAAATTACGGAATTTCATTAGGTCATTTTTATTGAACGATACTAAATCACCAAGTGTATCAACTTCAGCCGCTTTCAAGCAATTTAATGCTCTCACAGATAAATCCATATCAACAAGCTTAGTTTTAAGCAATTGTCTCATATGCAATGACTCTTCATCATACGATTCTGTTTGTGCAATTTCGTCAGCCTCGAGTGTAATTCTTTCGTCAGAAAATAACATGAAGTGGTGAATTAAAACTTTAGCAGCTTCAGTAAGAGCATCTTTTGGATTAATAGATCCATCAGTTTTGATTTCAAAAACTAATTTCTCGTAATCTGTTTTTTGCTCAACACGGAAATTTTCAATTGCATATTTTACATTTTTTACCGGAGTAAAAATAGAGTCTGTAAAAATGGTACCAATTGCAGCGTTCTGTTTTTTGTTCTCCTCAGCAGGAACATATCCTCTACCTTTTTCGATTGTTAAATCGAAGTTCAATTTGATCTTAGAATCTAAATTACAGATAACAAGGTCTGGGTTCAGAACTTGAAAACCTGAAATAAATTTCTGAAAATCACCTGCTGTTAATTGATCTTTACCAGAAACAGAAATTGTAACTGCTTCATTATCGATATCTTCAATTTGACGTTTGAAACGTACTTGTTTTAGATTAAGGATAATTTCGGTAACATCTTCAACAACACCTGAAATAGTAGAAAACTCATGATCTACACCTTCGATACGAACAGATGTAATTGCATAACCTTCTAATGCTGAAAGCAAAACTCTTCTAAGTGCATTACCAACTGTCAATCCATAACCAGGTTCTAAAGGTCTAAATTCGAATTTACCTTCAAAATCGGTTGAATCGATCATGATAACTTTATCGGGCTTTTGAAAATTAAATATTGCCATAAATTTCGACTAAGTCAATTATTATTTGTTGTACAACTCTACGATTAATTGTTCTTTAATGTTTTCTGGAATTTGAAGTCTCGCTGGTACAGAAACGAAAGTTCCTTCTTTAAGATCATTGTTCCAGGTAATCCATTCATAAACATGACTTGAATTTGATAAAGAACGTTCGATAGCTTCTAAAGATTTAGATTTTTCACGAACTGCAACTTTATCACCAGGCTTAAGGTGGTAAGAAGCGATATTTACAACTTCACCATTTACAGTAACGTGTCTGTGAGAAACTAATTGTCTAGCACCTCTTCTAGAAGGAGCGATACCCATTCTAAAAACAACGTTATCTAATCTTGCTTCACATAATTGTAAAAGAACTTCACCAGTAACACCTTTAGTAGCTGATGCTTTTTTGAATAAATTTCTGAATTGTTTTTCTAAAATTCCGTAAGAATATTTAGCTTTTTGCTTTTCCATTAACTGAACAGCGTACTCAGATTTTT
>Ga0302173_10001361_pt1 | contig 12348 bp, 11 predicted proteins | sample I_Fen_N3_1_FD_198785 | JGI IMG/M metagenome (GOLD analysis project Ga0302173, IMG submission 198785) | Peat permafrost microbial communities from Stordalen Mire near Abisko, Sweden - I_Fen_N3_1 | ecosystem: Environmental > Terrestrial > Soil > Wetlands > Permafrost | place: Sweden: Abisko... | reverse complement strand
ATAATCCGTTGCCCCGTTTAACATCGCACTAATTGCGACATCTTCTCCTATTGTTCCCGAAACGAATATAAAAGGTATGAATGAATATTTTTCTTTTACAAACTTTAGTGCTTTATTGCCATTGTATTCTGGCATGCTATAGTCAGCCAAAATGACATCAATATTTTCAGTTTCCAGGAGATTTACAAAATCTTTTTCGTTATCGGTTAAAAAATATTCATGCTCGATTTCTCCACTCTCTATAATTGAGTGTATTAACTCGAAATCTTTTAATGAATCTTCTAGGTGAAGTATCTTTATTTTTTTATCCATAGTTGCAGACACTTTTAGGTTTTAAATTTTAACCCTTTTCAAAACGTGCAGGTGGTGGTTGATTAATGACTGCCCAATATTGTCCCAAAACTTTAATTGCATCAATGAACTGAAGAACATCAACAGGTTTTACCACATATGAATTAGCACCCAGCTTATAACTCTCAACAATATCTCTTTCTCCACTTGATGATGTTAACATGATTACAGGAATAAACTTAAATTTAGCATCGGAGCGGATGTGTTTAAGGACTTTTTAGCGTGATGATTCTCAGCAAGAGTAGCGATAGTAAGTTCAATATCTTTAGGACTGTCGTCCACTATAAGGATTCTTTTTATTTCTGTCTTCATACTTTATTTTTTTACTGACAGTTAATTATTTGGCACACTAAATAAAAATGTAGCACCTTTGCCTACTTTACTTTCTGCCCAGCATTTTCCACCATGTCGCATCACGATTCTGCTTACATTAGCAAGACCAATCCCAATCCCCTCAAAATCACTTGCTTTATGCAGTCTCTGGAAAACTCCGAATAGTTTATCAGCGTATTTCATATCAAATCCTGCACCATTATCCTTTATATGAAATATTACTTCGCCATTCTCAACTTTGCCACCAATATCAATCACTGCTTTTTCCTTATTTCGTGAATATTTTAAAGCGTTAGATATAAGATTAACCCAAACCTGATTAATTAAGTTTTCGTCACCCATTTCATCAGGGAGGTCTGATATATTTATTTTGACTGTTCGACAAATAAGTTCATCGCTGAAAGTTTTAAGTGCTCGAGATACAATATTTTTTGAATTAATTTTTACTCGCTGCAGTTCTGTCCTGCTTAGCCTTGAGAATGTCAATAATGCATCTATAAGATTCCCCATTTCATGAGCTGACTCAGTTATGATGTTCAAAAATCTCAACCCCTTAGAGTCAAGTTGAGTTGAATTATTATTGTTTAATAAATCAACAAAACCACTAATATGTCTTAAAGGTGCACGCAAGTCATGAGAAACAGAATAACTGAATGCTTCAAGTTCTTTATTCGCAATGATTAATTCTTCTGCTCGTTTTACCTTTTCCAAATTGAGATTTACATTTTTTTTGTTTGTGGTGATTAAGTCTATGTCAAGTTTTGCCTTTTCTTTGTTCAGGGTAACTAATTCATTGGCTCTTTCTATTTTATCTTCATAAGAAGTAACTATCTCCTCCTGCAAAGCAATAATTAAATCTTCTGCATGTTTTAGCTTAGCTTCATTGGCAATAATTGATTTATCACACTTTAGGACTTTATTCATTTGATGAGTATTTAATTCACCTCAAGATTCAATAATACAATCGTAACGGTGAAAATCAATTATATTTAGTTGGATATCAATAGGTTTAAATCAATCATAGATTTTCACAGATGCAAGTTAATTAGGTCAATTTAAATTAGAATTACACTTTCACTAAAATAAGTTACATAAATCACACATATTTAAGTGGATACTAATAATTTATAATAGCACCTTGTTTTGTAAAACAGTGAATCCATTTTTTCTAAATAATTTTAGCTTATTTTATTTTGTGATATGTTAGAATAACATCCACAAATAATCGGACGTTTATTTGAGATATGAATAACAGGAGGATAACTGGGTTTTTGGGCAATAATTTGGTATGATAATTATTTGGGGGAGTATTATCTATAATTTTAATATTGGTTGCCCAGACTTGGTTGCCAACATCATAAAACTCTTTCGTCGCCAGCCTGATCAGCAGGATGGATCAGAATCAGGAAATATTCACAAAGATCATTGATGATGATGAATTTTCAAAAGTGGTGAAAAAGTTATTGTTGGCGAAGGTGAACACATCTTATGGAGACCATAAGGTTTTAAATAAATCACACAAAGGATCGTTTGACCATCTTATCAAATGAGAGTATTTGTAACTATTTACATTTCTTTTCGTATAATTAAGTATAAGAGTTGTTTACTGGTTTAAAGAATTTGGTTTATATTGTTTTAATTGGTTCATAGGCTGGCATTTATTTGTCAGCCTTTTTTGTATATTAAAGATAATCAAATAATTATGTAACCTTTTTCATTTCTTTTCGTATAAGAATATTCAAGATTGGTTTACTCGTAAAAAGAATTTGGTTTATATTAAAATAATATTATATAATGCAACAAGAATTTTCTGTCAACCATAGATTGAAGTCCCAAAAAGATGATCTGTTATGTTTCGAACAAATAATCCTCAGACATAAAAACAAGTTATCTGCATATATTAGACGTTATATACCTGATGTGGCTCTCGTGGAAGATATCTTACAGGACACCTTCATTAAAGTTTTTCAATCTATTAAAGCAGGTAATTATTCCGAAAACGGGAAATTTATCTTTTGGGTAATGCGTATTGCTCATAATCTGATAATTGACCATTTCCGCTTAATTAAACAGATGAATACCATTTCGAATAATAACTATGAATCTGATCTCTTTAATTTAAAAAGATTTGCTGAAGGTAATATAGAAGATGATATGATCATCCGACAGATACATCAGGATGTAAGAAATATAATTAGCCATCTGGATGAAGACCAGAAAGAAGTGGTAATTCTGAAGTTTTATGAAGGATTGAGCTTTAAAGAGATAGCCAATAAAACCAAAGTCAGTATTAACACGGCTCTCGGTCGTATGAGATATGCTCTCATTAATATTCGGAAAATGATGGAGGAGAATAAAATCAGTTTAACTTTAAATTAGGTATCAGATAAAGGCGAGTTTATGACATAGGTGGTTGATACCACAAGATAACTGCCTTATGTGTTTCCAGAATTTGATAAATTATCTTCTCTTTCTCCTTTAAGGTTTTGTTGAATGAAAAATAAAATGATCATTTCTGAAAAAAGTTATATTTCATTTTTAAAAACTCATTTTTACTTTACGTTTTGCCTTAAGTATTACTGATTCAATGTTGACTGATGCACCACCTTTCAGTCTGCTCTCTTGCGCAGCCTGCATAAATCCGAAAATCTCTAAAGTTTCCTCAGCCTTAACCGGAACTATTCCTGTATTAAAAAACTCAACAATTTTTATCAATAATTCGTTATATCCAAGGGTTCCTCCAAGTGTCAGATTGGCTTTTTCTCCAAATGCAATACCACCAATTCCATATACTCCGGAGCGCGTTCCCCGGAAGGTGCCGATACGATTATCATTCCATACTCCAACAACTGAATCTGTATCTTCGGTATAGGTTCGCGAAACACTCCTGCAACCTGTACCCATAAGTGTAAATAATGACTCAATACCGTGTATCCCATACCAGAATAGATCAGGGTGTGTTTTCTCAATCGTTGCAGGACTGAATGTATCAGCACCCAGGACTTTTCCTATCTTGCCCCGTACAATTTCCTGAGTAACTTTTTCATATCTTAAAGAAGATGATGAAAAGACAGGTACATTATAATGTCTGGCTGCTTCAAAAATTGTTATTGCATCAGTAAGAGATGCTGTCATTGGTTTATCAATAAACATGCGCTTTCCAGACTTAAATACCGGTAACGCCTGTTGGAGATGAAGACGTCCGTCGTTTGTTTCAAGTAAAACTACATCCACTTTGGTAAGAAGTTCATCTATTGAGCCTACTATCTCCACTCCAAGTTTCCTGACTTCATCGGTATATCCTGGTATTCGTTCATAACTTGACTTGATATCATCGCTTCCTCTGGGATAGGCAGCAACTACCTTATATCCATCCAGCTCCGGAGCTGCAGCTATGTCATTAAAAGCTTTAGTAAATTCAGTACTGTGTGATGTGTCAAGTCCGATAATTCCTATACGCCGGCCAGATGAACCGGTTCTTCCAGATGTATAGTTCCTGTTACCCATCAGGCCAAGTCCAATACTTCCTAATAAGGTTGTCTTTACAAAACCACGGCGATTTAAATTTTTCTTCATAATTGTATGGTTACTGGTATTATATTCAATTGATATAAAATATCTGTAAGCCTTCTGACAGTCTATTTGTTTTCGCGAATATTATTTTAAGTTTATAATTCTTATTGAATATATCATATTCATCAGCGTCATGAATTTTATTTTTTAAATGGTTCATTAAAACTTATCAAATCGGTTCGTGTTTTTCCGTTCTCGGTGACTCTGGCAAGGGTATATACAGTACCGTCGTTCCCGATCGCAATGGAATTGACATACATAGGACGTTGACCGTCGGGATAAAATACGGCTCCGTGATCCAGGTATTTTTCTGTTAGTATATCATAAGTTACCAGATGAAGATCTTCGAGACCTTTAGCTTCTCCCTTTCTGGTTGAGGTGGCCCCCTTAACACGTCTGCCGTTTTCATATATCGGACCACCCGTCAGGTAATAGATTGTATGACCATCAGGACCTAACTTAAAACCAAGATAACCGTAACTGAACTGATCATTCATCCCAATCAGTTTAGAAGGAATGGATGTCAGTCTTTCAAGTACATCAACACTTGAGATAGCCGGATCAAAGCAGAAAAGATATCCCGAGTTGCCATGAATACCATAAATCTTTTTCGTCGGAGCATACCAGAATGCCTGACGCCAGTTGTATGCCATACTGCCTGCTGTTGATACGTCGTAATTCCCAAAATAGTCCTTATTTAGATCATCTCCTTGAACAGTTTCTACAACATCCTTCCCGACTTTAAGGTACTTAATCTGCCCTTCAGCATTGGTAAGATAGACAGTACCGTCTTCCGGATCAATTACGATTGAACGGCAAATTACACGAAAATCAAGACCAATACCAAGTTCACCTTTGCCAGTGAACGGACCTGTATTTTTCAATTCTTTCTTAGTGACATCATAACGGAACAAATAGCCAGTTGGCCATGTAAGTCCATAAATAAGGCCACGGCGTGTATCCATGTTCATAGTAATTATGCCTTCATTATCATGCACGATTCCCAGGTCCTCAAAAGTTTTGGTCTTCATATCAAATGCAAGTATGTGTCCGCCCCGGTAAGCTTTATAACCATTGACAGGAATACCCGCTTTCTCGATACCATCTATGATACTGTAATATCCAAGATGGGTTGCAAAATATAGTTTGCCGTTCGATTCAATGAAATTAACATGGCTTTTACCCTGTGATACCACTTTCATGTCTTTCTCACCACATATTTCGGTAAGGTCACCAAGATGTTCAATCGTTCCTGTTTTTGGGTCGAATGAATACATTTGCCCGGCTACGTCAATCAACTGTGAGCTAAGAACATAGTATATCTTTCCATCGCTTGCAGAAGAAAGACCATTATAGGTGTCGTGTGCATCCTTGAAGCCAGAGTTATAAACTGTAGCTACCAACTTTGCGTTGGGAGTTGAAAAAACTGGAGCTTCAACCACTGGTTTGATAGCTTGTCTGCAGCCAGTCATTACTAGTCCCGGAATTATAACTGAAAATAAAAGCAGGCGGAGTTTCATTTGTTTTATTTTTTTATGTTAATTATTTCTGCGATTTGATCTTATCAGCATTCAAATGTATCCTTTCAATTGCGGATGCAATATCATCCATATCAGATTTCCCTGCCAACAACATGTTTTGTTCAAACCATACCGCCTCTTCACATAACTGGTCATTCAGCGGACATTGATTCCTTTCCATATATTTCTTATAATCCAACATCTCCGGAGGATAAATCAATTTAAAATTTTTCGTCTTAAGCACATTTTCCAGGTATGACATTTTATTAAGTGGGGTATATCCACTTGAACAAGGAATTCCTTCGGCGCTGAGAGCGTTAAGAAACCGTTCTCTGGTTAAGCCTTTAAACTCCTCTTTTTTGTACCTGAATGGAAAAAGATGGAAAGCAGCCCTGGTTACTTTTTCATTGAATTTGTATGGTAAAATTCCGGGTATTTTTTTGATTTGTGACCTCAGGTATGCGGCATTATCATTCCTTTTTGTTGTTTGTTCCTCAAGGCGTTTCAACTGAGCAAGACCGATAGCCGCCTGGTATTCAGTCATCCGCAGTTTTGTTCCTGCCATAACTGTACCTGAACTTACATCGCCAATTAAAGTGCCATAAGGATTGCCGTAATTATGATAAGAGTAACATCTGTCTATAAATGGTCCATCATCACTCACTATCGCTCCTCCTTCACCAATTGGTATGTTTTTAGAATTCTGGAAACTGAAACAACCGGCATTACCGAATGTGCCGACTTTCTTGTGATCGATTTCAGCCAGCCATGCCTGGCAGGCATCTTCCACCACTAAAAGATTATGTTTCCTGGCAATTGCCATTATCTTTATCATATCAGCCGGCAGCCCTAAAATATGAACCGGCATGATAGCCTTCGTCCGGGGTGTTAACCTGGCTTCAATTTTATCATGATCGATCTGGAATGTCTCGGGATCGGTATCAACAAATACAGGCATTGCACCAGTTTGCAGAATTGCTATAACTGATGCAATAAAAGTATAAGGCGGAACAAGAACTTCATCACCTCCACCAATACCAAGTTGAACCATGGCAGTAATTAAGGCATTGGTTCCGTTTACAACAGCAAGGCACCGTTGTGAACCGATTGTTTCTGCCCATTTTTTTTCAAATTCGGTTACGACGCCTGCCCGGGACCATACACCGCTGCGAAGAACTTTTAGTAACTGTTCCTCATCGGTAGCAGGATTCCACATTGGCCATACAGGCCACAATTTAGTTCTTATCTTCTGGCCTCCGAGTATTGCCGGAATATCTGTTCTGGTCACACTATTAGCCAGAGAAACAGGTCCTAACCCCATGGCAACTGCTGCTCCGAAACCAGCAAGTGAATTTTGTTTTACAAATTCACGCCTTGAATAATTTTTTCCTGACATCTTCAGATTTTTTAAATGTTATAAAAAAAGCGATTTTTACCGGGTGACGTCTTGCGACCCAATTTCAGGTATGCCAGCTTTCCTGGCTAACCTTAGCACTTCCCCAATGATGACTGTTTCAATATTACTTTTCCAGACAGCAGGCAGTCCGAATGCTATCTGCGATGACATTCCCTCATATCCTCCTTCTTTAAGGATTGCTGCTGATGGGATATAGGCCATAACATCATTAGAATAACCCATCACAAATATATCCTGGCCGAATATCCGTTTGAACTCAATTGCGTAATCGATAACCAGTTCACCGCCCAGACTAATTATTGGCTGATCACCAAGTTTCCAAATCTGGACAGGATATGGATACGAAGTCCGGATTGGCTCTCCACGCTCGATTTTGCTAAGCAGATTTTCAGCCCATTGTTTTTGATAATCCGATGTCTTTTCCACAATCTCAGATAACTTTTCTTTACTCATTGGGTCATCTAAATCCAAATCAATTTCTGAATATTCCGATGTAATTACAGGTGTTAGTTTTCGCATTTCTTCATTTAAGACCCTGTCTGTTGCTGCAGCCAGCGATCGACCATACTGTTGGGCAAGGAACACTGATCCCCGGGGTAATGGATTCTGATCCGCACCTGCTCCCTGAAAAAACATTGCTGTAACACCCGGGTGCAATTTCTCCAATTCAATCTGCGCAAATCCTGCATAATCTCCACACCACTGATATCCCATCAAGGTAGTATTGTGACAGGCATATCCAAATGCGACAGCTATCAGGTTTCCTGATGCATCAGTAACCTTGAGTACAGGAACAGCAAAATCATTTGGCCCATGCAATTCTGTCAGGGTGTTTAATGTTGCTTCATTGTTGTTGCGCCGGTTTACCTGAAAACGTGTAATACCATTTTGTGCATAAAGTTGAACAGGTACCATTGATTTGATAGCTTCTCCTACTAAGGTAACAATTTTTTCTTCCAGAGTCACCGAGTAACTCCTGATCTTCTCAAGCTCCTTTGGATCATCAGTATATATATTATACATACCCTGTATGACAGGTCCGGAATGAGTGTGTGAACTATTGAGTATTATCTGAGCCCTGGTAAAACCATAAGTATCTGTAATCCGGTTCCTGATTCGATCTGACAGGTATTTCGGAAAAGATTCAAGATCAGTTGTTATCAACAGAGCCTTATTCCCTTTCATATCCTCGAGAGCAATTGCTTTGGCCCAAAGATCATGGATGATACCATCTGCAGGATGATTACGAGCACTATATCCCGCAATCCACATGTGCTGATCAGGAGTTATTACTACCCTGGCAACACCAGCTTTCCATCCTGCAGAAGCGTCTTTCAGAACCTGAGAGGAAGTAGTCTCGATGACAAAGAAAAGAAATATAAGAAAAGAAGAGATAATTGATACAGAAATATGTTTTTTCATTTTAGGTCTCTTAAAATTTACCGGCTGGTGTGTACATATTATCGAATGTTAATAATTTCCGGAAAAGTCAGTAGCCTGTTCCACATCTGTCTTTATTGAAATGTGCAACTGAAAACTCTTACTTAAATTCCAGCCATCCAAAAAACTCCGGCAGATGAAAATTTGGAGTAGGATATTCTACCGGTGCCCATGTCAGCCAGTGGGGATGAGATGTCTTATCACCACATTTATAAAAATTGGCTCTCCATCGGACACCCGATGCAGGTTTGTCAACATCCATATATTTTGAAAGAATTGAAAGGGGGATCTTATATTCTACTGTCCATGTCAAAGGCTCAGTTATTTCATTTTCCACATTCTTTTCAAGTGAATGTGACATCTCAATTTCCCCCGCATCCTTTAAATCGACAAAGCCCTGTTTCGTTCTGTTTTTCAGATGATACTCAAACAAAAAGACTCCTTTGCAGTTTGTTTCCAGATTGAAATAGCCTCTGCTCACGTCTGCACCCGGTGTAAAAAATAACTCTACACAACTGTCTTCGCAAATCCTTCCGTTTGTCACTTTGGCAACCGCTCTGGTATAATGATCTTTTACACGGAAAATAACATAAATATTATTATTGTCATACTTAAGCTTAACCTGTGTATCAGGGAAATGAGATGGCATTGAACCCATATGATTCTTAAGAGTTTGAACTTCTGAACCTTCCCAGAATTTCTTATCCCATAAGGCATCGAGTACGGGTTTTTGTTTTGTGAATTGTACATCACAAACAGATGATTTTTTAACATCCTGAGTACCAGGATTAAAGATTAATGCAAACAGCATAATCAATGGACTGAAGAAATAAATCATTGAATTCATATAATCATAGTTTTAATTGTTCTACTTAATTGACTCAGTACTTTCCTCCGGATCTGTCCTATCATTCACCAGTGAATAAACCAGTTTACTGACCTTCTCCGGTACTGTTTTTCCAAATATAAATCCAAAACCAATATATAGTATAAGCGTTACAATGACGGGAGTTGAAATTTCAAATGCAAGACCTGTTGTAAAGAATGACTTTATTGCAACAAATACAAGCATTCCGGAGATAACGGAAATTATTGCCGATTTACTTTCACTATGTTTAAAAAGCGGTAACAATCCAAGAATCATTGGCACTGAAATCGGTCCCACAAGTGGAGCAAACCAAGTGACAATCAGACCGAACACTCCTCCGAATGATTCTGCATTTAAAGCAATAATGATTGTCAGAGATGCAAAACTGAATGTGGCAATGCGGGCAACCATCAGCGTTTTCTCTTTGCCATAGGATTTCATTTTAGGGAAAATTGCCGGAAGAATATCCCTGGTCAATACTGCTGAGATCGTATTCGAATCCGAGGAAGTCATTGACATAGTATTTGTAAACAACGAAGCAAGCACCAGGCCAATTAATCCTGCGGGTAAGAACCTGGTCGCCATTAACGCGTATGCCTGAGTAGGATCCTGAAGGTTTTTCAGGAAGACCGGTGCAGCAAACATTGGGAAGAAAAGGACAAGAGGCCAAAGTAAATAAAGGGCTGATGATAAAAATGCAGCTTTCCTGGCCTGTGAGCCTGATGATGTGGAGATAAACCTTGTAGCCAGATGCCATGTTCCACCACTGTAACTGAAAAAGTCAATTAAGAAAATAGCTAATAAAAAGCCTAAAGTATATGGAGAATTAAAAATATGCGAATGTTCTGCAGGAAGCCTGTCCCATAATGTTATGACTCCAGACATTCCATCCCCCAAACGGCTGAGGACAATAAAAAGCATGGTAAAACCTGCAACAAGCTGAACCATGAACTGGGCAAAATCGTTTATGACATCAGCCCACAAACCACCTATTGTACTGTAAATCAATGATACGCTTCCTGCCAGAAGGATGCCGGTAGTATAGGATGTGCCTGCGAACACATGTAGTAATACCGCTGTAGCAGCCCATTTGGCACCAACATCAAACACTTTGATTATCACTCCACTCCATGCCATCAATTGCTGTGCAGGAAGATTATACCTTACTGACAGATATTCCAGAGGGGATTGAATTCCGGTATTCACTCTGAGTCTTGACCATCTTGGAGCAATGAAGAATGCGGCAAGAAGAGTCGAAATAAAGGTACCTCCTGCCCACCAGACATAGATTGTTAAACCATGTGTATAGGCTATTCCGGCATATGCGACAAACACAGCCCCACTGTACCCTGATACATGATGAGAAACTCCTGATAACCACCAGGGTAACTTGCCTCCAGCTGTAAAAAAATCAGATGAACTGTTGACCCGTGTATAAGCCCACAACCCTACTCCTATAAGCAAAATAAAATATACTGCAAGAATCAGCCAGTCTATAAAATGCATAATCCTTTGCCCCTCATTTTAAATTATAATTAAATGCCATGAATATCATTATATCAATTCATTTTTAACCTTGCCAGGAAAATCTGAATCCCTGGTTTTAAATGATCTTCTGATTAAAAGGCCCCCGAATATCAAAGCGGAGCTGCCTCCCAGGCCAAATATCAGCCAGTTTAAAACGAAAATGGCATTTGTTGCAATCGCCAGACCAAAACATGCAATGATCCCGAGTAAACAATCAATAATTTGTGACCTGAGAGATAGATCATGTCCGGGCAAAAGAGGATATTTCATACGCAATTTTTTCCAACCTGCGGGAGGACGGCAACGCATATAAAACTTTTTAAGAGTTTCATCTGATTCGGGGGGTGTAATTATTGTAACCAGACTTATCACTGACAGTGCAATAATAAACAGCATCCCGGTTCCCTGCCAGATTGGCTTATGCTGAAAATCAAGAATAAACCAGAACAGGACGGTAAGCGGGAGACCAAGTATTGTAGCTGCCAGTTCCCCCCAGACATTAAATCGTGGCCAGAAAAACCTGAAATAGGCCAGAGGCAGCCAGAAAATAACAACAACAGAATTTATAAACAAAAACCAGCTTACCATATCATCTACAAAAAGGATTGCTATCAAAGAAGCTATGATAAATAATATCAGGGTTGTGAATCTGCTTATAACTATTTCCTGTTTCTTATTAATTCCCGGTTTCAATTCTTTGTAGAAATCATTCACAATAAAACTGCTGCCCCAGTTTATTAATGCACTTAACGTAGACATATAAGCAGCCACTTCTGTGGCAACCAGCAGTCCGGTAAAACCTGAAGGGAGACGGCTTGCTTTTATGAGTTCACCCCAGGCAAATGCAGGATCTTTAAGCAGCATAAACCCTTGAGGTGCCTGTCCATATTTAGCTACAAGATCCCCTGACCAGAACATTGTTATACATATGATACCTAATCCTACAAGCGGAATGATCCTGAGGCACAATGAAATAAAAGTACTGAAGAGCTGCCCGCCCATAGCGTGTTTTTCATTCTTTGCCGCCATGAACCGCTGGGCTGTCATTCCTTCTCCGGCAGTTGGGGAACCGGCGAAAAATAGCCCCATTATCACAAACATAATAAGCGTCAGCGGCGGCGTTATAGTTGAAACCGGGTTTAATGACAATGCATCATGTCTGATATTCTCAACATGCGAAATGATTGAGGTCCATCCTCCGTTCTGGGGAATAATAATAGCGAAGAAAACAAGACTGCCGGCAATCATAATAATCATCTGGACTACCGAAACCATGACTGATCCAATTAAACCTCCCGTGAGTGTATATATCAATGTAA
>Ga0302173_10001360_pt1 | contig 12370 bp, 10 predicted proteins | sample I_Fen_N3_1_FD_198785 | JGI IMG/M metagenome (GOLD analysis project Ga0302173, IMG submission 198785) | Peat permafrost microbial communities from Stordalen Mire near Abisko, Sweden - I_Fen_N3_1 | ecosystem: Environmental > Terrestrial > Soil > Wetlands > Permafrost | place: Sweden: Abisko... | reverse complement strand
CAAAGATGATTCTGCTACAAAGATACCAATGAAACGTGAGGAAAAGAAGATATATCCGAACGATCCTTGTCCATGTGGAAGTGGTAAGAAGTACAAACAGTGTCACGGACGGTTGTAATATTGGCGAATAATGAGTTAGAATAAAGTAAATAATAGCAAGAAAAAAATAAAATAAAGTAGGTGATCAAATGGTAGAATTAGATCAGTTTAAATATAAACTCTCAAACTACACACAACCATTGGACGAAATAAGGGAGTCACTTTGACTTGGCTAACAAGCAAAAGCGGATTGAAGAAATAGAAGCAAGTATGGAAGCTCCTGGGTTTTGGGATGAAACAGACAAATCTCAGGAAATAATGAAAGAACTTAAGGGTCTTAAGGTTGCATTTGAAAAGTATGATGAGCTAAAGCAAGGATTAGAGGATGCCAAAACACTTATTGAGATGGCAGACGAAGAAAACGATGCTTCATTAATCCCAGAAATTCAAAATGAAATTACAGTTTTTGATGAGAAAATTAACAAGCTTAAGATTAGTACGCTTTTATCAGAGGAATATGATAAGAATAATGCGATTCTTACATTGCATGCAGGTGCTGGTGGAACAGAATCATGTGATTGGGCTGCAATGCTTATGCGCATGTATATGAGATGGGCAGATACAAAAGGATTTAGAACAGAAGTGATTGATTACCTTGATGGAGAAGAAGCTGGTATGAAATCAGTGACGATTGAAATCGAGGGTGAGAATGCTTATGGATATCTCAAATCCGAAAAAGGCGTTCACAGATTAGTTCGTATTTCACCATTTAATGCAGCTGGAAAAAGACAGACATCATTTGTATCTTGTGATGTAATGCCTGATATAGAAGTTGATCTTGATATTGATATTGATTTAGATGATTTAAGGGTCGATACTTATCGTGCAAGTGGCGCAGGTGGACAGCATATAAATAAGACATCTTCAGCAGTTAGAATTACGCATATTCCGACTGGAACAGTAGTTCAATGTCAGAATGAACGTTCCCAGCATCAAAACAAAGACAAAGCAATGCAGATGTTGAAAGCAAAGTTGTTTTTACTTAAGAAGCAGGAGAATGCGGACAATTTATCCGATATTCGTGGTGCTATTAAAGAAATCAATTTTGGAAATCAGATTAGAAGCTACGTACTGCAACCGTATACGATGGTAAAAGATCATAGAACGAATACTGACGTAGGTAATGCACAAAGTGTACTCGATGGTAATTTAGACCCACTGATAACTGCTTATCTTCAGTGGAATAGCACTGGAAGAGACAAGGAGGATTAAATGCAATGGCAAATTATTTAAAACCAGTAATTTTTAAATTAGGAAGCGAAAGTTATGGCATAGATATTAATCTTGTAAGTTCAATTGAAAAGCAAGTAGATGTTGTATCTGTACCAAATACACTTCAGTATATTAAAGGAATCATTAAACTCAGAAATGAAATCATTCCTGTAATCAACTTAAAAAAGAGATTTAATATGAAGGATGCTGATATTTCCGGTGAGAATGCAATTATTGTAAAGCTTCCTAACATTACAATTGCAATTGAAGTAGATGCAGTAGAAGAGATTCATAGCATTGAAGAGTCTGAAGTAGTAGATATGCCAACCATTGTAAAGACAGAGGATTTAAAATACTTTGATAAGGTTGTTAGTGTGAATGGTAAATTAGTCGTTTTAATTAATGTGAATTATTTACTTAGTGAAAGCGAGCAGACATCTGTCGCAAATCTAACTGAAAAATTAAGTTAAATATAAGTTATCTGAATTAAAATGTAGAAACAACGAGTAGTTTTGATGAGGCAATTGCAAAGATAGGAAATGGAAGACCATTGACTAATTGCCAGTTGCCTCATTTTTTTGAATGATTCATACAAGTCAAAATTTATGTGGGGTATTAGATGCGTGATCAAGAAAAATATCTGAAATTTAAAAGAAGTGCAGGTATACTAATGGCAATTAGTAGCATTCCCTCACCATATGGAATTGGAACGTTTGGTAAGGCTGCTTATGAATTTATTGACTTTGTAAAAGCCTCAAATCACAAATATTGGCAAGTACTGCCGCTTGGTCCAACAGGCTATGGTGATAGCCCCTATCAGACCTGTTCTGTTTTTGCAGGTAATCCCTATTATATTGATTTAGATATACTTGTTGAAGAAGGTCTTCTTACAAAATCATATGTGCAATCATTTGATTGGGGAGATGGTACAATACCAGTGATGCTTTCGGAAAATGATTCCAATCAAGGTGACCACGAATTTTATCGAGATGAAAAACTTGGAAGTCAGAGCTATGTAAGTTATGAAAAGATATTTTTATCTAGATTTTTAGTGTTAGCAACAGCATTTGAGAACTTTAAAAGTAAACGAATGGAGAATGGCTACAAGGATTATGATGATTTTGTGGCTACTAATGATGACTGGTTAGAAGACTATTCGTTATATATGGCGTGCAAAGCATATTTTGGATATAAAGATTGGGACAAATGGGATGATGAAATTAAGTTTCGAACCCCAGAAGCTTTATTAAAATACAAAACAAAATTGATAAAAGAGATAGAATTCTGGGAGTTTTGCCAGTTTGAATTTTTTAAACAATGGAATAATCTTAAAAAATATGCAAATGATAACGGAATTGAAATAATTGGTGATATTCCTATATATACAGCTTTAGATAGTGCAGATGTGTGGGCGAATACTAAGATGTATCAGTTGAATGAAAAACTCGAGCCAATTAAAGTTGCAGGAGTACCACCAGATGCATTTTCTGCATTGGGGCAGAAATGGGGAAATCCAATTTACGACTGGGATGCTATGGAAAATGATCGCTTTTCATGGTGGGGAAAACGAATGAAAAATGCCGCTCAGATGTATGACATAATCAGAATAGATCACTTTATTGGTATTGTGAAATATTATACAATACCGACAGAATGTCTTGATGCAAGAATTGGTGAATATAAGACAGGACCAGGTAAGAAGCTTACAGATGTAATTAACGAAGCAATTGGTGAAAAAAAGATAATCGCAGAAAATTTGGGAGTCGCAATTCCAGAAGTTGAAGAATTATTAAAAGAAAATAATTACCCGGTAATGGAAGTCTTGGAATTTGCATTTGACGGTAATAGTGATAATCCTCATATCCCGTATAATTATGAGAAAAATTCAGTGGTTTATGGTGGAACGCATGATAATGAAACATTGCAGGGATTTTTTAATGAACGAAATGATCAAGAACTTGAGTATGCATATGATTATCTTGGAACAAGGGATAAAAATTTGATAGTTGATCAGGTATTTAGATCGGCTTATGGAAGCGTAGCAAATCTAGTTATATTCCAAGTACAAGATATTTTGAAATTGGATAATTCCGCAAGAATGAACTTCCCATCAACACTTGGAGACAATTGGAAATGGCGGTTGAGAAGTAATCAATTAAATGATTCACACATTAACAATTTAAACTATTTAGTTAGGATTTTCGGAAGAAAATAATTTTTGACTTGTTGTAAAAAGATAGTGAATAGCCCTGTATGCTGTTCACTATCTTTTTATTGTTTTCTCTTATATTATTTTGAAACTTTAGAATAATTTCAAACACACAATAAGAAGATAATATAAAATGACACAAAATAATTTGTTATATTTCTAAAATAATTCAGCATAATACAACGAACCAAAAATATTGTCGATTTATGTCAGAATGGATTTGCTATTTTGCAATTATCTTGATATTCTATTTGTGAAAATACAAATGAAATGAGGGTTGACATTGTATAAAATAGCTGTATGTGATGATGTTTCTGTTGATATTGATAATATTGTTCAAATTATTAAAAAAAAATCAAATGAAAGTGATATTTTTGGAATAAGTTACTTTTTATACAAGAGTGGAAATGACTTATTGAAAAATATAAATGAAAGATTTGATGTAATATTTTTGGACATTCAAATGGGGAAGATGGACGGGAGTGAGGTTGCTAAGTTAATTCGAAAAGTTGATGCAGAAGTCATTCTTGTGTTCTATTCGGGAATACGAGCTCCAAGCGCAGAGCTGTTTAAGGTTGAGCCTTATCGGTATATCACGAAACAATTCATTAAGAAAGAAATGGAAAATGAAGTGAAGGAAGTTCTTGATAAGATGATTTCAAGGCCGCTAAAATATTTCCTGACATTTCGAAATGGAGGCTCTCTTAGAATTAATCTGAATGATATAGTATATATAGCATTGCTAAAAAGAGGGTGTGATATATATATATTTGCACAAGTAAGGGAAAAATACAGATGTGAAAAAATATATTGTGAAAAATCGTTGAGGCAAGTTTATGAAGAAATCAATGATGATCGATTTGTTTATGCACATAATAGTTATATTATAAATATTGAACATATTATGAAAACCACCAGAACAGAAGTGATATTGAGTGATAACATCACTTTAACGATTGCACGGTCAAAAGGGAAATTTCTTAGAAAACGGATGGCGGCGTATTTTGGTAATAAATACGTTAGAAAGGGCAACATGCTATGAATGTGGTGATGTTACTGACTAATATCTTAATAATTATGTTTGAAATATATTTGTATTTTGACTTTGGTTCTGAATTTTTCAAAATAAGACTTATTTCAAAAGACGTGAAAATAATTGTATTATTAATTTGGATAATAATGATTTATACAACTGTTAAATTTGATAGCTTATATATGAATTTATTAATTATTCCTTGCATCTATTTCGGAATCAGTTTTATAATCTTTGTGTCTGATTTAGCAGATAGATGCTGGTATACGTTACTGTTTTTTTTGATAGTTAGTGGAGTAGAAGGTTGCGCCTATGTTACGCTAGACATAATCTTGAACCAATCAAATTTCAAGATCACATGCTCACGCAATGATATATTGGGATATATTCTAATTATAAAAATGGTGACGTTGATCATAGTCAAGTTCATAAAGCATCAAATAGGGTTTAACAAAACTAAAATAGGAAAGAAAATGATAATATACATTTGGCCATTAATAGTATCGACATTATTGATGTATGGAGGTATATTTTATTTGAAGTTAAATGCAAGTATATTGGCGGAATCAAGAGGCGCTTTAATGCTAGGTAGTATTGGTATCCTATTTTCTAATGTATTGATGTTTTATATAATTAGGAGATTGCAAGAAGCTATGAATAGAGCGAATAGTTTAGAACTAGAACAGATAAAAGAAAATTTAAATAAAATATATTACGAAAAATTAAATGAAAAAAATAGAGCACATTCTCAGATTATACATAACTTGAATTATTATTTCGAAACAATTGGAAGATTGGCCCATGATGGACGATTTGAAGAAATATTAAGCATTTTGGAAAGTATAGATATTAAGATTCAAGATACGCATATTTATTCTTATTGCTCAAATATAATACTGAATGCGATTCTTACCGAGAAAAGTCTACAAGCCAAGCTGCTTAATATTAAATTCAATATATTTGTAGAACCGTCGCTAAATGTGGATTTGATAAAGGATGCCGATTTAATTTCGATTTTTGGGAATTTAATTAATAATGCAATTGAAGCAACACAAAAATGCGAGAATAAATGTATTAATATGCAGCTTTATATGACGAATAAAAATAAATTTATCATATTTAAACTAGAAAATACTTATACTGATTCACCTAAAAAAAGGGGAATGATTTTTCAAACAATTAAAATGAATAAAGATAAACATGGAATAGGTCTTGCACATGTAAGAAAAACTTTAGAAGCCTATGGTGGATACTTAAATATAGACATTCAGGACAATCTATTTAATGTAACAGCAATGTTTTCTGCATAGAAATACTGAGTATTTTAATAGAAAAAAATTATAAACATTGATAGAAATATATAAAAAAGTACAAAAAACGGACAAATATCGACAAAAATCGCCAAACACTTGAAATAGTAAATATTTTGGTATAATTTTAATTTGTAACAAGATGAAATAATTATACAAAGAAGTAGGGGGAAAATGAACGGAGAGATTTTAGAAACAGGAAATTTGGAATTTATCTTTGATTATCCAGAAGCGTTAGAAAGATTAGTAGCATTAAAATTAATTAATTTTGATTTATGGTATTTAATGAGTAAGGAACAGTCCATGGTGATACTGAGGCAGATGAAAATGAATTGTAATCGTAAGGATTTAATCCCATTTGCTAGAAGGGGAGACAATGAGGATGTTGCATGCTTTGAAATCGGAAATAATGAAAAAGTGGTAGTCCTAAGAAATTGTGAACACTTAGGATACAGGCCGCGACAGGTTTTTGATTCCGTGTGGGATTGGTTTAGAGATGCAATAGAAATAATGATCGCTTTTTAGTAATTTAAATTTAAAATTCATTGTAGAAAGGTTAAGTTCCAAAATAGAATTAGGAACTTAACTTTTTGTATGATATTATATAATTACTATTGACATAATATTAAAATTAGTGTATAACTTAATCATAGTAATCATATCAATGTAATAGGAATAAAATAATATAATAAATTTAAAGGAGATATAGTCATGGGAAATGTAAAATCAAGCATCACAGAATTAATAGGAAGAACTCCACTTTTGGAGATTAAGAATTACGAAGGTGCAAATAAACTTAAGTCAAAAATCGTGGTAAAACTCGAGTACTTTAATCCAGCAGGAAGTGTAAAAGATCGTATCGCATTGGCAATGATAGAAGATGCAGAAAAGAAAGGTATCTTAAAAAAAGGATCAACAATTATTGAACCTACTTCAGGAAATACAGGTATTGGTATTGCATCAGTTGCAACAGCAAAAGGTTATAAGGCGATTTTGACAATGCCTGAGACAATGAGTATTGAAAGAAGAAAAATATTGCAAGCATATGGCGCAGAGTTAGTTCTTACTGAAGGAGCTAAGGGAATGAAAGGCGCAATTGCAAAAGCGGAAGAGTTGAATAAGGAAATTGAGAATTCAATCGTTTTAAGTCAATTTACAAACCCAGCAAATCCATTGGTTCATAAAGTAACTACAGGACCTGAAATATGGGAAGATTTAGATGGAAATGTTGATTTCTTCGTGGCTGGTGTAGGTACAGGCGGAACAATCACAGGTGTTGGTGAATATTTAAAATCTAAGAACCCTAATGTGAAGGTAGTAGCAGTAGAACCAGCTGGTTCACCAGTTTTATCAAAAGGAACTCCAGGCGCTCATAAAATCCAAGGAATTGGAGCAGGATTTATACCAGATACTTTGAATGTAAACGTATACGATGAGGTTATTGCAGTAGAAAATGAAGATGCTTTTGCAACAGGCAAAGAAATCGCACGTGAAGAAGGATTCCTTGTTGGAATATCATCTGGAGCAGCTGTTTGGGCAGCAAAAGAAATCGCAAAAAGACCTGAAAATGAAGGAAAGACAATCGTAGTATTGTTACCAGATTCAGGAGACAGATACTTCTCAACACCATTGTTTGAATTCTAAAATATTTGCTCACAAAGTTTATACGATATAAAGCAAGAAGAAGGCCGTTAATTTGGAATAATTAACGGCCTTCTTCTTGCTTTTGCATTTGTAATAGAATAAAATAATATTATAAAAATATGATTAAAACGAAACTACAAAAGGTGTGGCCATATGAAGAGAAGAGATATATTAATAGTTGATGATGATATAGATTTGGCATCAATCACAAAAGAGTTATTAGAGGATTATGAGTATTTAGTAGAATGGGCATCTTCAGCAGAGAAAGCATATGACATGATGCTAGATAACAGTTATAAATTAATTGTATTAGATATTAATTTGCCAGGAGATTCTGGGTTTGATTTTTGCAGGGAACTTAGAAAATCATGTACTGTGCCAATTATATTCGTAAGTTCAAGGACAAGCGAATCTGACCGAATAACTGGGCTTGATTTGGGAGCGGATGATTATTTGCCTAAACCATATTCATTGCAAGAGCTACTATCTAGAATCAAAGCGAATTTAAGAAGAACTTATGGATTCGTAGAGGGCCAAAGTAATTATATTTTTGGTGATTTAACCGTTGATGTAGCATCAAGAAAAGTCACTTTAAAAGATCTAGAAATACCATTGGCACTAAGAGAATTTGATTTGCTCAAATATATGATAGAACATAAAGACATAGCATTAAGTAAAGAACAGCTATTGTCTGAGGTATGGGGAACCTACAGTCAGGTAGAACCTTCAACAGTGGCGGTACATATCAGGTGGCTGAGAGAAAAACTAGAAAAAGACCCTTCAAAACCAACGCGATTGAAGACCGTATGGGGTGTCGGATATATATTTGATAGTAAATAGGGAGTTAAAACTAAAAGCATGAAAAATAGATTTGACAGTAATATTATAAAAATAATGATTGCATTTGTTGTGTTATTCACCGTAATAATGATTATGCTTTATGTAAATACATTTAATAATACAAATGAGAAAGTGCGTAATAATGTTGTGGCACTCAATGAAATCGAAGCGCTTGCAGGAAAAGATGATTTGCAAGAATTACATATAAAAGTTAGTGAGTTTCAAAAAGATTTGTTAAATGAGGTAGATAAGGAAAATCATAGTGAAGAAAGAACATTTTTGATATATATGTATTTTGCTGGTTTGGGATTCGTTATGATATTATTTTCATATATTTACTTTAGCGTAATACGACCATTTAAAAAGTTAAGTACGTTTGCGGTAGAGATATCAAAGGGAAATATGGACTTGCCTCTTGCATATGAGAGGAATAATATGTTTGGTTCATTTACATGGGCGTTTGACAGTATGCGACGGGAGATAAAGAAGGCCCGTGCAAGTGAGAAGGACGCTATTGAAAATAATAAAACTACAATTGCAACAATTTCGCATGACATAAAAACACCGATTGCATCAATTAGGGCCTATTGCGAGGCACTTCAGGCAGGAATGGATAATAGTATTGAACGAAGAGAACGCTATGTATCTGTAATTATCAGAAAATGTGATGAAGTAAGTAAATTAACGAATGATTTATTTATTCATTCACTTGCAGATTTGGACAAACTTGAAATGCATTTGGAGGATTTTGGTTCAGTAAAGTTAATAACAAAGATATTATCGGGTATTCATGTTGATAACGACAGAGTTGATATCAACATGAGTATTCCAGAAACTATAATTAATGCTGATGAAAGAAGACTGGAACAGGTGTATGAAAATCTAATTGAAAATGCTATTAAATATGCCCCGGAGAGCATAATCGAAATAACTCATGAAAATGAGGAAGAATATTTGATTGCTGTAATTAGGGATTATGGAATTGGAATAGAGGATGAAGATTTGCCATTTATATTTGACAAATTTTTCCGTGGGAAAAATGCGAATGAAAAGCCGGGAGCGGGCCTTGGGTTGTATATCGTAAAGTATATTATGGAACAGATGAACGGGAAAGTTGAAATACGTAATATTAAGAATGGCTTAGAAGCAAAGATATATATGAAAAAAAAATAAATTCCTTAAAGCTTTCTTAATAATTTTAATGCTATAGTCTGATAGTAAAGAAAACATTGCTTAATGGAGGGATATATATAGTATGAAAAAAAGCATTTTGAAAGCGAATGGTTTGTGCAAGAGCTTTGCGACGAATGGTGTGCAGACTCATGTTTTAAGTAATGTGGATTTAGAAATATTTGAGGGTGATTTCACGGTAATAATGGGTAGCTCAGGTTCAGGAAAATCAACACTTTTGTATTCATTAAGCGGAATGGACACGGTTACTAGTGGAGAAGTGATTTATCATAATCAAGATATCACAAAACTATCTGAAAATGGTATGGCGGCGCTTCGAAGAAATGATTTTGGATTTGTTTTTCAGCAGATGCATCTGGTATCTAATCTCTCATTATATGAAAATGTTGTAGTGCCGGGTTATCTTCCTAAAAAGTATTCAAATAAAAAAGTAAATGAAAAAGCTTCGGAACTTCTTGAAAAAGTAGGCATCAATGAACAAAAGAAAAGACTACCATCACAGGTATCTGGAGGCGAACAGCAGAGGACTTGTATAGCAAGAGCACTTATTAATAAGCCAGTGGTAATATTTGCAGATGAACCAACAGGTGCGCTAAACAAGTCAACAGGAAAAGAAGTACTGGATCTGCTTACGCAGATAAATGAAGACGGGCAGAGTATTCTTATGGTTACCCATGATGTCAAGGCAGCAGTCAGGGCAAACAGAATTTTATATCTTGAAGATGGAAAAATCGTCGGAGAGATGAATCTTGACAAATTCAGCCAAGATGAAAGTAAGGCTGTTGAAACACAGTTGACTTCATGGCTTCTTGCTAGAGGGTGGTAGCATATGGAATTGTGGTCAATAATAAAGGCTAACCTAAAAAGTAAAAAAGGCAATTTTATAAGCATTATTATTTTATTCTTTGTAATCAGCATGGCTTTGTCGACAATTATAAGTGTGAGCATGAATTCAAAAGAAAGGGTGATCACAGCTTGCAAAAATTCTAATATTGCTGAAATTACGACATTTATTTTGGGAAATAACCTAACAGATGAAATGATTAAAAAAGTAAGGGAATCAGAACAAGTTGATAAATTCAAACTAAAAAATGCGGTAGCTGTATCTAGATTTGAAGTTAATGGAAAAAAACTTGATAATTTCAAGTTGCTTACTACATATAAACCCTCAGAAAATAGTTATGAAATGTATGAGGAAGATGGAATAAGCTTGTCAAAAGATAATACGACAAAACCTAAAAAAGGTGAGATATATCTTCCAATTGCCTTACAGAAATTGCAAAACTGCAATATAGGCGATATCGCTGTAATTGATACGGCAAATGGTGAAATGCAGTTTACTATATCTAAGTTCTTTGAAGATCCATTTGTTGGTTCAAGTATGATGGGTGTGAAAATACTTCTGGTAAGCGATGAAGATTTTGATACTATATATGCACAGAAGGATGAAAATACAATCATCTCCGATACCATAGCCAGTGTATATCTGAAAGACGAATATAAAAACCAGCAAAATGAGGCGCAAAAAGAAATAAATGCATCTGCGGAACTTATGGATAAGGGATTCTATACATTTACATTGCAGGATGCCAATCGGTACATGACTATGTTTGTTGACATCATAAATGGAATCCTCTGGGCAGTTGCAATCCTTTTGTATATAATTGTTTTGATAGTAATTGGACATAGTGTAAGTACTAGTATTGACATGGATTATGTTACGTTTGGAATACTTAAGGCAGAGGGATTCACTTCGTTGCAGATAAGGGTTTCAATAATGATACAGTATCTGTTATCGGGAGTGGTGGGAGCGACAGCAGGAATTTTGGCTAGTACATTTATAATCAAATACGTAAATGCAATATTCATTCCAGTAACTGGCCTATGTATGAAAACCAGTCTAAGGATGACACAGATATTGGCTATTATTGCAGGGATAATTGCGATAATGGCATTATATGTAATATTTAAAACTAAAAAAGTAATATCGATATCACCAATGCAGGCAATTGCACATGGGCGTGGACCGGTACATTTTTCTGGAAGAACAGATATGTCGGTTGTTAGTGGTATCCCATTGAATATTAATGGCAGACTGATTCTTAAACAGGTGTTGGGAGACTGGAGAAAATATGTGACAACAGTGGTTGTGATGGCATTACTGATAGCCTTTACAATGTCAATCACATCTATGAAACAAATTTCCAAAGCAGATAATGTTTATGATGTTTTTGGAGGATATCCCAGTGAAATAATAGTTAAACATAATGACGAAGGACTTGAAATGCTTACATCCATAGAAAAGGACATACAGGAAAAGACAGAAATCATAAATACTTTTTCGGTGGACTTAGTATACTTAGCACTTGATAACAATGAAATACTGTGCCAAATATTGGACAAAAGCGAAACGGCCAATGCTACATTAAAAGGCAGGGTTCCAAAGTATGATAATGAGATTATGGTTACTCAGATTACAAGTGATGCAATTGGCAAAAAAATCGGTGACAAAGTCAGCCTCAGTTATAATAATGAACAGTATGAATATATCATAGTAGGAACTTATCAGGATACATCTGATACCGGAAAAACAATTACAATACTAGAAGACGGTTTTAAACATCTCAATCCAGAGTTTAAGTTCCTCGATGTCGAGTATGAAATTGCAGATATAAAATCAACAGCGTCAATAGTGAGTGGGCTCAAGGAAAAATATGCAGAAGCTGAAGCAGACAAAACAATTGAAATTATTGATTCGTACAAGCAAAATAAGGAAAGGAATACTTCAATACTTGCCGCTATGGATTCAATTACTGCAATAGCATATTTCCT
>Ga0302173_10001357_pt1 | contig 12378 bp, 8 predicted proteins | sample I_Fen_N3_1_FD_198785 | JGI IMG/M metagenome (GOLD analysis project Ga0302173, IMG submission 198785) | Peat permafrost microbial communities from Stordalen Mire near Abisko, Sweden - I_Fen_N3_1 | ecosystem: Environmental > Terrestrial > Soil > Wetlands > Permafrost | place: Sweden: Abisko... | reverse complement strand
TGGAACTTTTACAAAAAGAGAAGTAATGAAAAATTACAGGAAAGCTATAATTAATCAACTGACCATAGAGAATGTTTCAGAGGATGCGATGAAAGCAAAAGCATTAGATATTATTGCTGTGAACCGAAAGCTCTTTGACCGGCCAATGTATCTGACTTTTGCCGATCTTACAGAAACCGGTAAAGTAATTCCTATTGATTTTTTCCTCGTCAGAGACAATAATAATAGTGAAGTCGGATCTGCAATCTTTTATCGGGGACACTCTGATATAATTCAAGGAACATTCTGGGCTGATACTGAAGTTGGAAGGTCCATAAGATCAATGGATTTTTTGGCCCTGAACCTGTTCAACTATTATAAAAAGCTGGGATTTAAATATATTGATCTTGGCACCTCTTCTGTTGCTGGCATACCGAACCAAGGTTTGGTTCGATTCAAAGAAATACATAATTGTACTTCATCGTTAAGATTTTCTTTTATATGGAGTCGTTGATGATAAATAAAAAACAGGTCAATCTAAAATTTGTTTTATTTTTTTTATACTGTCAAAATGATAAGTTTTCTGGATTTAAAAAAAGTTAACGATAGCTTTGAACCGCAGCTGTCAATTGCCATAAAGCGAGTAGTTGATTCAGGATGGTACCTTATGGGTGAAGAATTAAAGTCATTTGAAAAAGAATACGCTCAGTTCATAGGTACAAAACATTGTATTGGGGTCGCAAACGGATTGGATGCACTCCGCCTTATACTTAATGCCTACAAAGAGCTCGGTTTCATGAAAGAGGGCGATGAAATCATTGTTCCGGCAAATACTTACATTGCTTCGATTCTGGCTATAACAGATAACCGGTTAAAACCTGTTCTGGTTGAGCCCGATATTAATACTTATAATATTGACCCTTATCAGATTGAGAATTCCATTACCGAACGCACAAAGGGCATTATGATTGTCCATTTGTATGGACGGAACGCCATGCATCCTGAAATTCAGCGTCTGGTCAAAAAATTCAATCTGAAGCTTATTGAGGATAATGCACAAGCCCAGGGTTGTCATTTTGGAAAAAAACATACCGGATCATTTGGTAACGGGGCCGGCCATAGCTTTTATCCCGGAAAAAATCTGGGAGCACTCGGCGATGCAGGGGCTGTCACCACTGACGATGACGAATTGGCAGACATTGTGAGGACAATTGCTAATTATGGATCGAAAGTTAAGTATCAGAATCTTTATAAAGGCCTTAACTCCCGCCTTGATGAAATTCAGGCTGGAATACTGAGGGTGAAACTTTCGCGCCTCGATGTGGATAATATGAGACGTAATAGAGTGGCTCAATATTATCTTGATAATATTAAGAATCCGAATATCATTCTGCCTTTAAAACATAAACCAGAGGATGGTAATATTGGCTCATATGAGATTAATCCTTCAAACATTGATAACGTTTGGCACGTCTTTGTCATCAGAAATTCAAAAAGGGATTCTCTTCAAAAATTTCTATTCGAAAATAATATTCAGACAGTAATACATTATCCCATCCCTCCCCATAAACAAGTTGCATATAAGGAATGGAGCCGGATGAGTTTCCCTGTTACCGAGAGTATTCACAACCAGGTTTTAAGCCTGCCGATGAGTCCATTATTGACAGATGAAGAGATTAATCGGGTTGTTGAGGTCATTAATAGTTTTAGTTAGGATATAACACTGGTATTATGAATCCTGACTTTAAATCCAAGTTAAATTCGATATATGTCTGAAGAGCAATCCTCTTATCGACAGATCATGAAAGCCACCTCACTTTTTGGTGGCGTTCAGGTCTTTAATATTGTAATTTCAGTTATCCGGTCCAAGTTTATTGCAGTTTTACTTGGACCCGTTGGCGTTGGAATCTCCGGTCTTCTTACCTCGACTACCAGCCTGATCGGCAGTATTACTAATCTAGGATTAAGTACCAGTGCTGTCAAAGACGTCGCAGCAGCAAACATATCCGACGATTCTAAAAGGATTGGCACTGTAGTGTCTGTTTTACGACGGCTTGTTTGGATTACCGGTATAGTCGGCACAGTCTTTACTCTCTGTTTCTCTCCCTGGCTGAGTCAATTGACATTTGGCAACAGGGACTATACTGTTGCTTTTGCCCTGATCTCCATAACTCTGCTTTTAACTCAGATAAATGCAGGCCAGCTTGTGGTTTTGCAGGGAATGCGCAAACTTCAGTATCTGGCCAAAGCTGACATGGCAGGAGTTAGCTTTGGATTACTTACTACTGTTCCAATTTATTATTTATGGGGTTTAAAAGGCATCGTGCCTGCAATAATTATAAGTTCCTTTATGACGCTGTTTTTATCATGGTACTTTAGTTCCAAAGTAAAAATAGAACACGTTAAAATAGGTAAAGCCACTTTAATAAAAGAAGGCGGCGGGATGGTACGAATGGGTTTCTTCCTTAGTTTAAGCTCGTTGATTACACTTGGGACATCGTACGTTGTTCGTGTGTTTATCAGTCATAAAGGAGGGGTGGAACAGGTTGGCCTATACAATGCCGGATTTGCTATTATAAATACATATGTTGGGATGGTCTTCGCCGCTATGGTGACAGATTATTTTCCCAGGCTTTCAGGAATTGTTCAGGATTCTTCAAAGGCAAAGTCAGTAATTAATCAGCAGGCTGAGGTAGCCCTTCTTATTTTAGCACCGATTTTAACCGTATTTCTGATATTCATCAACTGGATCGTTATATTATTATACTCTTCAAGATTTTTGCCGGTTGACACAATGATTCACTGGGCAGCGCTGGGCATATTTTTTAAAGCAGCAAGCTGGCCCATAGCATATCTTATTATTGCCAAAGGTGATAGTAAGTTATTCTTCTATAGTGAATTAACTGTTAATATTTACACATTGGGATTAAACATACTCGGATACCAGTTGAAAGGCTTGGAAGGTCTTGGGATCTCCTTTTTTGCAGGGTATCTTCTATATCTGGGACAGGTTTTTTTGATTGTCAGGAGTAAATATGGTTTTGCTTTCACAAAGACATTTTATACGATTTTTGTTATTCAGTTTCTCATTGGAATATTGTGTTTTGCAGGTAACAGGTTAATAAGTGCTCCTTACATCTATCTGTTTGGCTCAGTCTTAGTATTGATTTCTACCTTATATTCTTTCAGGGAATTGAACAAAAGATTAAATTTAATTCCTCTGATACTGGGAATATTTAAAAAAATTAAAAAGCAATAATGAAAATTCTTTTATTCAATCTTGGCAGTATTGAGGATCGGATATTTGAATGGGAGATAGAGGGTTTTCAGACTCTTTTCGAACAGGATATTATTTTATGGGGACCAATCCCCGATAAGAAATTTAGCTTTGGAGGCAAAGAAATTCCGATATTAAATGTTTCCGAACCCACATCCGTTTTTTCTGTTTTCAGACAATTACCCATAGACTGGTATCCTGATATTGTTACCTGTGATACATCAGTATTAAACTATGTACCTGATATATATAAATGTCCCGTTAAGACTATTTTATTCACTCGTGATGCATGGTCCGACACTATATTTAATAAAGGACTGGTAGAGCTTTTTGATTTTTTTAACTATGGGACTATTGATCGTTCGACTTATTATAAGTTCCATTCTAATATATTACCATTGTCAAATTTTGCTGTTTCCACTCCCGGCAAGGGAATGGTTAACTCGGAATTTGAAAAAAGAGATATTGATGTCATAGCTATTGCTAATTATGACAAGTCTTTTTACCATGAACGGTACAAAATTTTCTACAAATTAGCAGTTGTAAATAATAATGGTTTTAATATAAAATTTTTCAAAGGGATAAAACGATCTGAGATCTATACTTTATATCAGCGAAGCAAAATCGTGATTGACTGGGCACATACTCTTTCAAACCGCTCCTACGAGGCTGCCTTAAATGGTTGTCTATTGTTCAGCCATAAAGATAACCTGCTGATGAAAGAATTTTGGATCCCCTGGGAAGAATATATTCCTTATGAAGAAAAAAATGTTCTGGAATTAATATCTTTTTATATTAACAATCCTGAACTCGCTAAAAAGGTAATAAATAATACAAAGGAAAAAATTCAGAGAATCCATTCTAGCTGGGGCGAAGCCATTTGGGAGAATATTAAAATAGCAGATAAAACTGTCGTTTCTATTCAGGAAAGAATAACACGTAATGAATCCACGCCAATTTCAATTTTAAATTACCGTGCTTCGACCCCTTTATTATACAACTACGACTATAGCACTGACTTTCCTTCAAACTGGAAAGCACTATATTTCGAAAGAATTGATGATACACTGTCAGCTTCGGAGGATATAAATACAAAGATCGCGCCCCTGATCGAAGCAGCCCGTTTTGCTTTCCTGTTACACAAACAGGAACTCTCAAAAAAATATTTGAAAGAGTTGCACAAATTTCTACCCGAGTATGCATGGACTTATTATCTCGATGCCAGAATCTCATTTGATCAGGGCGATAATAATACTGCTCTAATATCACTTCAGAAAGCAATTGAAGCCGCATCCATGTACCCGGAACTTTTGAAACAATTTGTTTTACCCGTCATTGAAAAAGGCAATGCATGTGATGGCCGGAGAATTACAAGTTATATGTGGCAATCGGTTTATAATCATGATAATGAATTTCAGGTGAAAGCTTTATTACACCTTTCTTTTGAATTGTCTGGCGATGTTTATATAAAACTGGGAGATCAGAATAAGGCAATAACAGCATACTCAGAAGCCGTTCATAAAATGCCTGTGCCTGACTGTATTTATAAAATTAGTCCATTGCTGATTGCCACCAGGAACTATGAAAAACTTTTAAAGATTATGGAAGAGGGAATTGATAATTCTCCATATGATAATATTCTCATTTTATATAAAGCTGACACCTTGATTCATCTGAAACAGAAGCGAAAAGCATATATGATTCTTAATGAACATAAGAATGCTCTCAAAAGTTTTATTGGGGTTCGTAAACTAAAAAAATTAAGGATATCAATTATTCTCATACTACCTTTAATTTTTTTGAGTACCCCTTTAAGCTCAAAAATTATCATCAAACTCATCGGGATCTTAAAGGAAAAAGCGAGGTTCTCCTGATCAGAATATGTTTTTTTATTCAGGTCAGATTAATTTACAATAGATATATTTATAGACTTATAGACTTATAAATGCAATTTACACAGGCTGTCGGAAAAGAACAAGAGAGTATTTCTCAAAGAATAGCATTTTTTGAGTATCTATATGTTTTTGTTTTAATAATTTATGCTGGAAGGGCAAATGTATTTGTTCAATCTTTAACATTTAAAACAAATATTATTGGCTATTTCTTGCCAATTCTCTTAAGTGGGATCATGGTGTTAAGATGGAAGGTGAAAATCGATTCACGGTTTTTTTACCTGCTTCTTGGTTTTGCTATCTACTTCCTGGCACTTTCACTTAAGTATAAAGAAATCCACCCCAGCTTTTTATTTTCAAACTATCTTATTTTTTTTACTGTTTATGCAGCCACCAGGTCGTTAAAATTTAAGCTTTTCAAAATCTACGAATACTTAATTTTTTTTCTTGCTATTATCGGACTCTTTGGTTGGCTCATTCAAATTGCATTGCGAGGGGATCATCTCTATTTTTTACTTAACAAAATTCCAGGTATTGCTTTGTTCTCATATGTATCAGGAGATGGTATAAATGCTGTTTTCTACTCGGTTCAGCCAGCTTACTCTTCCATGTTATATGGTTTTGCAGTCCCGAGAAATTGCGGCTATGCATGGGAACCGGGTGCATTTGCCGTTTACCTCTGTCTTGCGATCTTCATTAACCTTTTTTGTACAGATTATGATAAAAACAAAAAGAAGAGGCTATGGTTTTTAGTATTAGCTTTATTGTCAACCCAATCAACAACCGGTTATCTTATTTTCATGCTAATAATTCTGTTCTACTTTTTAAATAAAAATCTTAAAATAGTCCTTTTATTTTTGCCGTTTGTAACAGTAGCCCTGGTTTATGTTGCCACTTTGCCTTTTATGAGTAAAAAAGTTATCGACTTAATCGATGAAACAAAAAATGTGGATGTCCTCATCGAGAGAACTATAGGGCTTGAAGGAGAGTTCACACCCCAGAGATTTACATCCTTTGTGATAACTTTCAAAGATTTTCAAAATAATCCCTTATTCGGACTGGGTCCTCGTCGTGAAGATTCCTGGACCGTCAAACTTTATTCAAATATTTCTGCTATCTCAGGTATAGGAGAGCTATTAGCAGGGTTTGGTTTGACTGGATTTATTTTCTTTATTATTTTGTCCTTCAGAACGTCAGTGTTATTCTCTAAAACATTTAATTATAAGGGTAAAATTTTATTATTCCTGATAATTATTTTTATATCGATAAGTTATAGTATAATATTTTTACCTCTTGTTATGTGTTTTTGGATGTTTCAACTATTTGAACCTGAGGATATTAATAAGCAAATGTTAAAACCTGTTTAAAAGATTGTTTCAAGCTTAGAATAGAAATGAGTGTAGTAATATTTGGAGATTTATTCTCTTTCCCCGAGGGTAGTGCAGCTACTAACAGAGTTCACACCTATGCAAAGGGATTTCATGAAAACGGGTTAAGCGTTCATGTAATTTGTTTTGGGAATGAATATGTTCCTGCTCTTAATGGAATTACCAATGGCATCCATTTTTATCATCCTTTCGGACAAAAAGAAAGAGCCGGATATTTTATTATCAGAACCTGGCAAAAAATAGCCAAATATTTTAATACAATTGCATTAGTCAGGGAAATTAACAAAAAAGACAAAATAATAGCTATTAATTGCTGGACTCAGGTCTTTATTACCCAGGTATTTGCTTTTGTATTGGCAAGACTCAACAAAGCAAAGCTCATTATGGAAATAAGCGAACATCCGATGCGGTATTACCAGGGTTCATTCTTAAATCAATTTCATGGCGAGCTTAAATTGTACCTTGAAATGAAATTGTGTGATGGTAATTTTTGCATTTCCCGGCATCTTGTTGATTATTATAAAACAAAAGGATTCGATCCCGGAAAGTTATTTCTTGTGCCAAGTACCGTTGATCCTGCCAGGTTTATAGAAGCCGGGGAGAAACTATTTCCGCATCCGTATATAGGATATTTTGGCGGGCTTACTTTTTTCAGAGATAATATCGATTTATTGGTCCGGGCTTTTAGTGAAATCAGTAAAAAACACAAGGAGGTATATCTTGTTCTCGGTGGTTTTTGTTCACAGAAAGAAAAAGAACAACTAAAAGAGCTGATAAGTCAGCTGAATATCAAAGACAGAGTCAATTTGTTGGGATATTTATCAAGGGATGAGATTATCAGTTATGTTACACACGCAGATATTCTTGTTATGGTACGAGGTAATGACCTGGCTTCGCAGGCATCTTTCCCTTCAAAACTTACAGAGTTTCTTGCCACTTCAAAGCCAGTAATATCTGTTAATGTTGGGGAAATTTCGGACTATCTGACAGATAATCTAAATGTCTTTTTGGTTGAACCCGGAAATATTTCCACATTGGCTGACAAACTGGAATTCGTACTGAATAATTATGACAATGCATTAAAAGTTGGCTTAAGAGGGAGAGAATTAACTACAACAATTTTTAATTATAACTTTCAGGCTAAAAGAATGATTGGTTTTATTAGTTAACTTTAATACTGATATAAATCAGGATTCTTCCATTGTCTGCATAATTTTACTCATTTTTAAAAAAATCATGACAAGACGGAGTTCAAATAGGTAACTAACAGTATAATAAATTTGCAATGTGCGGAATTACGGGTACAATATATCTTGATAAGAACAGAAAGGTAGAAGCCTCGGTTTTAAAGAGAATGACCGATACCATTTATCACAGGGGGCCTGATGATGAGGGAACTTATATTCAGAACAATGTTGGTCTGGGTTTCCGGCGATTAAGTATAATCGACCTGAGTACCGGTCATCAACCGATAGCTAATGATGATTCAAGTATTAACATCGTTTTTAACGGAGAAATCTATAATTTTCTTGAACAGAGGGAATTATTAATCGCAAAAGGATACAGATTTAGAACTACTACTGACACTGAGGTCATTCTGCGTCTTTATGAAGAATACGGTGTCGATTGTTTAAAATACTTACGGGGTATGTTTGCTTTCGCTATCTGGGATAATAATAAGAAACAGCTCTTTTGCGCCCGTGATCGTTTTGGCATTAAACCTTTTTACTATTATACTGATAAAGATAAATTTGTTTTTGGTTCTGAAATAAAGGCCATTCTTGCGGCAGGAGACATCGACAAATCCATTTCATATGATGCCCTTGATTCATATTTTGCATTCGGGTATATTACCAGCGATTTGTCTGTCTACAAAACAATCAGAAAACTTCAGCCCAGCCATTATCTTCTTCTTTCATTCAAAGACAAAGTAACAATTGACATTCAAAAATACTGGGAAATAAAATTTGAACCCGACTTTACAAGAAAAGAGGAACAATGGATGGAGGATATCGAAGCCTGTCTTTCGGAAACAGTTAAAATTCATATGATTGCCGATGTCCCCCTGGGAGCCTTCCTGAGCGGAGGAATTGATTCAAGTTCGGTTGTAGCGATGATGGCGAAAAATTCAAGTTTTCCTGTAAAGACATTTACGATAGGGTTTAAAGAAAAGGAATTTAGTGAGCTGGAATATGCACGTGAGGTTGCCAGGAAATTTGGCTGTGAACATCATGAGCAAATAGTTGATCCCGAATCTATTGGTCTGTTGCCTAAACTGGTTCACGCCTATGATGAACCTTTTGCTGATACATCAGCCATTCCAACGTACTATGTCTCAAAAATGGCTCGCGAATATGTAACTGTCGCACTGTCGGGCGATGGGGGAGATGAATTATTTGCCGGGTACAGCAGTTATCAGAGCCTTGTGAACTATCATTCTAACCCTTTAAACTTCAATAGTCCGTTTTTGAATAAACTTATTTGGGGAAGTGTCCATAAAGCTCTTCCTCAAACAATGAAAGGAAAGAGTGCTTCGTATTTCATGTCGAAAAACAAAGAATATGCCAGTGCATATTTATATTTATGGTCAATTGAAGAAAGAAAAAAATTGTTTTTAAATGATCATCCGGCAATCAATACTTCAAATGCATCAGAACCTTTTAAGGTAAATATCCTGAAAAAAGGAGCAGGGAATGATTTCATTTCAAATATGCAATATCTTGATTTGCAAACTTATATGGTTGATAGTGTGCTGACTAAGGTTGATCGTGCCAGTATGTTAAGCTCCCTTGAAGTAAGAGTTCCTTTACTGGATCATAAATTTGCCGAATTAAGTTTTAGGATCCCTTCTCAATTAAAAATGAAATTCAACGAACAAAAAATAATCTTCAAAAAGACTATGGCTGCATCTTTGCCGGCGAGTATTTTGAAACATCCGAAGCAGGGTTTTAGCGTACCACTGTCAGTATGGTTCAAAGACGATTTAAAGATGTATGTTAAGGACGTTTTACTCTCTCAAAATCCGTTCTTATCTTCATATCTCGATAAAAAATATATAGCAAAAATTGTCGGAGAAAATTCTTCAGGGATGAAAGACATGAGCACACGAATCTGGTCACTTCTATTTTTTGAAGAATGGTTAAAACAGAATAAATAGATCATAATGAGGGATTTAAATAGGTAGGTACCTCAGAAATGAAGAATAATTAGACTATACAAATCAGAACAATACTATAAGTGCAGATTCTAAAAAGAGAGATGAAATTTATTATAACAATAGATACGGAAGGCGATAATCAATGGGATCATGGCAGGGAACTAACAGTTGAGAACATTAAATATGTTCCCAGGTTTCAGGATTTATGTGAGAAGTATGGCATCAGACCTACTTACCTTGTTACCTCTGAAGTGTGTGAAGATTCATATGCAAAAGAGATCTTCACTGATTATCTGTTTAAGAATAAAGCTGAAATAGGTGCACATTTACATTCCTGGACTACTCCGCCGTTCGAAGATAAAGAAGGTTATAGATTTAATGATCCTAACCATGCTTTTGCAACTGAATTGCCAGAAAATATTTTATCTGAAAAGATAAAAAACATCACCAACCAGATAGAATCTTCCTTTGGAATCCGACCGTTGTCTTTTCGTTCAGGGAGATTCGGATTTAATGAAACATTAGCCAGGGTGCTGTCTGATAATGCTTATCTTGTTGATTCATCTGTTACGCCATATGCAAATTGGTCTCATCATAAAGGTATCCCAGGTGGACCAGGAGGATCTGATTTTCTTAACAGCGAACCTTATCCTTACAAATATGATTTTATTAAAAGCTCTATTACAGAAATACCAGTGACAATATTGCCAACCAGGTTCCCGTTAAACAAAAATAGTAGCCTGGCCCGATATTATTTCAGGCATATTGAAAGAAATATATTACTGAAAGTACTCAGAAAGTTGTATTTCAGGATTCAGCCATTGTGGTTGAGGCCCCATCCTATTATGGATATGGCGCTTTTTAACGAATTACTGAATGAGGCAATCAGAATTGAATTGCCCTTTATTGTTATGATGTTTCATTCCAGTGAATTGATGCCGGGATGTTCGATTTACAGGAAAGATAATGAATCAATCGAAAAATTATATGACCTGTTGGAGGGTTTTTTTGTATTATTGCATGATAAAAATATTGATTCGGTTACCTTGACAGAAGCCGCAAAAAGTGTTAGAGTATGAAAATTTGTTTTTGGGGTAATGTAACAGGTTCATTAAAGGGGAATACTCCTGGAGGAGGAGAATTGCAGATAGCTTTGCTTGCCAAGGCCCTTGCAAAGATTGGTCATGAGGTTGTGGTCCTGGACAACGAAATTACCGAAAAGTATCAGACAGAAGATGGTATAAAAGTTTATCCGATTGAAGGCTATAATAATGGGATCAGGATGATAAGAACCTTTACTCACAGGCTCCCAAAATTGTATGCCAGTTTAAGAGATCAGAATGCAGATATCTATTATTGCCGGATTCGCGATTTCAGACATATCTTAGCCTATGCGGCAGCCCGTAAAGTAAAAGCAAAATTTATACTCGGCCTTGCATCGGATCTTGATGCAATGAACTTTGGTATGAGATTCAATCATCAGTATCGGGCTTCAATAAGTAGTTTATGGAAATTTTCGAGTGGTATACTTATTGAAATAATTTATCCCTTTCTTCTTCGGAAAGCCGATATTATTTTTGCCCAGCATGAGGGACAGAAAAAAATTCTGCAGGAAAAGAATATCAAATCTATAGTATTCCCTAACTTAATCGACCTTACTCAGATCCCTGTTGTTTTAAACCCAATTCAGGATGATTTTATATATGTCGGAAGTCTTGACAGACGCAAAGGCTTCATTGAATTTTTCAACCTCGTTAATAAAGCACCATCACAGAGGTTTAAAGTGGTTGGACAACCACGCGATAAAACAGGCCATCTGTATTTTGAAAAACTAAAATCATATGAAAATGTCACCCTTTTGGGGCGGTTGAATCATAGTGATACATTGTTACAGATAGCAAATTCAAAAGCATTGATTTCAACATCTTATATGGAAGGGTTCCCTAATGTTTTTATAGAAGCTTGGGCATGTGGAATTCCTGTTTACTCATTATATGTGGATCTGGGTACTCTGATTACAAAAGAAGGATTAGGTGAAGTCGCTAATGGTGATCTGGATAAATTATTAAAGTCAATTGAAAATAACAAATGCATGGGCAAATTTGGGAAAAATGCCAAAGCTTATGTTGAACATCACCATGACTTAAATGCAAATAAAATTGAAGAAATAAGAGGCATTTTTAGTAATCTGCTGAACAACATTAAGCCACTTAAAAATTCTGGGGCCCATTAAACTTTTAAATTTAATTGAAAGATTTCATTTTCTGATCAGGCTCCCCCTGTTGAACTTTAGTACAGCAAATAAAATATTTACTTAATGAGAATACTTTTTTTCACAGAATCTCTGATTCGTGGCGGTAAAGAACGACGTATGCTGGAATTGCTGAAATATATTAAACAGCAAACGGATCATGAAATATCATTGGTGATAATGGAGGACGTTATTGAATATGAGTATGTGTATGATCTTGGAATTCCGATAGTATTAATAGAACGAAAAGGTTTAAAATACGATCCGCGGCCATTTATTAAATTTTATAAGTATTGCAGCAGTTTTAAGCCTGATATTATACATACATGGACTAAAATGTCAACGTTTTATGCAATACCGACAAAGTTGATACGCAAAATTCCTTTAATTACCAGTATGATTGCGGATGCTTTGACTGATCATAATCTCTCATC
>Ga0302173_10001356_pt1 | contig 12379 bp, 10 predicted proteins | sample I_Fen_N3_1_FD_198785 | JGI IMG/M metagenome (GOLD analysis project Ga0302173, IMG submission 198785) | Peat permafrost microbial communities from Stordalen Mire near Abisko, Sweden - I_Fen_N3_1 | ecosystem: Environmental > Terrestrial > Soil > Wetlands > Permafrost | place: Sweden: Abisko... | reverse complement strand
GTTATGCATATCGCCTATTGTTTTATAAATGAATTATTTATTGTTTCTGTAGTTCAACTTAAATTGAGATACAAAGATAACATATTCTGTGAAAAACCGAAGACATTGGATGTAAAAACACCATATAAGCCTGTGACAACAGAACTTATATGGTGTTTATTAAAACGTTAGTTTAAAACTAAGTTATTACTTTTATTGCTCTTCTACCTTAATTCTCATTTTGTAGAACGAACGCCATGCAAAGTACATCGATACACATAACAATATACCAGCAGTAATAAAGTGTGCCAACGTGTAGTGTTTAACGCCATCAGCACCAACAGTTGACATGTTAACTGCAATTTCTACTGCCAATAAGCCAAACAACGTAGAGAATTTAATGATCGGATTCAATGCTACGGAAGTAGTGTCTTTAAACGGATCGCCAACCGTATCACCAATTACGGAAGCATCGTGCAACGGAGTATTCTTTTCTTTCAAATCAACTTCTACTAATTTTTTGGCATTATCCCATGCACCACCGGCATTGGCCATATAAAGAGCCTGGAACAAACCAAAGATGGCTATTGAAATAAGATAAGCAACAAAGAAGTTGGGGTCAAACAATGCAAAAGCCAATGTAGCAGTCATGAGAGTGATAAAGATATTCCACATGCCGTTTTGAGCATATTGAGTACAGATTCTTACTACCTCAATCGAATCTTTTTCATCAGCTTGAGTTTTGTCAAGTTTCATGTGACGTTTAATATATTCAACTGCACGATAAGCTCCTGTTGTAACAGCCTGAATCGATGCGCCCGAGAACCAGAATACCATGGCACCACCGGTAATCAAACCTAATAAGATAGGTGCTTGTGTCAACTCGAGACTCAACATTCCAACGCCTTTCAACAAAAGGATAATGGAGAAAATCATGGTAGTAGCACCTGCAACGGCTGTACCAATCAAAACGGGTTTCGCAGTTGCTTTAAATGTATTACCGGCTGAATCATTAGCCTCTAAGTAATGTTTACCTCTTTCAAAATCAGGAGTGAAACCGAAATCTTTTTCAATCTCTACACTAATACCCTGAATTTGCTCAATTTGAGATAGCTCAAATACGGATTGAGCATTATCGGTTACAGGCCCGTAACTGTCTACAGCAATGGTTACAGGTCCCATACATAAGAATCCGAAAGCTACAAGACCAAAAGCAAAAATACTTTCGTATCCGCTCATAGCATTGCCAATGCCTAAATTCTGACTAATAAAATAACCTCCGGCCATCAAACCAACCATCAGAAGTCCCATCCAGTAGGCGGCATAATTACCGGCCACTATACCGGAAAGGATGGTCAATGAAGGGCCACCTTCGCGCGAAGCTATAACGATTTCATGTACGTGATCGGATTTTGAACTGGTAAACTTCTTGGTAAATTCAGGAATCAGAACGGCAGCCAACGTACCGAAACTAATGATAGTAGCCAAATGCCACCACAAATGAGGAAGTAACTTCCCACCAACAGTGATATCGCCAATAAGTGCATAACTCATACCAAAACTAATGGTAATACAAGAGATAGCAGCAATCCAGATGAGGCGGGTCAATGGTTTTTCAAAGTCGAAATCCAATGATTTACCATATTGTTTTTCAGAAATGGCGTTGTTTACAAAATAGGATATCCCTGAGAAAATATCCATCAAGAAACGCATACCGAAAATCCATACAATCAGTTTAGCCTGAAGATCAACCTGATCGGCAGGAATAGCCAGCGTAATAAATGAAATCAGAGCAACACCGGTAACACCGTAAGTTTCAAAAGCATCGGCAGTAGGTCCAACACTGTCACCCGCGTTATCGCCTGTACAGTCGGCAATTACACCCGGATTACGGGGATCATCTTCTTTTACTTTGAATACAATTTTCATTAAGTCAGAACCAATATCGGCAATCTTGGTAAAGATCCCCCCGGCAATACGCAATACGGAAGCACCCAACGATTCGCCAATGGCAAAGCCCAGGAAGCAATATCCAACAATGCTGCGAGGTACAAAAAGTAAAATAATAATCATCATTACCAATTCAAGTGAGATTAAGAACAATCCCACAGAAATACCAGAGCGTAACGGGATATTAACCACATCCCACGGACGTTTTTTCAATGAAGCGAAGGCAGTTCTGGCATTTGCATAAGTATTGATACGGATTCCATACCAGGCAACTGCGTATGAGCCGGCCATACCCACAATGGAGAATAAAAGCACTAAAATAACAACAACTGGTGTTGATAAAGCATCCGGTCCGGTTGCTTCGGCATTGGCCATTGATAAGTAATACACCATAGCCACCGCGATAATTCCAAATAGAATAGCCAGAAACTTACCTTGTTGCAACAAGTATGTGCGACAGGTTTTGTAAATTGTGCTGGCGACATCCAACATGGATTGGTGGGCAGGTAACGATTTCACTTGTTTGAATAAATACAAACTAATGCTAAGTGTACCTAAAATTACGAATGCACCGAAAAGTAACAGGTGCCAACCATCCATTCCTCCAAAATGAGGAAAAGTGGCATCATGTAAATCCGGAATTTTGAGATTTGCCTCTGAGGCAAATGCTTTGCCTGATGCAATTAATGCTACAAAAAGCAACATTGCGGTCCGTTTAAACTGTTTCATAATGATTATAAATGATTTGATAAAATAAATAATTAACCGAAAAAAATTGAAAAAAAATTCTCTCAAAATTACTAAACATTTTTTGCAAATCCATTTATTTTAAACAGAAAGATATGGTCATATTTATGTTTAATAGCAGGATTTGCTGACATTTTAATTTTATAGAGGTGTGTTGGAGAATAAATCGTAAATCGGCCTAATAAATGTGCATATTAAATGCATATCTATTGTTCGTCATAAAGCGATTAGAATTTTTCATCCATTGACATTTCTTTTGTTTTAGGGCGTCCTGATTCCGGGTTTTAGCACTGTCGTGTTGTAAAATAGTTCGTGAATCGATAAATATTCAACTTTTTTTGTCTAAAAGTTGTACCTTTGCAGGCTCAAATACAAAAGTATGGGAAGAATTCTGGCTATTGATTACGGACAAAAGCGTGTAGGGCTGGCAGTAACTGACATGTTGCATATCAGTGCAAATGGTCTTGACACGGTTTCGGCTCATGAAGTGCTGACATACCTGGAAAAATACATAGCCAAAGAGCCTGTAGAAAAATTTGTGATAGGGTTGCCTAAGCAAATGAACGGACAGGACTCTGACTCGATGCAGTACATACGCCCTTTTGCAACGGCACTTCAACGAAAATTTCCTGAAATTGAACTTGTTTATGTTGATGAGCGTTTTACGTCTGTTTTAGCTCATAAAGCCATGCTCGAAGGTGGTTTAAAGAAAAAAGACCGACAGAATAAAGAGCTGGTAGATAAAATTTCGGCCACCATTATTCTGCAATCATATCTCGAATCAATATATAATTTATAATAAAGGAAGTTTCATTTATTATTGCCCGTCAATGCAGGGCTTTGATAACTTGCAACTTGTAATTTTTCATAACACATAATGATATTACCTATTTACACTTACGGCAATGCTGTACTTCGCAAAGTGGCTGAGCCGATTAATGCAGATTATCCGGAATTAAACACGCTTATTGACAATATGTTTCAGACCATGTATCATGCCGAAGGGGTGGGTCTGGCAGCACCACAGGTAGGTTTGCCTATTCGTTTGCTGGTGATAGACTTAGCACCTTTTAAAGAGGATGATCCTGAATTGGGAGCATTCAAAATTACCATGATAAACCCTGAGATATTGGAACGTAGTGAAGAAGAAGTTTCGGGTGACGAAGGCTGTCTGAGCATCCCCGGAATACACGAAACCGTATCGCGGGCACAATCTATCAAAATAACCTATCTGGATCCGAATTTTAAAGAGCATACTGATGTATTTGAAGGTTATAAGGCGCGTGTGGTTCAGCATGAATATGACCATCTTGAAGGTCATTTATTTACCGACCATGTTACGCCTATACGCAGACAATTGCTAAAATCGAAGCTGACCAATATCGTAAAAGGAAAAACCAGCTGTGGCTATAAAGTAAAATCGGCTTGACAGCTTGAATAACAGAAAAGAAACAGGGTGAATATTGAAATCAATATGTTCACCCTGTTTCTTTATATAATAATGTATGCCTAAGCAAAGTCTGTTTCAGCTAATGCTTCGCCCACTACAAAATTGCTGCCTCCGATAAATATAAAGTCTTGTTTTCCTGCTTGGGTCATGGCAGCATTAACCGCTTGTTTCACCGTATTGTATCCATTGCCTTCTAAACCATAGCTTTTAGCTTTATCCTTTAGCTCGGCAGCATCGAGAGCGCGTATGATATTGGCTTGGGTAAAGTAATATACAGCTTCGCGGGGTAATAAAGCCAATACCGACGAAATATCTTTGTCGTTAACCATGCCTATCACTATGCGCAGGATATTATAGGTCTGCTTTTTAAGCTGATCTGCCACGAAACGAATTCCACCTACATTATGTCCCGTATCGGCTACGATGGTGGGATGCTGCTGCAGAACCTGCCAGCGTCCCTTTAGTCCGGTAGTTTCAGTAACCCTTTCAAGCCCTTGTTTCAGAGCTGCTTCGTCGATTAAAATACCGCGGGAGTTTAATTGTTGCACGGCAGTAAGTACGGTGGCTATGTTGCTGAGCTGATACAGTCCGCATAAGTCTACCGTAAAACGACGATGATCGGAAGTTTGTACACGCATTTTTCCATCCGCATCGTCAATAAATGACACGCTGACAGTTTTCTGCGCAAAAGAGAGTGGTGCATGTTCTTCTAACGCTCTGGCTGTGAATACCGGGCAGGTTTCGGGTAGAGCTTCGCCAATCACTACCGGTGTGTGAGGTTTAATGATTCCGGCCTTTTCAAATGCAATTTTTTCCAGCGTGTCACCCAGAAATCCTACATGATCGAAACTGATGTTGGTAATTACTGATAATTCGGGCTGAATGATGTTGGTACTGTCGAGCCGACCACCCAAGCCTACTTCAATTACGGCAATATCTACCTGTTTATCTGCAAAATAATCAAAAGCCAATGCCATAGTGGCTTCGAAGAACGAAGGTTCAATTTCGCCGAATAAATTCTGATGTTTTTCTACAAAATCCACAACATATTGCTGCTCTATCATGTTACCATTGACACGGATACGCTCACCGAACTCTACCAGATGCGGCGAGGTGTATAAACCCACCTTGTAGCCTGCATGTTGCAGCACGGATGCCAGCATGTGAGACACGGAACCTTTGCCGTTGGTACCGGCAATGTGGATGGTACGGTAGCGGGTGTACGGATTGTCGAGCGCATTCATCAGCCGGATGGTATTGTCCAGTCCGGGTTTGTAGGCTGCACTGCCAATGTGGTGAAACACCGGAAGACGATCGTACAGATATTGTATGGTTTGAGCGTAGTTCATAATCGGAATACAATGTAATCTCGGTTCATCGTCCACTGAAAAACGGACGGTAAATACGATAAGCGTTTTGTTTTGGCAATTTTCTATTTCTGCGAAAAATGAATACCTTTGTCTATGCCATTTTTCAGGTACAAAGATACTTTAATTGGAACATTTTATGCAACAAAAAGTGCAATCTTATATTGAACGACAACAATTGCTGACCCCGAAAGCCCGGGTAATTGTTGGGGTGAGTGGTGGAACCGATTCGGTTGTGCTGTTGCATATACTGCATGCGCTGGGGTACGAGTGTGTGGTGGCACATTGTAACTTTCATCTGAGAATGGAAGAATCCAACCGCGACGAGGAGTTTGTTCGTGCTTTGTCCAAAACACAGAAACTACCATTCTATAACATTGATTTTGATACAGTAAGCTATGCCGAGAGACACGGTATTTCGATAGAAATGGCCGCCCGCGACTTACGCTACGAGTGGTTTCATGATTTGCTGAAAAAACTTGAAGCGCAAGCCATCGCGGTGGCACATCATGCCGATGACAGCATTGAAACCATGCTGATGAATCTGGTTCGTGGAACGGGATTGCGCGGACTTTCGGGCATCCGCCCACGGAACAAAAAAGTGATACGCCCCCTACTCTGCTGCAACCGTCAGGAACTGGAAAACTACTTGATACGCTATGATCTGGAACACGTGGAAGATTCCACTAACGCTTCGGTAGATTACCAGCGCAATAAGTTCAGAAACGAAGTACTTCCGCTGCTCGAAGAGATTAATCCATCGCTGCGACAAACGCTCTACGAATCGCTGAAACGCTTTGAAGGTACCACGGCTATTTACGCGCAGGCTATTGACACCATACGGGAGAAAATAGCCGAAACAGCGGATGGACTGACAAAACTGAACATCGACATTATTAAACAGCAGGTGCATATACCTACCGTGATGTACGAAATACTGCATCCGTATGGCTTTAGTGGAGCCACGATAGAGCAGGTAACCGAAAATTTGGATGCGGTATCGGGTAAAACCTTTTATTCGGACACCCACCGACTGATAAAAGACAGAAAATACCTTATTATGAGTCCGAAGGATGATGATACAGTGGATGAGTATTATATTACACAACCCGACGCAGTAATAGATCAACCCTTCGGTCTGCAACTGAAAACCCTGAAACTAACTCTGGACTTCAGTATTTCCAGGTCGGCAAAGCGCGTGCATATCGATGCTTCGAAGCTGGCTTTCCCGCTGCAACTGCGCAGGTGGCGCGAAGGCGATGTGTTCTACCCTTTCGGCATGAAACAGCGAAAGAAAGTAAGCGATTTCTTTATTGATAACAAACTAAGCCTGCTGGAAAAGGAACAAAGCTGGTTGCTGGTGTCGGGCAATGATATCGTGTGGATAGTGGGCCAACGGCTCGATGACAGGTTTAGAATAACCGCAGAAACGATCGAGGTAGTGGAACTTAGTATTAATGATTAATGTTCAATTGTCAATTATTAGTGATTAATTATGAACAATGAATTGCCTCAGAAACCACTGGTAGATCAGGACTATGTGCTGCAGAAATATCCCGGCAAAGGCGGTTGGACATTTGCGGCTATACCTCAAATACAGCAGGACAAGCATGCATGGTTTGGCTGGGTGAAGGTGCGTGGCAGCATTGATGGGTACGAAATAGCCAATTACCACCTTATGCCGATGGGCAACGGTACGTTGTTTCTGCCGGTGAAAGCCGAAATAAGAAAGAAAATAGGCAAACAGGAAGGAGACAGCGTACACGTTGTGCTGTATTCCGAAGAGTTGCCCACCGTGGCAGCCGATGATTTTATGCTGTGCCTGCAAGATGACCCCGTGGCCTGTGAAAACTTCAGCAAACTATCGGCCGAAGAGCAGAAAAGCATAACCGACTGGATATATTCTGCCCGAAAAGATGACCTGAAAGTGGAGCGTATAGCGCAAGCGCTTGACAAGCTTTCTAATTTATAATGCATACTTACTTGTAGTGCATTTATATAATATAATAGTTTTCATATTGGGGCTTTACCCCAAACCCCACTTCATTTTTTGGCTTGACCCAAAAAACGAAGCAAAAAAGGTCAAGACTATGCCCGCTTCACTCGAAAAACTGACGGTCAGAAAGCTAAAATCCCCAAACTCCTCTCTTTGGTCGTCAAACAATGGGTATTTTTACGCTTTCCTTCCTTGTTTTTCGGTTCACCGGACAAGGTCAGTCCCAGTCAAGCCGTTTGAAATCTATAAGTTCTCCAATTTATAATTTACCATTGATCATTTACAATTAATCATTATCCTGAACAATCATTCCTTTTACTTGTTTAGTTTTCAGTTTTTGAAAAATCATTATCAACTGAATATCTCACTAAACGCATTGTGTCAAATTCCCGTACACTATTTCCAAAACAAGTAACATCGCTGACTCAGGTTGCCGATGGTGTTTATATTTTGTCCTTTGCCCACGATGTTGAATTCCGGGCTGGACAAGTGGTTGCCCTGGATGTGGAACCCTACGGTGAGCCGCGCCTGTACAGCATAGCCGGAGGCGAGCGCGACGCTGAAATTGAAATCCTGTTCGACGAAAGACCCGAAGGCAGGCTCACTCCACAGCTTTCGCGGCTTCGGAAGGGCGACACGGTATATGTGTCAGAGCCTTTTGGAACGTTTCGGTGCGATGACCGTGAAGCGGTGTGGATAGCCGCCGGCACGGGAGTAGCTCCTTTTGTGTCGATGGTGCGTTCGGGAGCAGGACAAGGCAAAACGCTGATACAGGGCGGACGATGGGATGAGAACTTTTATTATTCGGCAGTGCTGGAGGCGGTTTTGGAGGACAGGTATGTGCGTTGCTGCTCGCAACAGACAGATACACGCTACTACCGCGGACGGCTTACCGCGTGGCTCAACGACCAGACGCATCTGCGGACTGATGTGAAGTATTACCTGTGCGGAAGTGCCGAAATGGTGGTGGAAGTACGTGATATTTTGATACGGAAAGGTGTGGCGTTTGGTAATATTGTGTCGGAAACTTATTTTTGAGACTTAAACTTTGGTTGTCCGATTGTAAATCAGGAGTTGAATAATAGTCCGTAGGACTTCAATATCAATAGAATAAGCGCATATCAATGTTTTATTGTCCGTAGGACATTCATGTTATTTGTATTTATCCCCCTACGGGGAATTGGTTTTGTTTATGTCTGTTTTCTATTGATATACATTCCCGTTCGACTGAGCTCACGCCGAAGCCTACGGGAAACATTCCCCCGGTTTTACCGGAGGCTATTCACATTTAACTCCTTCGGAGTTAATAAATCATATCAACAATAATTATCATTTATATATGGAAACTCATTTGCCTAAAAATCTATTCGGACTTACGTTGCCGCAGTTGAAAGCAGAAGTGCTGGCGTTGGGGTTGCCGGCTTTTACTGCATCGCAGTTGGCTGACTGGATGTACAAAAAGCGTGTAACCGATATAGGCTCTATGACCAACCTGTCCAAACAGGTGCGCGAAAAACTGCAGCAGGCATACAGTCTGCATCTGGTGCCATCCGTAAGTGTGCAGACTTCAACCGATGGTACCAAAAAGTACCTCTATCCTACCCGCCCACAGAAGTTTATAGAAACAGCCTACATACCCGATAACGACCGTGCCACGCTGTGTGTCTCCACCCAGATAGGTTGCAAGATGGGCTGTCTGTTTTGCATGACGGGCAAGCAGGGTTTTCAAGGCAACCTGACGACGGGCGAAATTCTGAACCAGATGCAATCGTTGCCCGAGTTCGATAAACTCACCAATATAGTGTATATGGGCATGGGCGAACCGCTGGACAACGTGCAGGCAGTGATGGACAGCATAGAGGTGATGACTTCGCCCTGGGGTTACGATTGGAGCCCGAAACGCATAACCGTATCGACCATAGGCATTATACCCGCCATGATTACTTTTCTGGAAAGCAGCAAAGCCCATCTGGCCGTGAGCCTGCACTCGCCGTTCGACGACGAGCGCCGCGACATTATGCCCATTCAAAGCGTGTATCCCATTACCGAAGTAGTGAGCAATATACGCCGCTGGGAGCTTGGTAACCAACGCCGGGTGTCGTTTGAATACATTATGTTTAAAGGCGTAAACGATACACCCCGCCATGCCAACGAATTGGTACGCCTGCTGAACGGTATAAAATGCCGCATCAACCTTATCCGTTTCCACCCCATCCCCGACACGCCACTGGAAGGCACAGCCCTCGAAGACATTGTAGACTTTCAAAACCGACTGAAAGCCAAAGGACTGACCGTTACCATCAGAGCGTCGCGCGGCGAAGATATATTTGCAGCCTGTGGTATGCTCTCTACCAAAGAGCTGATAAAGAAACAAACCGAAACCGATTTCTAGCATCGGACAAGATCTCTGACACCACCGGACAACACCTCTGACACCACAGGACAACACCTCTTACAGTACCGGACAAGACCTCGTGCACCATCGGACAAGACCTCTTACACCATCGGACAAGACCTCGTGCACCATCGGACAAGACCTCTTACAGTACCGGACAAGACCTCTTACACCATCGGACAAGACCTCTTACACCACTGGACAATACCTCGTGCACCATCGGACAATACCTCTGACACCACCGGACAACACCTTCTACACCACCGTATAAGACCTCTTACACCACCGTATAAGACCTCTTACACCACCGGACAACACCTATTACACTACCGGACAAGAGCTCTTACACCATCGGACAAGACCTCGTGCACCATCGGACAATACCTTTTACACCACCTGATAATACCTCGTACACCACCTGATAATACCTCGTGCACCATATGATAATACCTCGTACACCATATGATAACACCTCTTACACCACCTGATAATACCTCGTGCACCACATGATAAGACCTCGTACACCATATGATAACACCTCTTGCACCACATGATAAGACCTCGTACACCACATGATAATACCTCTTACACCATATGATAACAACCCGATGCGCGTTGTTGGGGAAATTTATTTAGGGCAATGCAGATAGCAGAGTAAAATAAAGTGAACCACCTGTTGTTAATTATAAAAATAGTTCATATCTTTGGGTTTTTAAAAAATAAAACGATTTAGAAAACAGGAACACAGTAGATAAATGTGATATATGTTCAGTTAACTGGGTATACACATTTCTCAACTGAGCATATATACGTGTTAGGGGCAAGCTTAAAAAATGAAAAAAGACCAATGTTTATTTGTTTTATCATGGAAAATCACGACCAGAACTTGACTCCACATTTAGAATGGGAATTTTCAGATTTTCCTATTACAATCAAACAACTCAAATTCGAGAAAAACAATTGGGGATTTGAGGAATCACCTACTATCGTTATTTGGCGAAATGAGAATTATCAACTAATTGGCAAAATAAATGGTTCTGTTAGAGATTTCAGGAAACATGAAGACAATGATTTTATCGGACAAGGTAATATTGTAAAAGGTCAATTAATCACAGGTTTTGATAGTGGCGGAAATATTGTTGAACTAAAAGAATGTTTATTCGCTGGGATTCACACAAATTCAGTGCAGTTTCCTTTTGCAGAAGGCGAATTATCTATCGATGCTATACATATTAGATTTGCCTCAGCTGAAATTCCAAAGATAAAAACTCGTTTAGATTGGTTTGTTTGTGAAAAAGTTTCTGCGCGTTTATTTAGAACAACTCACAGAAATAGAAAGCTGGAGAATAAAAAGATAAGAGTCGGGATTGATGATTTTGTTGATTCAATTGAGAATCACGTTGGAAGTTCTTCTAGTAAAGATTATACCATAGTAAATCTACCTGACTATAAATTTATTGTTGCAAAAGTTCCGGACAGTTTATTAAATGGAGATGTAAAGGGAATCTGTTTTGAGTACAGAGAAAATTTGGAACTGGTAACGGAAGACATAATATATGGAACTAAATGCTTCCTTTCCTTTTTATTAGGCAATGAGTTGCAAAACTTAGGATATAGTATAATAAGTGGGAATGACTTATTAGAAGTTTATTTGTGTTCAATCTCGAAATTAAGCCATAAAGGAGCCATGCCGCCAATAAAATTTAATACAAAATATAACTGGGGAGATATATCCTTCTTGCTGAACAGTTTTTTGCCAGTATATTTAAATCTAAGAAACTCGCTAAAGCTTGATAATGCCTTGGAAAAGTATTGGATTTCTAAAAGAATTCCTTTAGGTGCGAATCTACCAGTTCTTGCAAGTGCATTAGAAACGATAGCAGGAGAATATTTAAAGACTAAAAAGCACACCTCTGAATATATTTCTGAAAGCGATTACCTTAATCTTATAGAAAAGGAAAAAGAACAATTAGAAATCAAGTTATCTTCAATAGAAGGTGGACAAATTATGCTTAATAAAATCTTAGGAGCATTTAGAAAAGGGCCGAATGAAAAAATGAATATATTTTTTTCTGAAATTAATATTGAAATTGGGAAATCAGAAAAAAGTGCTATTAACCTCAGAAACAAAATGGCTCATGGTAATAGAGATTATTCAAAAGACAAAAATGTTCATAACGATTTAATTCATAGTACTATTTACAAATTACTATTTCACCGAATTATTTTGAAATTAATAGGATACGATGGATACTATATCGACTATAGTTTACAAGGTTGTCCTTCAAAACATATTGACACAAAAGCGGGTGAATAATAAGCCAGCCCCTAACACACGCCATATCCATTGGTTCCCTGACGTGCATTCCGACAGCAACTAAAAATATATTTACGACTAAAAACTTAAAAATATATCAAATATGAAAAGAAGAACATTAATACTTTTTTCTATTGCAGCAATTCTTTGGATTATTGGTTCAATATTGATTTATAAA
>Ga0302173_10001354_pt1 | contig 12381 bp, 12 predicted proteins | sample I_Fen_N3_1_FD_198785 | JGI IMG/M metagenome (GOLD analysis project Ga0302173, IMG submission 198785) | Peat permafrost microbial communities from Stordalen Mire near Abisko, Sweden - I_Fen_N3_1 | ecosystem: Environmental > Terrestrial > Soil > Wetlands > Permafrost | place: Sweden: Abisko... | reverse complement strand
TGTGGTACTATTTTGGTAATCCATAGTGATTATCCTCCTGTGTTTGTTTTTTAGTCGTATTTAAATCATAACACGGAATAATCCACTATGGATTTTTATTGGTTCAATTTCATTTTACAACAAGTCATTTTATTTCATTAAATGAGATTCAATAATTTCATATAGTTTTTCAATATCAAATGGTTTAACTATATAATCATCCATATCTGCTTGTAAACACTTATCCTTATCTTCACGCATAGCATATGCTGTCATTGCAATAATTGGTATATGCTTTCCTCCCAATTTTTCAGCTCTTATAATTTTAGTTGTTTCAAAACCATTCAATTCTGGCATTTGCACATCCATTAATATTAGATTAATCTTATTATTTTTTAATATATTTAACGCCTCATTTCCATTATATGCTGCAATATATTTATAACCCTTATTTTTAATTATGCCTTCCATAACCTCTTGATTTATCAAATTATCTTCAACACATAAAATAACTTCATTTCGATCTATCTTGTTGATTACTACATCTTCTTTTACTATAGTATTTATTTGCAAATTTTGTTTTTCCTTTTTAGTTTTTTTAAATTCGCATGTAAAAATAAATGTAGCTCCTTTTCCTAAACTGCTTTCAAAATATATATCTCCACTCATTAAACTAGCAAACTGCTTTGAAATTGCGAGCCCTAATCCTGTGCCCTCATGCTTCTTCTTAGAGTATAAATTTACTTGACTAAAATCATCAAATAATTTTTCTTTAAATTCTTCATCTATGCCAATTCCTGAATCTTTTATCTTAAATTCTATTTTTTCGCTAATATCATTATTAGAAATCATCTTTACCCTAAACGATACATATCCTTCCGCTGTAAATTTAACTGCATTACTTATTAAATTATTCAGAATTGCTTTTAACCTTAATTCATCACCAATAACTTCAATGTCAATATTGGGATCTAAATAGTAACTTACTTCTAGGCCTTTAGAATTTCCTGTTATTAAAAGATTATTATAAATATTATTTATAGTTTCTTTTAGATTAAAAGGTTCATTATTTAGTTTAAATGTTCCTGATTCTATTTTTGAAATATCCAATAAACTATTAATTACACTAAGCAATTTATTTGCTGACTCATTTAATATTTTGATAAATTTGCTTTCTTCTTCATTAACATATTTTAATCGTAAAAGCTGAATAGCTCCTAGTATGCTATTCATTGGCGTTCTTATTTCATGGCTCATATTTGCTAAGAAAATAGACTTTGCTTTATTAGCTTCTTCTGCTTTTTGTTTTAATAATTCTAATTGCTTACACTTTTCCTGTAATTTTTGTTCTATTATCTTTCTATCTGTAATATCTTTGTAAATTGCTACTACTCCTGAAAATATCCCATCATCATCATAAATTGGAGAAGCAGAAACTAAAAGGTTAATTACGTTTCCATACTTATCTAATCTAAAAGTTTCATAATCTTTAACAATCTTACCATTACTAAGCATATTTACTATCTCTTTTGATTCATCTAATATAGCACTAGGAAGTAATTCACTCATATTTTTTCCTAATACTTCTTCCTTTTTAAAACCGAACTTTACTTCTGCACTTTTACTCCAATTGGATATATTCATTTCTTTGTTAAAGACTATAAACGGGTCATCAAGTATATCCAAAGACTTTGAAAATATTTTAGCATTTTTATATACTTCTTCTATATCAGAAATATCTCTTATAATACTAACTACCGTATCTTTTCTTTCCTTATTACCACAAATGGATCTTACTTCCACTGGGAATTTAGAACCATCTTTTCTGTAGTGATATGTTTTGAATTTTATCCCTCTATCTAGCGCTTTATTTAATTGTTTTTGAGTAAAGTCCCTAATATCCTCATTTCTAAGCGTAAAAACATCTAAATTAATTAATTCATCAAATGTATATCCATAAGTTTCAATTGCCTTTTTGTTACCATATAGAATTTTTCCATCCTTGCTAACAATGAGAATAATCTCTAATGCATTTTCAACAAAATCTTTTCCTTTATAATATGTTTCTTTAATTAGTAACGCATCTTTATCTTTAAATAACCCTTCAAACACTGACTCTCCCACCCTTTTCACATATTTATATTATTACTAATCAAAGTCCTATCGCCATGCCTTTCACTTATAGTTAGACTTGCAGTATAACTATTTAATTAACTTTCATTTTACAATATATAATCTTTTAAATTTTAGCATATTTTTCATATTCGCGTCAAAAAGATAACCTTTTTATAAAATATAACAAGTATTTATTTTATCCGAATTCATGTCCAGGTATCTCATTATTAACATAAGTCTTGCCTTCTAATGGTTTGAGTCCATAATATCCATCTAAAAGCTATATTTTAAAATACTTTTCCAAATGCTCAATTAAGTGGTATATTATAATGGAATTAGGCATATTCAAATAAACATAAGAGGTAATTTATATGAAAACAATGGTACCCCATTACTATAAAGATTTTAAATGTGTAGCTTCAAAATGTACTGATACTTGTTGTGCTGGTTGGGAAATTATAATTGATGATGAAACATATAAGCATTATAACAAGGTATGTGGTGAATTTGCTGAAAGATTAAAATCGAACTTAACATTATATGAAGATGGAGCGCGTGGTTTTGTATTACAAAATGATAATTGTCCATTTTTAAATAAAAATAACCTTTGCGACATCTATACTGAGCTTGGAGAAGATTATCTTTGCTATACATGCAAAACATACCCAAGGTTCATGGAGGAATATAGTAATTTACGTGAAATAGGGATATCTTTATCCTGTCCTGAGGCCGCAAGATTAATTCTTCTGGATTCTAAACCAGTCACTTTTGAAATTTCAGAAGATTATGAAACGTTAAATACATATGATGATATAAATTTTGATATTTCGGTGCAGATAATATCAGCTAAGAAAATGGCCTTAGATATATTACAAAATCGTTCTATAAGTTTAAATCATAGAATTGCACTATTGATTAGTTTTGCTCATGATATTCAGAAAGAAATAAATGAAAATAATTTGTCCAAAATTACTGATATAATAAATACGTATTCGGAAGAACCTCATCAAAAAGAGCTTATTAATGAATTTGATAAGTATAAAACAAAACAATCTGATAAGTATTGTAACATGCTTAAATGCATGAATATGTATAAAAACCTTAATCCTATTAATGATAACTGGCCTAAAATAATAGAACATGCTATTAACTGTTTTCATAAAATAGATGATAGTACTTTTTATCAAAAACAGTATGATGATTTTAATGAATATTATAAAAATAAAATCTATGAATATGAAAATTTAATGGTATATTTTATATTCCAATATTTTATGAAATCTATTTATGATGAAGAATTATACTCTAAAGTTACATTAGCCATAATGAGTTATCTTATTATTAAAGAATTAAATGTGGTAAAATGGATTGATAATAAATATAACTTTGATATAAATGATCAAATAGACATAACACATATGTATTCTAAAGAAATAGAAAATTCAGAAAAAACCCTTTATGATCTTGAAGAAATGTTTAATATGAACGAAATATTTGATTTAAAACAACTACTTATTTTAATAATGAATTAGCAGACCTAATCATGGAAGCAATAGTCGTAATTTTATTTGGATTTTATGTTTTCTTTTAAGATCCTTTTCTTTTGACTCTGAAGAAAAATTGACGTTGTTTAATTATCAAAACAATAAAACCTCGAGAAATCGAGGTTTTTTATGTATTAGTACTTGCAATACATACATTACATTTGTACTGTTTAAAGTTCATGAGTAATTATTTATAGGGGGCTATCCTTTGCACAGCAAAGTTTTGAATGATATCACGGTGCATAACAGAATATATAAGAACATACTCGAGAGATTTTGAGCCTATTTCATTTAAACGAGTTAATCGAGAGAATTACGTGTTGAATATTGTCGAAAACATGTTAGTATAGAGACATGCCTTAACTTGTTTACAGCAAACATTCAAAAATGTTTATTGTTTATGTAGATTTAAAGTAGGCAAATAAAACATATTGAAGGAGAAAAACTTATGATGAAGAATTCTTTGAGAAAAATAGTAACAACAGTTATTACAGTTACAACAATTGGTAGTTTCTCATCAGTAGGAGTATCTGCAGCAACTTTTGATTCAAATATAAATAATTATTACAATACAATTGCAAATAAAGTTTTAAATATAGATTTAACTAATACAGATAATAGTACAAGCACAAATACTATGGAAAGTAACAAAGATACAAGTAATGCTTCCACAAGTGCAAATTCAATTGATATACAGGGGTTACCTAATTTACCAACAAAGTATCCAATAACTGTACAAGCCTCTCCTGAACAAAAAATTCTTGAATTAATGAATGCAAAAAGAACAGAAGCTGGTCTTGAGACACTTACTTTAGATAATACTTTAGTACAAGTAGCAAGATATAAGAGTAACAATATGATACAAAATAACTTCTTTAATCACACAAATCTAGATGGCACTAAGTGGACAAACTGGTTACAAACAATAGGATATAAATATACTACAACAGGGGAAAATATTGCATACAATACTAGTGATCCAGTTGAGTTGTTTACTCAATGGTGGAATTCACCAGGTCATAGAGCAAATATGATGAATGCCTCTTATACTAAAGTTGGTATTGGAGTAATCTACGGAAACGGTAAATATATGGGAACACAAACTTTCTCTAATTAATAATTAGGCATATGAAAGAAAATAACAAGTCAAAGAGACCAGTTACTTAATTATAATTTAGTAACTGGTCTCTTTAAATTTAGATTTTAACAGAAAGTAGTTGTTTTCTTTAGTCACTATAATCGGTGTCATATGTTATCGTAAATGTAAAATCAGTATATTTTTCATTTAATTCTTTCTCTATATTGCTTCGAGTACCTTCCACATTATCTGCAGTAAGATCTATTACAACATCAAATGTCACAAGATTTCTTTCTTTCAGTATATATAACGCATGTATCTCTAGTAAGTATTCATAGGACATTACTATTTTTCTGATATCTTCAGACATTTCAGCAATACCATCATCTGAATTTACAATATAAATTCCTATAGTCAAAAATGTATCATATTTTTTCATGATAGCTGACTGGATTGCTTTGGTTAGTTCAAATATTTGCTTACCAGTTGCATTTTCATCTACTTCTATGTGTATAGAGCCAAGCATTTTAACCGGTCCATAATTATTGAGTAATAAATCATAAGCCCCTTTTACACCATCATGACTGGTAACGTCCTCTTTGATTGCTTTAGTTAGTATACTGCTTGGCCTCTTACCAAGTATTTCATCTAAAGAATCCATTATCATCTCTATTCCGGATTTTATGATGACAGCAGAAATAATTACACCAACATACCCGTCTATTGTTACTTTTAAAATAATTGATATGAAAATAGAAAGCAGAGTAGCTGTAGAAATAAGAGCATCAAATGATGCATCAGTGCCTGACGCAATCAATGCTTTCGAATTCACATCATTTCCAATCTTTTTTACATAACGCCCAAGCAGATATTTTACAACTATTCCTACTAGCACAATAATAACTGTTACTTTTGAATAGGAAACTTCTTCCGGCTCAAAAATCCTCTGTCCAGAAGAAATAAGTGAACTGATTCCTGCTGCTAGAACAATAGCAGCAACTACTATTGAAGTAATGTATTCCATTCTTCCATATCCATAAGGATGTTTCTTATTAGCTGGCTTAGCAGCCAGTTTTGTTCCAACTATAGTCAATATAGAGGATAAGGCATCACTTAAATTATTTATTGCATCCAATATAATTGCAACTGAGTTTGATGCAATTCCAATTATTGCTTTAAATATAGCAAGCATAACATTTGTTCCTATTCCAATACTGCTAGCTTTCATAATCTGATTTTCACGTTGTGACTGAGATTTCTTCATAAAATTTTACACCTCTAACTATTTTGTTTATTTTTTTACTAATTCTAATTTCATCGTTATCGTTTGATAATAAGTTTCGTTATATCCCATTTTTGCTATTTTTTTTAATAATAAAAATAAAAATCAAGATTATTTCCAACCACTCAACCCTATGTTTCCTATAAACAAAGTTATAAAATTTGAGTTTTTAAACTAAAACCCCCTCGATAAATCGTGGGGGTTTTATGTATTGCACTTGTCTTATATACATTAACACTACAGAATAACTTTATAAATTTTATAAATAAAATTCTCTTTGATTCTCAAATACCATTCTTTGTATTTTTACTGACAGTATTATCTATTTTTAATTTCTTCACCAAATTTAAATTCAGTTAAGGTTTTAGTATTATTTCTGTGTATAGTTCTTCTCTTTCATCAATATCAATCCAACCTTCATATTCTGCATAATCAAATATGTCTTCCAAAAGTATATTGTATTCTTTAGCAAAAACTGCTGGATTTCTTTTATACTTATTAAGTTTTTCATTTGTGAAATTATTCTTTCTAATTTTATCTTCATATACAAGTGCTTTTAAATATGTACTTCCTATAAGCTCTCTAATCACATTATATCTATAACTTTTTTCACTACAGATATAAAGCCTACATATTATCGGCCTCTCCTCATAGATAGTGCATAGGTTTGTTTCTGTTATAAAATTACAGTTAGTTTTCTTATTTAATACATATTGGTCAAAATCTCTACAATAATTTCTCTTTTTAACCAACTTTTCCTGTACAAACTCTAACGCTACTTCATCGTTCCAATTACTTATTTTATTTACACAAATATTATCCATTTCTACTGACCAAGCTTTTTTGCAGCAACTCTCTTCACATCCATTACAGTCAAGAGGATTATTATTTAGAAATACATCAACTGCATCTAATACATCTTTAGCTGTTGTATTTTTATTAATTTTGTCATAATTCACTTTGCCTTCGGCATCAAATATTAAATTCATTATATAGTTCCTCAACTTTACATTATTTTTTCCTATGTATTCCACATTTTTTCACTTCTATTTTTCAGATACCTAAAATAAAAATGAAATGTACTTTTCCACCATTTATTATACATATAAAACAATGTATTTTAATATGAAAATTTGAATAATCATAATCAACGGTTATTAAATAGTTATTTACTTCAATTATTTTCATAGGTATCTATATAATTATACTATAGTGTATTAAAAAAATACATATTTATAATTTACAAATCATATTATACTTTATGCTTGTTTATAATTTAGGCTCAATAAAAAAATAACAAGTCCATTTGCCTGATGAAAAATATCCACACCTTAGAACAGAGCAGCTATGCACTTATAAAAAGAGTAGCTATGCTGCAATACGGAACTTTTCTGCAACATCGGAACTTATATCCGCAACCTTGGACTTGTTACTTATTTTCATATAATGGACATTTATTCTTAAACTAAAAAACCTCCAATCGGAGGTTTTTATTATCGTTCTTTTATATCAACGTATTGCTTCTTTTTAGAAACATTCTTATATGCTGGTCTAATTATTTTACCTGAATTCGCAATTTCCTCAATACGATGTGCACTCCATCCTGATATTCTTGAAATCGCAAAAATAGGAGTAAATAATTCTTCAGGGATATCAAGCATTTTATATACAAAACCTGAGTAGAAATCCACATTTGCACTTATACCCTTATACATTTGACGTACCTTCCCAACTGCCGATGGTGCCAATTCTTCAACTTTTGCATACAAATTAAATTCATTTTCAAAACCTTTTTCTTTTGCCAGCTTTTCAACATATTCTTTAAAAATAACAGCTCTTGGATCTGAGATAGAATAAACTGCATGACCTATACCATAAATCAGCCCAGAACGATCAAAGGCTTCCTTATTGAGCAATTTCATAAGGTATTTTTCAACTTCTGTATCATCATTCCAATCCTTGATATTTTCTTTTATATCCTCAAACATATCCATGACTTTGATATTTGCGCCTCCATGACGAGGGCCTTTTAATGAACCAAGGGCTGCAGACATAACTGAATATGTATCTGAGCCTGTTGATGTGACAACACGTGTAACAAAGGTTGAGTTATTACCTCCACCATGTTCTGCATGAAGAACAAGTGCAAGATCAAGGAGCGTTGCTTCAAGTTTTGTATACTTACTATCTGGTCTAAGCATATAAAGAATATTTTCAGCAGTACTTAAATCAGCTTGTGGACTGTGTATATATAGACTTTTGTTATCATGGTAATGAGAATAAGCCTGATAGCCATAAACCGCTATTAATGGGAAACATGCTATAAGCGTTAAGCATTGCTTTAATACATTTTCTATGGAAGTGTTATCTGCTTCTTCATCCAAACTATAAAGTGCTAACACACTTCGAGAGATTGAATTCATAATATCCCTGCTAGGCATTTTCAATATCATATCACGTACAAAACCATCCGGTAAATTTCTGTATTTTGCCAAAAGTTGTTTGAAATCTTTTAATTCTTCTGTTGTAGGAAGATCACCAAATAAAAGTAAATAACATGTTTCTTCAAATCCAAAACAATTATTTTCCAAAAATCCACCAACAATATCGGATATATTAATCCCCCTATAAAATAACTTTCCAGGTATTGGAACGATTTCATTTTCCTCAATTATATATGAGCGTACATCCCCAATTTCTGTAAGCCCAACAAGAACCCCTCGCCCATCAATGTCACGAAGACCCCTTTTAACTTGGTATTTGGTAAATAATTCAATATCAATCATACCATTTTTAATTATTTTACCACTAAGTGCTTTTATCATTTTTTCGTAATTATCTCTAATGATTTCCATTTAATAGCCCCCCCATTAAATAAGTTTTATTTATATTTATTTAGAATTTCTAAAAATATACTTATAAGCTGATTAACAATTCATAGTTCTAGCTCTCACAACTTATTGAAATTCATAATACTACTACTATATCATATATTGCTACATAGTTAAAATTTTTGTTCATTTATTATAAATTTATTAATTTTCAGCAAGTAACAGTGCATAAATATAATATTCTATTTCACAAAATCTATTTTTGTATTTTAAAAAAGTTTCTCTCCTTAATCTCTCTATAAAGCTATTTCTTCCGTATATCTTTTAAAATTATCCAAAATTGCCTGCCATCCTGTCTGTTGTAGTTCTACGGAATTAATATTTTCAGCTTCAAAAGTTTCAGTTATTTCTGTTTTATTTTCATGACAGACAAAATCAATCCTAACTTTTCTATCATCACCTAAGGTATAAGCTATAACTTCATATAATTTTACTTGATCATAAATACCATAGAAATCAAATCCAAAACTACCATCTTTTGCTTCCATTCTTGAAAGAAATTTACCATGAACTTTTAAATCATTTTCAGCAACCGTGGTATGCCAATCCTCTGAAGCATTGTTCCATTTTTTTATGTGCTCTGGTTCTGTCCAACATCTCCATACAATTTCTTTTGATGCATTTACTATTGCTTTTATAGTTATTGTTTGTTTGTCTTCCATATTCTATTTTCCTCCTCTTTTTTATTTCTAGCACTATATATCAATATTTTACCACATTCTACATATAATTTATAATAAATATGTTATATGGAATAGTCATAATCTGACTTTAGTATTATATATTTTTCCTTTATCTATACTCTGTTTTGAATTTTAGCATAAGTTGCCTTTGGAATGTATTATCTGAATGGATATATGTATTATATTGTTTTTTAAGATAAGTGGATAATTTGTGCAAGATTGTACATACTAACTCTGTAAAAATATTATTCTAAGGAGGTATTTTATGACAAAAGATAGCCAACCAGATAATAAAACAGCAAGAATGGAAAAATGTAATTATCAAACTCCAATAACTGAAGAAGGTCATAACCATAATCCTAATGCAAAACATAAATCTATAAAGCAAGAGGGATTTAAAAGTCAACATTTCAACAGATTTGGTAACTAAATATCTTAATTATAAATATAACCAAGTGAAAATTCACTTGGTTATATTTAAATATTATCCTAACACTTTTTCGTAGTTTCTGCATATTCTTAAAAATATATTTTTTTATTCCTATATCACCATGGTTTTCCCTACACCCCAAATATTTCACGTATTAATATACCTATTTTTTTAAATAATAATGATGTAACTAAATTTTATTTATCTAATTTAGTTACATCATTATTATAGATAAGTTTTAAAATTATTATGTTAGGAGTGATTACTATGAGCAAGCAAAGAACACCCGATGGTCCAGATCCAGAAGTGTATGATACTGAAAAAATAATTGATATCCATTCACTAGAAGGTGATCCTTCTTTTGATTCTAAAAAAGTTCGAGAGGTCAAAAGCTATGTGCCACATTCAAAATCTACTTTTAGTTCAAATGATACAATTGCTCAAAATGAAAATAACTCAAATCCTACTTGGGGTAAGGATTATTACTAAACATTACTTCGTTCATCAAAACCATTCAGATTCTAAATATATGTAAATATATACTTTTCTAGTCAGTTTAATTACTTAACAGATTTAAGTTCAATTATCTTTGTATCCTAAAGCATTCATAATAATAAGAGCCGCTTCTTCAATAGCAATTATACTTACATCAATAATTTTACAATTGAGCTTTCTCATTATTTTATCTGAATACTCAAATTCCTCCAGAATTCTAGCATCATTATAATACTGAATATTATTTGAAATTTCCTTGTATCCATTTAGCCTTTTCTTTCGAATATCAATTAATCGTAAAGGATCAATTATTAATCCAAATACTTTTTTTTGTGATATTTTAAATAACTCTTCTGGAAGCTCTACTTCTGGCACCAAAGGTATATTTATTGCTTTAATCCCTCTGCTTGCTAGATATATACATAATGGAGTTTTTGATGTTCTTGATAACCCTACAATTACCACCTCTGCTTTTTCAATACCACCGTAATCCTTCGCATCATCATATTTTAAAGTAAATTCCATTGCCTCAATTCTCTTAAATGTTATCATTCATATTCTCTCCTACATCAATGACTTAAAGTTGGACTTGTTATTTTTTGATTTTGCCTTAAATCAGATGATAACATAAAACTCTATTAATTAAACATTTTGAACTTTAAAAATGTATTATATTCATAAAAAATATTTTGTTATTTTTTTAACCAATAGAATGTGCATTTAAATATATAGTTTTCTCTTAAACACCTAGTTTATCTAAATATTCTTCATAACCTAATTCCTTCATTTTATCTATAGGAATAAATTTAAGTGATGCTGAATTAATACAATATCTCATTCCACCTACTTCTTCTGGCCCATCATTAAATACGTGTCCTAAGTGAGCATCTCCTATATTACTTCTTACCTCTGTACGTAGCATTCCATGACTTCCATCTTTTTTTTCTTTAATAACTTTTCTTGTTATAGGCTTGGAAAAAGCAGGCCATCCGCAACCTGAATCAAACTTGTCAGAAGACATAAATAAAGGTTCTCCTGTTGTTATATCTACATAAATTCCTTTTTCATAAAAGCTATTGTACTCATTAATAAATGGTGCTTCTGTAGCATTTTCTCTGGTTACTCTGTATTGTATTTCTGTTAAATTTTCTTTTAATTCTTCCACTGATTTTTTAACATATTTTTCTTCCATTTTATTACCTCCTAAAGATATACCATATATATAATTCCTAGTTAATTATATTATAAACATATAATTCTTTATTTTTATTTAACCATTTTAGATATAGTAACATACCGTAAATCCATTTCATAATATTTTAATATTTAACTTCAATATATATAGAATAAATTTTATACTAATGGAAAGCTTAATACTAGGTATTTTAATTAAAACAATTGATATGAATGATTAACTTTAAAGAAAATCAAGTATTTAATGGTACAGTAGAAAGATAAGATTTACACGTGTCAAAAAATAAGTTTAATGAATCTAGTTTCTGGAAATGATCCTCTCTATGGCACAAATTTTAAATTTGATGAAACGGGAATTACTATTAAAATACCTTATTATGAGTATACTAAATGACAATAAATATTTTTCTTTGTGATTTAATTATATTTACTAATAACTCAATTGGTTGTAATCTTATTAATAAGGGATTAGAGGCTATTTATAAATACTTGTTTTGTTAATTAATTTCAGCATTTTTAACCACTACAATTTTGTAGTGGTTAAAATTATTTTTTATTTCCTTCTTGTTTAATTGAAACACCATTTTCTTTTGCTTTATCAATTTCAGATTGTGATGCATCAATAAATCCACCTGCGATCCAAACATAACCCGAATAATTATGAAACTTTTATTTACTTGATTGAGCTTT
>Ga0302173_10001350_pt1 | contig 12410 bp, 13 predicted proteins | sample I_Fen_N3_1_FD_198785 | JGI IMG/M metagenome (GOLD analysis project Ga0302173, IMG submission 198785) | Peat permafrost microbial communities from Stordalen Mire near Abisko, Sweden - I_Fen_N3_1 | ecosystem: Environmental > Terrestrial > Soil > Wetlands > Permafrost | place: Sweden: Abisko... | reverse complement strand
TAGCATGTTTACCATTCCTAACCACTGGAGTTTTTATCACAAGTTAATTATTAAGAATCTTTTCTTCTTTATCTTCCTCAGAAATATATTTAATTAGAGCAAGCGTATCTTTATCCTTGCAATTCTGATCAATTAGATTTTCATAGCCTCCAACCGCTTGCTTTACACTATTAAATTCACCTTTACTCATGCCTTTTTCTTTCAAATCGATTAATTGACATTTGATTCCACGTTCTTTAAAATATCGTTCTGCCTTTTTCGTATCAAAGCATTTTGCTTTGCCAAAAATTTGTATATTCATAGGATTCCTCCAACAGTATCACAAAAGATATTTAGTACGTCTAAATATCGTACTTGTATATATTCACCTAACTATATATAATTATACCATCAAGGCAACTTGAAATCAATATTGAAATTTAATGGAGGACATTTTTAATGAATGAAGTATATGAGTATTTGAAAAAATGTGGCATATTCTATCTTGCTACTACCGAAGGCGATCAACCTCATGTTAGACCCTTTGGAGCATTAACTATTTTTGAAGATAAGGTCTATATTCAAACTGGAAATATCAAGAATGTATTTAAACAACTGAAAGAAGATCCTAAAATCGAAATCTGTACAATGAATCAAGACGGAACTTGGATTCGTATCCAGGCAACTGTTGTACAAGATGATCGAATTCAAGCAAGGCAACATATGATTGATGAAAATCCAACTATAAAAAGTATGTACGCTGCTGATGATGGCAATTGCGAAGTTCTTTATCTTAAAGATGCCACTGCTACCTTCTATTCATTTAAAGAAGCACCTAAAACAGTTACATTTTAATTTACATTCAATATTAATATTTTATATATCAAATAAAAACATAGGTTGTTTTCAGGCATTTATTCCCTGAAAACAACCTATGTTTTTTCTATTATCATTTAATTCAAAATCACTTAAGCTTGTAACCTCTTAATATTGCCAATCAAAACATTGATTACACACGATACTTACTTAAATCCTCTTGGAAATTTTTAATCATTAAATCAAATACTGAAATCTGATCCGTTAGCTCGCCTATTTGATCCACATAAACAGCTACATTTGAGCTTGCTTCTTCAGTTGCTGCTGAATTTTCTTCTGCAATTGCAGCTAAACTCTGGATATTGTCAAATAGTGAAGAAATATGATCAGCTTCCAATTGAAGCTCTTGAGAAGTTGTAATCATCAGACTTGAAACACCTTTCAAGTTTTCATTTGACTGACTTGATGTTTCTACAGCTCCTGTTAAGTTTGCATTTTCTTTTTCAAGAACACTGTATTGCGTGTCAATCCCTTCTACAACATCTCCGACGCTAGAAACAAAGCTAGTTAAACTACCGTTGATTTGTTGGACTGCGTGATTCGTTTCTTCTGAAAGTTTACGCACTTCTTCAGCAACAACAGCAAAACCTCTACCCGCTTCTCCTGCTCTAGCAGCTTCTATAGATGCATTTAACGCCAACAGGTTGATTTGCTTTGCAATTCCTGCAACCATGGAAACAATCTGAGTTATATTATCGGCATTACGTTGTAGCTCATTACTGTTGTTTTTTATATCACCAAATTTGATTAGAACCGAATTAATTTGGGATGCAGTATTTTGGACATTTATAAAACTGTTTTCAATACTGATTACGGCATTCTCAATTTCACCTTTGTTTTTTTGACTCTCACCTGAAATTCTTGTTACACTCTTGATACTATCATTTAACACATAAACAACTTTTTCTGTATCCTCTGCTTGTGTTGTCGCTGCCATTGCTACTTCATCAAGTACACCTGTGATTTCATTCGAAGTTGATTGCATTGTGTTCGCTATTGAAGAAACGGAATTATTGAATGTATACATCTCATCTACAATTGCATTAAAACCAATAAAATCCTTTTGAACACTTCGTTTCACTTCATTAATCATTTCCATAATGGTTTCATATTCATCATTTGAACGAATATGCATTGTTTCCACGAAATTTCGCTTACTTAATTTTTGCAATTCTTCCAAAACAAGTTTTTGTGGTCTATGGAAAATATATGATGTACATAACGAAACCAAGAATGTAATTCCACCAATCAACAATGATTGGATTGGATCTGAAAAAGCTATCCATGTGATCAATCCTACAAAAATTGTGTTCAAAACAGATGATTTCAAAGTTACATTTTTTAAAATTCCAAATGAAAATACTTGATTCAATCTGTATTTTTTAATAAATTGAATTTCATTTTCAAATGTTAACTTCATTTGCATTTCTGATTGATTCTGACTTAATACTTCAACAATGATTTTTTCTTTAAAAAAAGCAGACACTCCTATAATAAGTCCACTTAAATAATCACCCATCCCTCTTTTCGAACGATACGTAAAAAGTACTTCGTGTGAAGATATCGGTTTCATATCTAAGATTGGAGGGACCGCACCCTTAAACCTCTTCATTACAATAACATGTACGTCATTCATTGATTTCAAAAATTGATAAGCTGACTCATGACGAAAAAATCCTGGGTAATTCTTACTAAATGTTTTAATGTTTTCTTCACCCATTGTTCCCCATATTTCTTTATGGCTCTTTCCTACAGCCGTTCCAATATCATCAATCAATCCTGTTGCTGTTTTATCTTCTACATCTTCAAGTGGTGAAAAGATATAATCGATTGGAAGGTTATAATTTTGCAACGCCTTCTCTACAACACTCTTTCCAAACAGTATCTTGCTAGATTCAATCCATGATGAAACTACAGTTCCTTTCATTCGCAATTCTCCTTTTATCTGTCCGTATTTTATGTTAATTACAGAATGTCATCTTAGTAATTATTATCGTTTATAATATCACTCTTTTGATGTTATATCAAGCAATATTCTTCATCATGATCCATATTACATTTAAAAAGAAGCATTATCTTATTTTCTATTAAGATAATACTTCTTTTTTATGGATTTCAAAAACTATCTGGAAATTGTTGTATAATACCTTCTGACATCATATCTGCCATATTCAATGCCTCGGTTTGAATTTTATCATATATCAAAATATCTGCTGCATAGAATTTATTAATTCTATCGACTGCTTCATCTTTTGTAAGTGCAAGATGCTCATACATCATTTCTTTCCACATTTTCTCTGTCCAATATGGATTTATATCTGCAAGAAATACAGCTATTTCATCGGCATTCGCATACCATTTTTTTTCTGCTTCTGACATAGCGTTTTTATCCTGAGCTTTAGCTGCTTTTACGAATTTCGCTGCTATAACTAGATGATTTGTAAACAATTCTTCAAATTTCGTTCATTAGATTTACTTCTTGTCGACTATATTGTGTTTCACCAGAAATACTTTGAATATAATAATTGCGTGTAAACCATGATGGGACACAAATCACTTGCCCAACTCTCAAATCATCTGCGTTAATTCCAGAATTTCCGTTAGCAATCAAGTTGACTGAAGTATTAAATAACCCTGCTATTTTCTCTAATGTGTCACCTGGCTCAATTGTATATAGAAACATATCTATAGGACATTGGTGCATCATAATCACTTCTTTTAAAATATCATATTAATTAATATATGAAGCCTATAAAAGCATTGCTACATGCATCAAATATATTTTCGTACACCATTAATATGGATATAACGAATCCGAGCGAATTCATAACTTGAAAGTAATTTGTAGCTTACATCATTCGTGTGTGCTGCAACTAAAATATCGTCGTCAATTGAAATAACAACCGGTGAGTGATGAAATCTGCCAGCTTCATCACCAAGTTGTATGATATCACCAGGTTCTATTCTCCTCTTATCAACTACTTCCGCATAAGGTCCCACCGATTTATTATAGATCAAAAAATTAAACAGATACTGTACCCTAGACCATGATTTGGTACAATCATTTTCATTGTTGTAATACCAACCCATTACAGGCGTATAGTTCATAATACCGCTTCCTGCAAATATACACTGGGAAGCAAAATTTGCACAATCTCCTCCATTATCATCAAAAACATTATAATTAGTGTTACGTGATAGTGCCCCATTGATAGCATATCGAATTACTGCATCTCGGTTATATGTAATTTTTGTCAGCATATTTTCTCACCTCAATACTATTTTATGACTCAAATTAGTATTGGGTACAAATATTATTAATTCAAAGTAACATTTTCTCGATTTCTGACGCTGGTACTGGTTTCGAAAAATAATAGCCTTGACCAATGTCACAATCGTTTTTTAGTGAAAAGTCATTTTGCTCCTTTGTTTCTATTCCTTCTGCCACAACAATCAAATCCATATTATGTGCCAAGTCAATGATTGTCTTATAAATAAAGCTATCATCCTCCGCAGTTTTTATATTTTTAATGAATTCTCTATCCATTTTCAAAATGTCAAATGGAAGTGTATGTAGATAAGTAAGTGAAGAATAACCGGTACCAAAGTCATCCATTGCAATCGAAATACCATAAGAACGCAATCTTTTAAGACTATCTTTTGCCTGCTCCAAATCAAGCATAAGAGCTGTTTCTGTCACTTCTATTTCAATTTCTCCGGGTTTAATTTCATAAATTTGTAACAGCTCACACAAAGTATCAACGATAGTTTCTTCAGCAATTACCTGCCCGGACATATTAACAGCAATTTTTAAAGATTCATATCCTTTTTTCTCCCATTCTCTTTTTTGTATAATTGCTGTTTTTAATACCCATATACTGATTGGAATAATTTGACCAGTTTTCTCTGAAAATGGAATAAATTCTATTGGTGGTATAATTCCTTTTTCAGGATGATTCCAACGTATTAATGCCTCCATTGCTATCATCTTACCTGTTTTTAGATTATACTGTGGCTGATAATAAAGCACAAATTCTTCATTTTCAATGGCCATTCTTAATTGGGTATTCATCTGACCAATCTTTAATGTCTCTTCATACATCATTGGTTGAAAAAAAGTATAATCATCTTTCCCATTTTCTTTCTGATTAAACATAGCGACTTCAGCATCCTGCATTAAAGTTGAAAACGCAGTACCCTGTTCAGGAAATATTGCCACCCCAGCGCTTAATGTTACGTACAATTTATCTTCACCAATTTTCCATGGTATTCTTATATGATCAAACATTAATTCTAATATTTTTTTTATGTCATCTTTCTTATCATTGATTATATGTGCAACTACAAACTGATCACCATTTAAACGGGCAACAATATCAGTATTTGTCATGACTTTTCTAAGTAAATCAGCAATATATATCAAATATTTATCTCCTACATGCCGTCCAAACATATCATTAATACGTTTCAAATCATCTATATCTATATTAATGATTGCTGTCTTCTGATTTTTCTCAAATAGCTCTATCACTTTTCGTTCAAAAAGAATACGGTTGGGAAGTCCTGTTAATGTATCATAGTAGGCCAATAATTCCAGCTTTTCTTCCAATATTTTTCTTTCGGTAATATCCGTATGCGAACCGGCCATGCGTTGTAGTTTTCCATCTTCATCAAGCACACCTTTTCCTCTAGTTTGAATCCATCTATATTGTCCTGATTTCTGACGAATCCTATAGACCGATTCGAAAATACCATTGTCTTCCTTTAAATATATACTCATGGATTTTTTTAAAACTTTCCAATCTCCTGGATAAAATAGTTTTTTGAAATCTAACATTTTATCTCCTATTTCATCAAGTTCATATCCAAATTCATTCTTCCACTTATCTGATAAAAAATAGTCATCATTTTTAAGATCCCATGTCCAAATCCCATCATATGACCCATCCACAATAATCTGATTTCTTTGCTCACTAATTATAAGCGCATCTTTTTGCCTCTGAATTTCCTTATTTTGTTGATCAAGCGCTTCATTCAAAGCCATAAGTTCCTCATCAGATACATTTAATTCTTCATAGCTTATCAATACATGATTGAGTGCTTCTTTATACGATTTTAATGATCTATATATAATCAAAAAAAAGATGAGTCCTGTAATAAATACATAGAACCATCCCTTATAAAGTTGTATTTGTTTAAATAATGTATTATCTTTCACTACTATTCCCAATATTTTATCGGATAATAAGATCCAAAGGCCTCCAATTAGTATGTAAAAGCCTGCAATTTTAAATGAGGTTAATTTCGGTCTTGTTTTTTTACTCACTTCAGAAAAGTCAAAATATTTATTCTTCAAGAGCTTATTTTCATCAGTCAACTTATAAATCCAATTTTTCACGATAGTAATACCCCCGTATTATCTTAGTCTTTAGTACATATAAATTATACCCTTTTACATGATAATTGTCTATCTATTCAATGTTAATTCAAGTAATAGATTAGCATTTAAGGTTAAGTTTATATAATATTCTATAAATATGGTAAATTATTGAAATTTATTAATTTTATTATTTGTTTTTATAAATTTGCAAACAAATTAACACATCCTATGGATTTGGTATATCTAACTCGGAAATATATATAGTTTACATCTTTACATGAGAAGTGTAATATTAAAACAAGTATTAAAATAAGAATAGCTGAAGGAGGCTTTATTATGAAATATTTAGTTGAACCTTTACAAATAGGCAAATTATTGTTGAAGAACAGATTAGTTATGCCACCGATGGCAACTGCAATGTGCAACGAAGATGGTTCACTCAGTAAGGAACTATTCGATTACTATAATGAAAAGTCACTAGGTGGATATATCGGATTAATTATAATTGAACATAGCTTTATAGCCCAACAAGGAAGGGTAAGAGAAAAACAACTATCAATCACTAATGATAATCTCATTAATAGTTACAAAGAACTTGCTACTATCATTCATAAAAATGGTTCCAAAGCTGTAATGCAGATTAACCATGCTGGTGGTGCTGCAAAAAGAGAAGTTACAGGAATGAATGTTGTTGCTCCTTCTGCAGTTATTAATCCATTTCATCAGGAACAATCAATTCCAATAGAACTAACACTGAAAGAAATAAGTAAAATCATCGATGAGTTTGCAAATGCAGCACGACGTGTAAAAGAAGCTGGATTTGATGGAGTGGAAATACATTCCGCACATGGATATCTTTTAAATCAATTTTTTTCATCACTAACCAATAAGCGAACTGACAAATATGGTGGAGATATATCAAGTAGAATCAGGATTCATCTAGATATAATCAAAGCGGTTCGAGAAGCCGTTGGAGAAGATTTCCCAATACTGCTACGTCTAGGTGCCTGTGATTATATTAATGGTGGAACTACAATTGAAGATAGTAAATTTGCAGCAATCGCATTTGCAAAAGCTGGTATTGATCTATTAGATATTTCAGGTGGTTTACGTGGATATAAGAATCCAAAGAATTCAGATGAGGGATATTTTTCTTCTCTTACTGAAGAAATAAAAAAAGTTGTTACAATCCCAGTTATCTTAACTGGTGGAATAACAGACGCTCAAGTTGCCGAAAATTTGCTCGCTGAGAAAAAAGCCGATCTGATTGGTGTGGGTAGAGCAATTATGAAAAATTCGGATTGGGCTAAAAATGCCATATCCCTATGTAATGAATGATTTACTTTTAACGCACAATTGATTTTATTTGATTTCTAACTAAAAAAGATTGCTATGATTATTATATTTTATCATAGCGATCTTTTTGTTATTCAGTATATTACAATTCCAGCGTAATCCCATTTTTCTTCAACCATGCCTTCCTGATTTTATAGTCCGGCATAATGCGTTCAACTAAATTCCAAAATTCTCTTGCATGATTCATATAACGCAAATGACACATTTCATGAACTACTATGTAATCAATCACATATTCAGGCGCCATTATGATTCTCCAATTGAATCGAAGGGTTCCGTCTTGACTACAGCTTCCCCATCTTTTTTTCTGCTCTTTTACTATAATAGGACCTGGTTTTTCAAGGAATAATCTTTCATAATAAGTCACACGCTCTGCGATTTTAACCTTCGCCATCTGCTTATACCATTTTGTAATTGCTACTTTTACAATCTCTTTGTTAATATCACCTATACTTGTTGGTATTGTAACGACTAGTTTATCATCATATATGTTTACAGTTAGCCTCTTTCTTTTTGTATCTGCAATTAGTTGCAAACTATATTCTATGCCCAAATAACAAAAACATTCACCATCTACATATTGTCGATCTTGTGTTTGTCCCACTGCTTCCTCTACTAAAAGAAGCTTTTGTTCAATCCAGCTTGATTTTTGCTTAACAAGTTCTAATACCTTCTCATCTGAGAGTCTTAATGGGGCTTTTACAATTACATTGCCTTTGGAATCCACAGAAATCGTAATCGTTTTTCGCTTACTTTTAAATAGATTATATTCAATTTTTGATGTGTTATATTGAAATTCAAACATGATTACTCCTTAAATCTAAATTCGCTATCCTTATGAAAAATCAACAAATGGCAAATGAATTTATTCTAAAATAATTTTCTTTTTAACAATTGATTACTTATAAATAATAGAATCGCACTATATACTCCACAATACAAAATAGCCTTTCCCATAGCCGCCGCACTAAAATAAACATTTTCATTAAAATAAGTTGAAATATCACTTAACGGTGGAAATAACCACGTAACATATTTTGCGAATAAAAACGAGTGATTAATGCCCGTTTTTGCTATGCTGATCAATGCAATAAGGGATACGATCATCAAAGCTTCTTTTCTATTTTTTATACATCTTGGCTGAAAAAGAATACCTAACGTGCCACCTAAAATCGCAGTTAACATATGCAAAATGAAAGCGCATAATATATCCCATATCGTTAATGGTCTCGTAAACATGGAAAATCCATTCATTGCATTTTCCATTATTGGAAATGCAATCCCAATCAAACTGTATGCTGTCCCTAACATAAAAACAAATACATTCTTACTACGATAATATGTATTACGGTTTTTAACTTTTAACAACAATATCTGCTCAGACACTGGATCAACACTTTCCATATAGGAAATTGCTACCCAAAGCATAACAAAAAACAGAACAGAAATTGAAAGCAGTGTACTTGACACGATATCTAAAGGTTTTTGTGAATATGAAAGGTTCAAAAACACGATCCATATCAATGCTGGCATAATATATTTATTCGTTTTTACATATAATTGATAATGATATTTTATCAGACTACTAAATGCTTTCATCGTGCATCCCCCTAAGCTCATAACCTTCATTCAACATTTTCCTGAGTACCGCATCGCTATTTTCTTCTTTTACATATAGTTTTGTATCATTACCATTCTTTTCAAGTTTTGCAATCATTCTTTTGATATTGAATTCATCTATTTGAATTTCAGATTTGACTTCTCCGGTTTCTTGCATCTTTTTTCTAAAAATCATAACATTGTAATTTCTTTCTTTCATTTCTATCTTATCTGATAAATGTATATTTCTACCTTTTATTTCATAAATAATTTTTGATACGGTACGAAGTAATAAATCTTCATGGCAAGACATCACAATCGTCACTCCATCTTCATTCATTTGATTGATTAGATCAATAAATACTTTCTGTGAATCAACATCTTGTCCTGATAAAGGTTCATCCAAAAGAAGGATATCCGGTTTTGACAACACGGCTTGAATAACACTTACTTTTTGCATGGTTCCTTTGGAGAGGTTTTTAATCGAATTATCAACCATCTCTTCCATAAAGAATGTATGGAAGAGCTCTTCACTTCGTTTTGCAACATATTCCTTTGAAAGTCCCTCAATCAAACCAATATTATCAATATATTCGCGTGCTGTTATTGCCAATTTCGGAAAATTTTCTGGTACATAATTAAATTTCAACTTTTGGGTGTATTTAAGAGTCCCTTTTTGATAAGTTGTCAATCCGCATAAAATCTTTAGTAGTGTACTTTTTCCACATCCATTATGACCAACCAATGCAATCGATTGACCTTTTGATATGGTTAGATTAATATCCTGAAGGATTATATTTTTCCCAAAGCTTTTCTTTAAATTTGATATTTCAATCTGTTTTTCCATCTTACCCCCTATTAATTGTTTAATAGCTCTGATAATTCACCAAAAAGTGTCACATCCGATTCCTTAAGTTTAATATTTGAACTAAGTATTTTACCATCTGGTGAAGTAACGTTTATCTCTATGATGGTCCCTTCTTGCATACCATTTTGATGAATTGCTTTCATGAATTTTGGAAACTTAGGATGATTTTGTGCAAATATATCCCAAGCGCCTTTTAATTTTAATAATTTAGCTGGATTAATCATTTTTTTACTCCTATTTAAATTAATTTTTTTCTTCTATTACAGTAACTATCATTAATATACTATTAAATATGGTAAATAATCAAGGAGTTACATTGCAATGTTTTTTAAATACAATATTTATCACCGGTATTTCTGGATTCCTAACTAGCTGGATAGGTCTTTTTATTGGTATCCTATTTCATACTTTGTTTACTGTAAATCATATCTTGCCTATTATAAATCATTTTAACTATTTACTCCATTACAAATCAAAAAAGATAGGCACAAAATAAATATGATATTTCTAAAACCTCATTTATTGTTAAAACAATGAATCGTAAAAAGGCATATAAAATCCAGATTGAATGACGCTGGATTTTATATGCCTTTGCTTTTGTAGCAATATGAAAAACTATAACTCAAAGGTGGAAACTATTATTAATAGATGATTTATAATTTCACAATATCAAATAGAGAATTAATAATAGTCCATAATTGAGAATTATATATCATAACATTCCATATACCGCACCCATTAAGGCCCTTTTCAGAAATTAATTCCACAAATGCTTTCATGGTTCTTGCATCAACAAACCATATTATATGTTTAGAATTTATGCCAACATTAAACGGAGTATAATAAAAAAACGGAGTTTGAGAATTTTCATCAAATTCTATTTTTGTATCAGAATTATATGCTATATCTAAAACCGCATTAATTGAGAGAGAATTGGCACTTGATTTGTTAGGAATATAAGGTAAACTCCAATCATAACCAAGCATTGGTATACTAAAAACCATTTTATCTGATGTAACAACGGGCGCTACATAATCAAATAATGCTTTTGCATTATTAATATCAATAACCGGAACAGGAGGACCATAACGAGTTCCCCATTCTAGCCTTAAGAATATCAAGCCATTCACATAAGGACTTAATTTTGCATAATCTATTTCTTCTAATATTATTTTACCATCACTTACCTGCGATTGATAATTAATTGTAACGAAAATCAAAAAGCCTTCAACTTGTAATTGTGCTGCTATTTTTTTTACAAAATTTTCATACAATAATTGATTGTCTTTGTTTATAGAATTAAAAACAATATTAATACCTTGATAACTTTTGCTCTTCATAATATCAATAAAATTATGAATGTTACGCTCTTGGTATTCATCATTTAATAAAATTCGATATGCATTTTCTACATTAGGCTCTCCTTGTTGATTCAGCGTTGTAATCATCATGAGTGGAATAACGCCATATTCCTTTGCACTTTTAATAAGCGCTGAATCATCTTCGTAATATGCTAATATTTCACCTTTCTCAACAACAGAGTAATTAAAAATACTCAGATAAGTTAGGTTGGGTAAAGTTTTATATAATGTTTCTTTTTGGATAAAGGGATAGGCAAAGCCATTCGTTGTAATATTCCCTTTTGTATTATAGCTAATAACCAAAGTTTCACCTGTATAAACATACTTTCTATTGGATAAAGATTGGTTATTTCTAAATATTTGCAAAAGTGTTATGTTATACAAATCAGCTATACTTTGTAATGTATCACCTTGTTGTACAGTGTGAGATTGTTTCGGATATGTAATCACCAAAGCTTGCCCTATTATTAATTTATATGGATAAATCAAGCCATTTTCTTGTATTAATCTATCAACGGAAACCGAAAACTTATTTGCAATCGCAAAAATATCATCACCCTGTTGAACAACATATATTTCCATAAATACCTTGGTCTCTTTTTTTATATAATATGAATTATATTAAGTATATATGTATTTAATTAATAAGCTATTTTACCTGTTTTTTGAACAGTTTGCAGCATCTATTGCAATGACTAGTAGTAATCCCATTAATTCATCTTCTGGATTCTGAAAATCTAGTACATATGTATCACCCCAATGAAATGGCTCTTTATAAATCTGCATAATCGGTGAGTATGCACTCATTATCTCATAATTCCATCCGAAGAAATCTCCTTCTACTCGCCAGCCCTTGCAGTCAATCTCATACTTGGGTTTAAATAACGAAAATTTATTCTGAATTTTACCGACTGTATTGCCATTTATTTCAATTTCAAATTGTGGTAGCATTGAAAAGAGCTTTTGATGTACCGCTCCGACTTCTACATTT
>Ga0302173_10001345_pt1 | contig 12424 bp, 7 predicted proteins | sample I_Fen_N3_1_FD_198785 | JGI IMG/M metagenome (GOLD analysis project Ga0302173, IMG submission 198785) | Peat permafrost microbial communities from Stordalen Mire near Abisko, Sweden - I_Fen_N3_1 | ecosystem: Environmental > Terrestrial > Soil > Wetlands > Permafrost | place: Sweden: Abisko... | reverse complement strand
CTGCCGCAAAATTACGTCCTGTTGTTCCCAGAACAACCGTACGGCCTCCAGTCATATATTCGCAACAATGATCGCCTGCTCCCTCAACAACGGCTATAGCCCCTGAGTTTCTGACACAAAAACGTTCACCCACTACACCATTTATATACACTTCGCCTGAGGTAGCGCCGTATAAAATTGTATTACCGGCAATAATGTTTTCTTCAGGCTTAAATGTACTCTCTTTGGGTGCTATTACAACAATTTTACCACCCGAAAGTCCTTTGCCAAGATAATCATTTGCTTCTCCTTCCAGTTGAAAAAACACTCCTTTACTTAGGAATGCGCCAAAACTTTGTCCGGCCGATCCATGAAAATAAGCTTTGATCGTATCATTAGGCAAGCCTGCATGCCCGTAACGTTTTGCAATTTCACCTGATAGCATTGCGCCAACAGTACGATCGGTATTTTTAATTTTATACTTCATTTCAACCGGCATACATAGATCAAGTGCAGGTAGCGATTTTTTAATCAATTCACGATCCAGAACATTCTCAATTTTATGTTCCTGATCCTTAACATGTCTGAGAGCAGCAGTTGTTTTATTTGCCGGTGAGAACATAATCTTCGACAAATCTACTTTCTTTAGCTTTTCAGTACCTTCTACACTTTTACGTTCGAGCAATTCGGCATGACCTATAATCTCGTCAAGACTACGATAACCCATTTGAGCTAAATGCTCCCGAACATCCTGTGCAAGAAATTTAAAAAAATTAACAAGATATTCATATTTCCCGGCAAAATGCTGACGCAATGTTTCATCCTGTGTGGCTACTCCAACAGGGCACGTATTTAAATGGCACTTGCGCATCATCACGCAACCAAGAATTATCAATGCACTTGTAGCAAAGCCATATTCTTCAGCTCCTAATAATGCAGCAACAATTATATCATGACCGGTTTTTAATTGACCATCCGTTTGCAAACGAACCTGCCCACGAAGATTATTAAGTACAAGAGTCTGCTGAGTTTCGGCTAAACCTATTTCAACAGGTAAACCTGCATGTTTAATGGAGCTAGAAGGACTGGCACCTGTACCACCTTCAGCACCGCTGATTAATATTAAATCTGCCTTTGCTTTAGCAACTCCTGCTGCAATCGTACCAACACCAGTCTCAGAAACCAACTTAACGCTAATAGTCGCCTGTGGGTTGATATTTTTCAAATCATAGATAAGTTGAGCCAGATCTTCAATTGAATATATATCATGATGGGGTGGGGGAGAGATCAATGAAATTCCCGGAATAGAGTGTCGGGTTTTTGCAATGATCTTATCCACTTTATATCCCGGTAATTGACCACCTTCACCCGGTTTAGCACCCTGAGCTATTTTAATCTGCAGCTCATCGGCATTAACCAGGTATTCAGCTGTTACTCCAAACCTACCGGAAGCAACCTGCTTGATAGCACTTCGGGTACTTAAGCCGTCTTCACGCTTTTTATACCGTTCCGGATCTTCTCCACCTTCACCTGTATTGCTTCGTCCACCTAAAATGTTCATAGCGATAGCCATGGCTTCATGTGCATCCCGGCTAATCGAACCGTATGACATAGCACCGGTTACAAACCTTTTTGTTATGTTTTCAATTGGTTCTACCTCGTTGATATCAATTGGATTGTGCGTGTAATCCATCATGTCACGAATAAATATAGGTGTTGGTTTTTCGTCAACGGTCTTAGTATATTCTTTAAATTTTTCGTAACTATTTGTTTTCGTAGCTATCTGTAGGCGAGCTATTGATTCCGGATTCCAGGCATGTTCTTCTCCATCCCGGCGATACGAATACAGGCCAAGGTTTTTCAACTGGGAAGGATCGCTTCCTTCGAGAGGATTAAAAGCTTCACCGTATGGTTTCAATACTTCATTTGCTACATCCTCAATATCTATACCTTCGATAGCAGAAGAAATTCCCTTAAAATACTTATCTAAAAATGCAGATGAAATACCAATTGCTTCAAATATGTGAGCACCACGATAACTCCGTAATGTCGAGTTGCCCATTTTCGAAAGAACCTTTAATAAGCCCTTATTTACGGCCTTAATGTAATGTAATTTTGCGGTTGCAAAATCCATTTGGATATCCCCTGATTTTGCTTTCTCATAAATAATTGCAAATACCATATAAGGATTAATAGCATTTGCACCAAATCCAAATAAAAGTGCAAAATGCATTACTTCCCGTGGTTCAGCGGTTTCAACAACGATATCAATCTGCATTCTTTTTCTTTTTTGAACCAGATAGAGATGCACGGCTGAAACTGCTAATAGAGATGGAATTGGTGCATGCGTTGCATCTACACCACGGTCACTTAAAACAATATAATTTTTGCCATCATCAACTGCTTTTTCTACTGACAGGCAAAGTTCCTGAATAGCTTTTTCCAGGCCTTTTGAACCTGATTTAGGGTCAAAAAGCATGGGCAATGAAATGGTAGAAAAACCTTTATATTCTAAATTTAATAATATGTCAAATTGTGTATTTGTCAGGACAGGACTCTTAAGCTTTACCATCTTACAAATTTCGTTGGCCGGTTCAAGTAGGTTTTGATGCAACGAACCTACATATCCTGTTAACGACATAACCAACTCTTCCCTTATTGGATCTATTGGAGGATTTGTTACCTGAGCAAATTGTTGTCTGAAATAATTGAACAAGCGCTGAGGTTTATCAGAGAAAACCGATAATGCAGCATCATTCCCCATCGATGAAGTTGGTTCAAAACCATCATTTGCCATTGGCAGAATCAATCTTTCCAAATCTTCCTTTGAATAACCGAATGCATTTAAAAGCGTCTGGTAATTGTTCAGATCATTTTTTACACTTCTTCCTGATGTTATATTGTCAAGATTTATGCAGTTTTTATTTAACCATTCACGATAAGGAAATGCTTTAGCCAAACCTTCCTTTAATTCGTTATCATAATATATTTGACCTAATTCGGTATCAATCATGATCATTTTGCCTGCTTTTAACCTACCTTTGGCTTTGATACGTGAAGGTTCGAATTCGATCGTTCCTGTTTCAGAGGCGATAATCATCAAATCATCATGAGTAACCAGATATCGTGCAGGACGTAATCCGTTTCTGTCCAACATACCTCCGGCATATCTTCCATCACTAAAAAGCAATGTAGCTGGTCCATCCCACGGTTCCATAAAGGTACTGTGGTATTCATAAAAAGCTCTCAGATTATCTGAAATAGGATTTTTTGCATTCCAGCTTTCCGGAACAAGCATAGCCATAGCATGTGGTAAACTTTTGCCGGACATTACAAGGAATTCAAGAACATTATCCAATGTGGCGCTGTCACTCATTCCCGGTTGACAAATCGGATACAATTCCTGTAAATTTCCCAATTGATCTTATTTCAGGACACTTTCTCTGGATTCCATCCATTGTCTGTTTCCACGAATTGTGTTTATCTCACCATTATGCCCCAACATACGGAATGGTTGTGCCAAATCCCAGGTAGGAAAAGTATTTGTACTAAACCGTGAGTGTACTAAGGCAATTCCACTGGTAAAATTAGTATTGGATAAGTCAGGGAAATATTCACGTAATTGTAGTGACGTAAGCATTCCTTTGTAAATCATTTGTTTCGTCGAAAGACTTACTATGTAAAAACTACGTTCTTTGGATATATTCGATTTAAGAATCCCTTTCTCTATTTTTTTACGGACAATATAGAGTTTTCGTTCCAGCTCTTCTTGCGAAGTACCTCCGGTTATAAAGATTTGCTTAATAGTTGGTTCGTTCGAGGCGGATATTTCACCTAAAATATCGCTGTTTACCGGAACATCACGTATAGCGAGAAGGTTGAGTCCTTCTTTAATGACGTTTTCTTTAATAACATTCAGACAGAGTTCCGCTTTGTTGGCATCTTTAGGAAGGAAAACAAGACCGGTACCATATTTTCCTTTAGCTGGAACAGGTATGCCTTGCAGTAGTATGAATTCGTGTGGTATTTGTACTAAAATACCTGCACCATCTCCTGTTTTATTATCGGCACTCTCGGCTCCACGATGTACCATGTTTTCGAGAACCTGCAATCCATTTTCAACAATTTCATGTGATTTTTCCCCATGAAGGTTTAATATCAAGCCAACACCACAGGCGTCATGCTCGTTTTGAGGTGAATAGAGCGATTGCTGGTCATATTCGTCAGTTAATTTTGGGACTGTCATAGCTTCTTTTCTTATTTATACGCTTAAAAACTGTTACTTTCAGCTAATTTATCGTGTTGTTTTGTTCTATTGTCATTTTGAAAATAGTGGGAAAACCTATAGGTTTTCCCACTATTCTAATATATGAAAGTTGGTGTAAAACCTTTGTTTTAACGAATAAAGAGTAATTCCCTATACTTAGGTAAAGTCCACATCTCATCGTCTACAATCATTTCTAATTTGTCTGCATGATAACGAATCTTATCAAAATATGGTAATACGTCATCATGGTATGATAATGCTTTTTCATATTCACTATCAATTTTATTTGCAACTTTTCGGGCTTCAACCAAAGCATCTACATTTGTTTTAATGACAGAAATATGTTCAGCAATTTCTTCAATAAACGCAGAATCCAGTTTTGATAATTTGTCTGCTTTTTCAGCAGAATAAACTGCTTTAATTTTGTAGACATTGTCTAGCAGGAATGATTGATAACGTGTTGCAACCGGAATAATGTGATTGATTGCCAAATCACCTAAAACGCGTGCTTCAATTTGAATCTTCTTAATATAAGTTTCCCATTTAACCTCGTTGCGTGCATGGAGTTCAACTGCAGTCATTACTCCTGTAGTCTTAAATAACTCAATACTTGCTTTTGAGGTGTACGATTTTAAGATTTTAGGCACACTTGTTTCACAATCCAATCCGCGTTCTGCTGCTTCTTGTTTCCATTCTTCGCTATATCCGTTTCCATCAAAACGAATTGCTTTAGATGATTTGATGTATGATTTGATTACATCAAAAATAGCTTTTTCCTTTGTTGAACCGGCAGCAATTTTAGTATCAACTTCATTCTTAAATTCGGTTAATTGAGCTGCAACAGCTGCGTTCAAAGTAGCCATGGCCGAAGAACAATTAGCCGAAGATCCAACTGCGCGGAATTCAAAACGGTTGCCTGTAAATGCAAACGGAGAAGTACGGTTTCTATCGGTATTATCCAAAAATACTTCAGGAATATGAGTAATCCCTAAACTTAAAGTCTTTTTAGCCCCAACAACAATAGCTTCTTCGCTCGAACTTTTTTCTAATTTATCGAGAATAGCTGTCAGCTGTGTTCCAAGAAATACTGATACAATAGCAGGAGGTGCTTCGTTGGCTCCAAGTCGGTGAGCATTTTGAGCAGTCATGATAGAGGCCTTCAACAAAGCATTGTGTTTGTATACTGCCTGAAGTATATTCACCAGGAATGTGACAAATTGAAGATTTTCTTCAGGAGTTTTTCCGGGAGTTAATAATCCAACACCAGTGTCAGTTCCTAACGACCAGTTGTTGTGTTTTCCGGATCCATTAATACCCGCAAATGGTTTTTCATGTAATAATAAACGAAAACCGTGACGGCGGGCTATTTTTTTCATAATAGACATCATCAGTAAGTTCTGATCGACTGATAAATTTGTTTCACCAAAAATAGGGGCAAGCTCAAATTGATTTGGTGCTACCTCATTATGACGTGTTTTTGCAGGAATTCCATATTTGTATGCTTCAAATTCAATATCTTTCATATAAGCGGCCACACGACTTGGAACAGATCCGAAATAATGGTCATCCAGTTGTTGATTCTTAGCTGATTCATGTCCAAGTAAAGTACGACCGGTTAATAACAAGTCAGGACGGGTTGCATACAAACCTTCATCCACTAAGAAATATTCCTGTTCCCAACCTAAAAATGAAACTACTTTTTTTACACTTGGGTCAAACATTTGACAAACTGCTGTTGCTGCTTTGTCTACCGCACTTAAAGCTTTCAATAAAGGCGCTTTTAAATCAAGCGATTCTCCGGTATATGAAATAAAAATTGTTGGTATAACTAAAGTGTCATCTACAACAAATGCAGGTGATGATGGATCCCACGCCGTATATCCACGTGCTTCATATGTGCTGCGAATACCTCCGCTTGGAAAAGAAGATGCATCCGGTTCTTGTTGAGCTAATAATTTTCCGGAGAAATCTTCAATGATTACTTCTCCCGGTGCACCACTAACATAGTCAATAAATGAATCATGTTTTTCAGCAGTACTGTCAGTTAATGGTTGAAACCAGTGTGTGTAATGTGTTGCACCTAATTCCATTGCCCACATTCTCATACCTGCAGCTACATCATTAGCTATATCAAGGTTCAGAGTTGCACCTTTGTCAATCACGTTTTTAAGTAATTTCAACGTGTCTTTCGACAGGTATTTAGCCATGGTGGCCCGATTGAAAACATACTTTCCGTAATAATCGGATGTAAACTTAGACGGTGCTGTAACTTCCAGTGCTTTCTTCTTAAAAGCCTCTTCTACTGCTTTAAATCTCAATGATGACATAATTATATTTTTTGAGGGTTGTTTTTAATCGATCTTTTTAAAATTCAGTCATATTCTATCGTAATGCTATAAAAACACTACAAAAATAATAAAAATGACAGTTTAAATACCACAATTTAGTTTCTTTGTGAAAAAAAAGATTGTTCTGTTTTAAATCAATACAAATACACGCCATATTGTATTAATACGTAATCATATTGGCGAATATAACAACGAAATGGTTATTTACTTAAAAATAATATATCTTATATGATGTCAATATTAATTATCCGGATTCATGACAAAGATACGTAATAAAATTGTGAGAATAATCATTCTTAAGCGTTTCAATAAAGCGATTGTTTTAGTTTTATAAAAGTGTTTTATTCACAAATTATTATAATCCAATAACAAAATGATAATTTATTTTTAATAAATATCCTCTGAAATTCCCTTATGATTAATCAAAGTTATTATAAGCTGTTTCACCATGTTGGGTTTCATCCAGACCAATAGCTTCGTGTTTATCTGTTGCACGTATTCCAACTAGCTTTTCAGTCAGTTTAAAGAGTAAGAATGTTCCAATCCCCGAATAAATGATCGTAGCAAATACGGCGATAAATTGAACTATAAGCTGTCTGTAGTTGCCATAAATGGCACCGCTATAAGCCGGTTGAATAAGAGGTGATGCTAATACTCCCGTTAAAATTGCCCCTAACATACCACCTATTCCATGAACTCCAAAAGCATCCAACGAATCATCATATCCTAATCTTGGTTTTACATAGGCTACCATGCAAAAACATACCAATGAAACAATGATACCAATAACCAGCGCACCCGGTACTCCAACAAACCCGGCTGCCGGTGTTATTGCCACTAGTCCTGCTACAGCTCCGGTACTAATCCCAACCACGGTGGGCCTTTTGTCTATAAACCAATCCAGTAATGCCCAGGTAATGGCTGCTGCTGCTGCTGCAATATGAGTCACCATTAGTGCGTTTCCGGCCAGACCATCAGCAGCCAGTCCACTTCCTGCATTGAATCCAAACCATCCTACCCAAAGGAGTCCGGCACCCATAACGACATAAGTAATGTTGTGAGGTGGAATAGCATGTCTTTTGTAATCTCGACGCTTTCCAAGCATAACTGCCGTTACAATAGCAGCTACCCCTGCATTGACATGAACAACCGTCCCTCCTGCAAAGTCTAAGGCTCCTAATTTGAACAACCAGCCATCAGCTGACCAAACCCAATGGGCTACAGGATTATAAACAAATAACGACCATAAAATGGTGAATACAAAGAATCCTTTGAAACTTATTCGTTCTGCAAAAGCTCCGATAATCAATGCCGGAGTGATTACAGCAAACATACATTGAAACATGATAAAAACCAGATGGGGAATAGTACCAACTGCAACCCCGTTTAAACCCATTTGAGAGTGTGAGATAAAATATGGGCTTAAATCGGTAATTTTTATATTATTCAAAAAAGCCCAGTCTAAGCCACCGATATATGGAGCAAGAAAACCGGTTGAACTTCCAAAAGATAAACTATAACCACAAACTACCCATTCTATGCTGATGGCTGCAGTGATGATAAAACACTGCATAAAAACATTCAATACATTTTTGCGACGAACCAAACCTCCATAAAAAAGGGCTAGTCCTGGAATCGTCATTAATAAAACAAATGCAGTAGCAACAATCATCCACGCCGTATCACCGGCATTTATTGTTGGAGCTGCTATTGGGGTCGTTGTTTGTGCCAAAAGTGTTGGGACAGATAACAAAGTAAGAACGAAAGTCAGTATGATATTTCTCTTCATTTTAATTTATTCTAAACAGTTGGATTGATTATTTTTTACTTACTCCTTGTTAAATAATGCTTCAGGTCCTGATTCCCGTGTCCGGATGCGTATCGTGTCCTGAATGTCGTAAATAAAAATTTTACCATCACCTGTTTCACCTGTCCAGGCTGAATTTAATATGGCGTCAAGTGTTTTATCCAGGTTGATATCCCGAACTACAATTGAAATCATTCTTCTGTGTATATAATTCGATTGAAAGACCTGCCCCCTGACAATCTGTTCTTCAGTTGATCTGCCCAATCCGGTAATATCCCAGTATGAAAACCATTCAATGCCTGCATCGTATAATGCCTCTTTGACATCTTCAAATTTAGACTTCCGGATTACTGCCTCAATTTTTTTCATGTTTTTTTGTTTTTATTGTTTAGTTATATAGTTTGTATTCCGATACAACGAAATTTGGTCTGTATTTTTGTTGGTAATGAAAGAATTGACCATCTGCAATATTTTTATTTATGGTTTTTTCTTCCTGCTTCAGGGTACAAAAGTAGATTAAATTTGTTGAATACAAAAGCATTTTGACAATAAAATACCTAAAAAAGCTACATTTAGGTATGATTTGTTGTGAATTAATACATTTATGTAGTAAATGACTGTTTCGGGTTGACATATTTTTAGCGTACGTAGAACGGGAATATATGCCTGATTCAACTAATTTCATTGCTGTTGGATTGTTATGAAAAGAGAAATGCCGTGCAAACAGGCTTGTTTTAAAAAGAATGCAGGCTATTCCTTGCGAAATAGCCTGCTGGTGTTGTAACAAGATTGTTTTACTCTCGTTTATTTAGATTCCTTTAGTGATTTCAATTACACTTATACGAAAATTAATTGTACCAAAATGTATATGGGTAACAAAACTATCAGTGAGAATTTCCACATATATCCGAAGAAGCCTGGCATTTTTATACCGCTTTCTTCGGCAATCGATTTTACCATAAAGTTCGGACCATTGCCAATGTAAGTCATTGCACCAAAAAATACTGATCCAATACAAATAGCCCTTAATATAATTTCCGGAACTCCTGCCATCATTGTCCCTGCAGATAATGATACCGGAAGTCCGCTCAGAACCAGACCGTGAGCTAAATCATAAAAAGCAACTGCAGTAGGTGTATTATCAAGGAAAGAACTCAGCGCTCCGGAAGCATATAAAAACTGCCAGGGTTCGGTTACTCCAAAGCTTGCTGCGTTTTTTGCCAGCCATATTAAGGTGGGTGCCATGGTTACAAATATACCCAGGAAAAGATAAGCAACTTCAAGTATCGGATCCCACGAAAACTTATTGTTTTTTCGAACTTCCTTTTTGGTATAATATAAAGACATGACTGCAAGTATAACCAGAACCATTTCTCTCAGGTACTTTAACCAGATAGAGGCATTTTCTTCACCCATCTGAGGTATATTCCCTTTATTAATAAAAGCAACCGCCAGAACAACGCCGATTAGAAATAAAAAGTTAATGTTGCCGGTTATCCGTATAGGTTTTATACGAATATAATCTTCCGCTATATTTACCCAGGTTTCTTTTTTGTAATAAAAACGGTCAACAAAGTAATAGATGAATAACAACAATGTACCTGTAAATATCCATTCAGGGAATAGATTTAAAAACCATGTAAACTCAGCCCCTCGCAGGTAAAGCATAAATAACGGAGGATCACCAAGTGGTGTTAAAAGTCCTCCACAGTTAGCTACTGCTGCAATGAAAAATAATATTGTATGAGTCGTATAACTTCGTTCCTGATTGGTCGTAATTACCGGGCGGATAAGAAGCATAGCAGCACCGGTGGTACCCATGATAGATGCCAATACATATCCGATACCCAGAAATAAAGTATTGTTCAATGGTGTAGCCTTAATATCGCCAGACAGATGAATGCCTCCTGTAATTACAAATAATGAACCCAGTAAAATCATAAACGGAATATAATCATACATGATGGTGTCTGTCAGACTTTCCGACAGCCCGTTTACCAGCATATAAATTGTTACCGGAATACCCAGGATAAGAGAAACCAGAAGTTTGTTTTTATTCTGACCCCACCACTTTTCAGCAATAAGCGGACCGATGGCAATTGCAAGAAGCATTACGATAAAGGGAAATGAACACCATAAGGGTATATCGAAAATATCTTTCATTCTTATAAGTTAATTTTATTAAACTGGGGAATCAGAGTCTTTTTTATATTTCCTTAAAATACATATAATAATTCCGAACTTCTACTTTGCTAAATTTCATAACTGTTTGGTTATTCTATTTGACTGGATTGCAATAAATATATTTTTTAAGTCAGTTTGAATAAAACCACCTGACTGTTTATGCGCAAAGATACAATAATACCGGCATAGACAAAATACCTTTCACTGATAGATAAAAATGAAACAGGCAGTCAAATTGGCAGAGAGTTTATATTTGTTTTCAGTCAATAAGGTAGTACATTGACATACAAATAAACAGGCCATTTCTCACGAAATAGCCTGTCTGAAACAATAAAACTAAAAAACACACGATTAGTTGTAAGCAGTTTCACCGTGTTTGCGTGAAATATTAAATTCGAAACTTGTCATTTAATAATAAATGTGGAACCCTACTACTGTAAATAAAATACCTGCGAGATGATTTACCATCACAAAATGCTCCACATATTCCTGTTATAAATAAAATTATTCAATGAGAAACTTATCCTTGAAAGAAGTACGAGCTTCTCTTATACGTATAAAAATCTTATTCTTTCATATACAACGACTCATCACCTCTTTCCTTAGTACGGATACGGTATGACTCTTCGATGGTAGAAACAAAAATCTTTCCATCTCCTACTTCACCCGTATAGGCATTCTCTAAAAGGCAATCAACAGTTTTCTTCAGGTTTATATCACGTACTACAATAGATAAGGAAAGTCGTGAAATGAAATCAGTATCAGAGGATCCACGGAATATCTCTTTCTTTTTCCGTTCGTTTCCTACTCCAAACGTTTCAGAATATGTAAAAAAATCAATGTCAATGGCATGCAACGCTGCTTTAACTTCATCAAATTTTGAGCGTCTGATTATGGCTTCTATTCTTTTCATAATAAATAATAGTTTAATAATTTAATAACGTTAGTTAGTGTGACTCTATGTATATCAAAATTAGTTCTTTTGAATGAGAGTACAATCACTTTTTTATAAAATTAATTGGTTTAAAACAGGAGTTTTTTTATTACTCCTGTTTTATTCCATTCTCAATATATTAATCAGTATACGCTTCTGCTCCATGTTCAAATACATCCAATCCACCAGGACCTGTTTCACCTTCCGGTTCAACGCGTAATTTAAACGGATAAGGCAATTTACTCACTCCATACATGACGATAAATGAAACCAGTAAAGTTGCTGCTGTTACAGTAAAACTGCCTACTGCCTGAGCTTTTAGTACATCAAAACCTCCACCGTAAAACAAACCTTTTACTACAGCTGCTGCAGAGTTATCTGGACCTAAAGGACCTGTAGCCCCATATTGACCACTTGCAAATAATCCGAGTGACAAGGTTCCCCAAATTCCGGCAAACCCATGTACAGATACTGCTCCTACAGGATCATCAATACGAAGAAATTCCAACAGGTAAATTCCACCAAATACAACTAAACCGGCAACTAACCCAATCAACACTGATCCGAAGGGAGATACCCAATAACAAGGACATGTGATGGCTACCAGTCCGGCTAACATACCGTTTAATGCAAAACCTGTATCAAATTTTCCTTTAAATGGTCCAATCCACAGGGCGCACAACATAGCTGCCAATGATCCTGTACAAGCTGCAAGAGTTGTATTTGCGGCCACACGTCCGATGCCTTCATAGTCCATTGCTGACAATGTGCTACCCGGGTTAAAACCATACCATCCAAACCACAATAAAAACGCACCAATGGTTGCTAAGGGTAAGCTGTGAGCTGCAGGTAAACCACCACGTTCTTTATCATCCCGTAAGAAGATACGTCCGATACGTGGCCCC
>Ga0302173_10001342_pt1 | contig 12439 bp, 10 predicted proteins | sample I_Fen_N3_1_FD_198785 | JGI IMG/M metagenome (GOLD analysis project Ga0302173, IMG submission 198785) | Peat permafrost microbial communities from Stordalen Mire near Abisko, Sweden - I_Fen_N3_1 | ecosystem: Environmental > Terrestrial > Soil > Wetlands > Permafrost | place: Sweden: Abisko... | reverse complement strand
GACAATGTTTGAAGCTGTTTTCTTGGCATGATTGCCCTCCGATATTCTCTAATATCGTGTAACGATATCGTTTTAATTATTGTATTATATTTTCCATATACTGTCAATTAAATCAAGGGAATAAAATATTATTTTAACATGCTATACCTTTCTTATTTGTAGAGGTATGGCTCCTTCTGCTATTTCAAAATTCATTTTTTGATAAAATGGTATGTTCTCTTTTTTCTCACATATAACAATAACGTAGAGATAATCCTTATACTTTTCTTTGATTTTTTCTAACAACATAGAACCCACTCCCCTTAACTGGAAGTCTGGTCTTACTAACAAATAATGTATATAAGCGTTAAGCTCCCCATCATCCAATGCTTCTACCAAACCAATCAATTGATTATTATACCAGGCGGATATAACTGTTCCAGCTTTTTGAAATGCTGTTTCCATTCGCTGAGCATAATTTGCCGATAGCCATTCTACCGATGTAAACAGCTGCCTTAAATCAGTTTCATTTATTCTTCTACCTGTACAATATGAAATACTGTTTTTTTCTATATTCAATCGCATACATAAAGATTCTTTCATATTTTTATACGCACCGTAATTTTCGATTTTTTCAAATCCATAGCTTCCATATAAATGTACAGACACCTGTAAAAAAGCACCTGTTTCAAGAATCATTGTTGAATAACCGGTATCCTTTGCTTGTGAAACCAATTGTTCCAAAAGCTTACCTCCAATATTTCTACCTCTGAAAGCTTCTTTCACAAACACTCTTTTAATCTCAATTTCTGTATCTGAATATTTGCGTAATGCAGCACATCCAATTGGATTATCTTGATTGTAGGCAATAATCACATAATCCATTGTATCTAAATCATTATATTTTATATACTTTTCCCTTTTGCATTGACCCCCTATGGCAATATTTAAATATTTGTCCAATTCACTGCATAATGTTATAAAGCCATTGTTTTTATAACTCACTTCTAATATTCTAATTTCATTCATTTTTTTCTTTTCCTCCCTTTATTCAACTTCTATTGAATTAATTGTACATCCATGATAATATATTTGTAAATATGATTAATCCAATGTCAGTAATTCATAATTCGAATGATAAGTGAGGAAAATATGGATACACAAACTTTAAAAACATTTATAACATTAGCGACCCTTCATAATTTTACGAAAACAGCAGATGCTCTTTTTGTTGCACAATCAACTGTAACCAATCGGATCGCTGAACTTGAAAAAGAAATTGGAAAACAGCTATTTATTAGAAACAAAAGAAGTGTGGCGCTTTCGGGTGAAGGGGAAGCCTTTATTAACTACGCGAAAAGAATATTGGAGTTAGAAGATATTTCTATTCGAGAAATAAATTCTCTTAATAACTATAAAAATAAGCTTCGAGTTGGTACAACAAATACGATTTATGAATGTCATATTTATCCATATATTATGGCATATATGAAATCTAATCCTCAACATGCCGTGAAAATTACGATTGGACATTCCGATGACTTATTAAGGCTACTTCAAGATGATTTATTGGATATTATATATTCCTATCTTCCATTTATCAAAGCTGACTATTCTTGTGATAGATTTGCCGTAGATAACTTAATCTTAGTTACCAATTCTAACAATAACTTGTATGAAAATGGGATAAAGAAGGATGAGCTCGTAAATTCAAATTACCTATACTGTAATTTTGCACTTCAAGAAGTTGGGTTATTTATCAAAGAATTATTTCCTCCACATTTTCAATTCGGATTTGAAATTGATAATAGCACAAAACTAATTCCATATCTTATTACGTTTAATGGAATCAGTTTCTTACCCGAGAGTCTTGCAACGCCATATTTGGAGAATAATACACTACAACGAATCAAACTACTTGATTTTAATTCTCCAAAAATCAATTGTTATAAAATACACAAAAAAAGCTTTCATCTTGAGGATGGTTTATAATGTTCTTTGCATTACTACGATTGTATAGCTTTCTTTTTCTGACTCAATCCCAACCGATATGAATTTATTCTTAATCCAAAAGGTCTCACTTTGTAAATTACCCTTAACATATCCCAAACGCGCATAAATATAGCCTTCTATTTTTAGGAAATATAAAACTTCTTCTATAATTTTGCTTCCTATTCCAATTCCCTGATAGTTTTTATTCATCATAAATAAACCAATGAATGCTGTATTATTATTCGGATATCCTGCGATCAAATCCATAATTGCAATTAATTGATCTTTTTCATAAAACCCAACAAAAAACTTATCTTCCATCGTTTTACCAGGTGGCAAGACCGTCATATCTTCTTTGACATTTTCAATTGTTGGCTTCGATTTCATATAAGCATAGTAAGTTGAATTCTCTTTACAAACATTGTATATATCTCCAATATCTTCTTCTGAAATTTGTCTCACCTTATAGCAAGAAGATAAATGTTTTACTAGAAGTTTCATTATCGTTCCTCTTTCCTCTAATCAATTGATGATATTTTACTTGCTCTTTTCTCTATGAACTTGCACTATTATAATTCTTAATCCCCCTTTTCCATATTAAACATGTGATTACTGTAAAACCTACTACAACCATAACTCCATATATTGCGCCAGTAAGATTCAGGTCTCCCACCAACGATTGAACCGGTATGGTTGCCATAATTCCATATGGCAAAATACAACAAAATATCAATTTATACACTCCATAAAACGCAATTCCTGGAAGTTGCATACATAACTCTAGCCCTGCCTCTTCAATCCTTGTAATACTTGAATTTGAAATTACGAAAAACGAAATAGATCGTATGATAACTTCTAATTCATAAAACAAAATGGACATCACGATAATCCAAAATACATAAACTACTATTTTTTCTATAGTAATTTGTATATTCACCAAATTTATCCCATACGCAATAATAAAAGCGCTCATAATAATAAGAGGAAACGAACCTGGATTTATTTTTTCAAATGTCAATCGTAACAAAGGGCTGATTGGTTTTGTAAGATATAGATCCATCTCTCCACTTTTGATTTTATCAGGGATTCCAATTACTCCAAAAAAATAAATAAACATATTTATTGCATTGATCATAGAAAAGGTCCCAATGTACAATACCATTTCCCCTCTTCCCCATGTACCAATTCTATCTATTTTAAGATAAATTGTCTGAAATACAATTAATTGAATTAGGAACAAACTCCCATCAACAAAAAATGGTCCAAAAAACCCCAAACGAAACATCATTAAATTTTGGAATCTTATTTTGATTAATACGCTTATTACTCTACTATTTTTTTTGATTTGATTTATCATATTCCTACACCGTCATACTTTCTTCGATATTTTCCCCATGTTACTTGAATAACAATCTGAAGAATCACACACCATGCAAAAATAACAATCAAACCGATTATCCTTTCATTTTGAAATCTCCCAATTAGCAACATTGATGGAAGATAAGTTACATAGTAAAACGGAAACAGTTTCATAATTGAAACAAATGCGCCCGGCAATAAAACCAAGGGTACGATACTTCCTGTTACAAAGGCTACAATGTTATTTTTTATCATTAAAAATGTGCCAATTTCCTGATATTTTAAAGTCAGCAATCCAAGATAGTAATTCAACTGCGCCATAAATAGCAAACCCAATAGAATAATCAAAATGGCGCAAGCAATCGTCGCTAAATTTGTGGTAAATACAAATTTAATTTGAAATAAAAAAATCCAAACAATCGCTGCAATAAAATCAAATGCCAAATAAAATGTAACCACACCTGACTCCATCGCAACAAAGTATTTTTCAATACTCACTGGAAGAATCATATATTTCGAAAAAGTACCATTTCTAATTCTTGTACTAATTTCGTTACTAATCAAACTTGACATATCAAGCTGATTAAGAAAAGCACTTATAATATAATAAGACAGCATGCTATGAAATGTAAAACCAGCCACTTCTGCCTTGCTTCCAAAAATCGCTCCCCATAGTAGATACGCAAACAATATCTTTGTAACTGTAAATACCATATTAAGTACAACATCAGCTCTCCATATCAGCTGAGCTTTAATATATATTTTTGCAATTTCTATATATTTACGCAAATGTTTGCCCGCCTTCCATGTAGATTCGTTCTACAACTGTCCCGATTTCTTCTTCCTCAACAGAAATATCACTGGGCGAAAATTCCATCAAATTTCTTAATATCTCACTTGTTCTCTCTTTGGGAATCATCATAACCTTTTTGTAGGGTGTTTCTTCTAAAATCACTATTCCTACGTCTAATTCCGAAAATTCTAATTGTGGCAATTCTGTCGCAGTTTCAAACGTTAACGTAATCTTCTTATTTTTCTGATACTTTTCAAATAATTCTTCCGTATCACCATCATATATTTTACATCCATGGTTAATTACAATTGTACGTTTACACAACGCTTTGATATCCTCCATGTAATGTGATGTTAAAACGATTGTTGTTCCTTTTTCTTCATTGATTGCTTTCAAAAAGCTCCGAATCTGCTTTGAGGCCACTGCATCTAACCCTATCGTCGGCTCATCTAAAAAAATAATCTGAGGATTATGAAGTAGGGCGACAATCAATTCCATTTTCATCCTTTCCCCCAAGGATAACGTTCTAACTTGGACATTCATAAGATCCTTCACATCAAATAAATTCACAAAATAGTTTTTCGTGTTTTGATATTCCTCTTCTGGTATTCCATAGATTTCTTTAAATAAGCGAAGCGTGTCTTCTACTGTCAATTCGAAGAATAACTGGCTTTTCTGTCCCATAACTACTGCATATTGTTGTTTGAATTCATTCTTCAAATCATTTGGATAATACCCTAATACATCGATTTTGCCAGATGATGGTGCAATTATTCCTGTCAGCATTTTAATCAAGGTAGTCTTACCAGCTCCATTGGGTCCGATCATCCCAATGAATTCGCCTTTTTCAATCTCCAGATCTAAGCTGCCAACTGCTATTTTTTCTTCGTACTCTCTTTTGAACAAACCTTTTATACTTCCAATGATGCCTTCCTGTTTCTTATATCTTCGATATTTTTTAGTTAATTTAGTTGTTTCAATTATTTTCATGTGTCTTCTCCCCTATATTATAATATATTTTTATAATAAAAAATGCCCCTTTGTATCTGTCACTAAGACATGTTACTTACTCTTCAGTGGTCATAAATATATCTTGTATGGAGGCTGTAGACTCTCCTATATACAGTCTCACCTATATAAAAGAGAACCAAAAAAGCATAACATTGCTGTTATGCTCTCAGATTGTCTAAATTCTTCAGACATCTATTTGAAGTGGTGTTTAACTCTTCATAGCAAGAGTTAAACATTCAGTAAGGCAGATACATCAGCATCTTTTGCAGATAAAAGGATACACTTATAGTACGGACACTAATAGCTTTCCTTTTCAACTATTTAGTTAGTTGTGTTCTCCACTACTGATACAATTAACATGTACTTACCTCTTTTTTCCATATATTACAATTATGTTAAATTATTATTTGTTTTTTGTCAACTTAATCCTTTGATATTTTTTCTATATTTTTTCTGTATAATATCATTTTATCTGCCATCAGAAAACACATCTGCTACATGAAGATTGGCTACCTTGTCTAATTAATGTCGACCACCACCGCCGCCTGGCCCCATCATAGATTCAACAATTTCAGTCAACACTGTTCCATTTACTGTAACAGTTCCACCATTTAATTTTCCTTCAACATCAAAGTCAAATGAGGATGTAGCTGCTGTAATATTCATCGTTCCTCCATTTACATAGATTGACCCATTTGCATCTACTGCATCTGTATCTCCACTAGCCATAATAATTGTAATATTTCCACCATTAATTTCAACTATCACGTCATAATATGAGCTCTTATCTGATGCATTAATTCCATCATCAGAACTATTAATTTTTATCGTCCCGTCGTTAATCTGTATATAGGTAGCTTCAATTCCTTCCAAGCATTTTGTGATTGTAATAGTTCCACCATTAATCTGAACCACACTAGTTCCTTGAATACCTTCTTCTGCTGCAGAAATTGTAAACGTTCCACCCTGAATGTAGATATAACCAAGCGATAAATCATCTTCATTTTCACTATGAAATGCATCTTTACTTGAAGTCACATTGATTATACCATCATATACACAAATAGAATCATTCGCTTCAAAACCATCTAATTTCGAAGTTACCTTATAGGCTCCTCCAGTTATCCCTAAATCATCTTTTGTTGCAATTCCATTTCCTTGCGTAGATATTATATTTAACGTTCCTGTACCATTCAGTACCAGATCAGTCTTTGAGAAGATAACTGCATCCAGGTTTGTGTCTCCATCTGCAACAAATGTACCTGATACTTTCATAGTGTTATCCGTATCTGTTGTTATAAATACCTTATCCGCAGTTTTTACATAAATTGCTGGTGCATCTACATTTGTGATTGACACCCCATTTAAAAGAATCTGTACTTTTGCATCTTCAGCTGTGGCGACAATCACAGTCACATCTTGTACGTCCCCACTTAATACATACACACCTTTTTCTGTAATGGTAACATCTTGTCCACTTACTAGCGTAATATATTTTGCATCTGTCAAATCAGCTGTCTGCTCCAAGTCTCTAGTCGAAAATATATCTGTCGTATCCAGCATTGTATTGAGTGTAGTCGCTGTTGTTGTAGTCGTTGCTGTTGTAGCTGTACTACTCGAACTAGATGTGCTACTAACTGAGTTGCTAGTAGAAGTAGTTCCTGATCCACATCCTGTTAATGCCAAAGCTGCCAATGCACTGATTGCTATTACTTTCCATCTTTTCACATTTTTTCGTTTCATATCATCTTACCTTTCAGTGTATATTTCTTTTTGAGCTCTATTCTTTTTTCTACCATTCGTTTTTCTACTATTCGCGTTTGAATAATGTATTACTAAGATCATAATCTGTAAATGTGAACACTATTTGATTACTATACGTTTATTTTATGAATTCAAAGAATCGTATGAATTTAAGAACCTCCCAGATTAAATATCCTGAGAGGTTCTAAGTAAATATATTCCATAATGTATCATATATTTATTTTCATCAATTACTGACAGTATTTTATTGATAATTGTTACATCTCAATTATTTCTTATATTCCAATGAAACAGAAATGTAGCATTAATACCGTAAGACATTTATATGGTTATTCCTAATCTTTTAACACCATATATTGTGTTGCGGTTATCCCAATCATCATAAGCACTCCTAACCCAGCAAACACTACAGGCAAGCTCCAAATATCTGCAAGCCCTCCCACTAGTGGAAACACAAGTACCATAACAATGGAAAAAATCATGCTATTAAGGGATATGAGTGTCGCCCTCTGTTCTGATGGTATCATTGCATTCAGCTTACTTGACTGCGCAGGATATAATACCGAGTTAAAAAAGCTAGCTATGATAATGGCGGCCGCTGCCAGATAGAGGTTGTCCAGTCCAAAGATCACCATGCAGATTGCAATTCCATAAGCCCCAAGTATAGCAAGTCTATTTTTCATAATTCTGTAAAGTACCCCACTAGATAGCGCTCCTGCACACGCAGCAAGTCCTGCAAAAAGCATGATGACACTAATCTGGATTTTATTCAGCCCATGATTCTGAAAAAACTGCTGGCCATAAAAAAGAAGTACTGTAAACTCTGTAAATATTATAGAATAATATACCACAATAAATAATATACGTTTATCATTTTTTACAATTTTCCAGCTGGTTATGAAATGACGAACCAACATCACACCCAGTTTTTCTTTGACGTTTTTTTCTCTTTTTACAGGTGGCTCAGTCATAAATGCCAAAGGCAGGAAACACAAAGCAGCTATGACAATACATATAAAATAGCACCAACTGTAAGATATTTCTGCTAGCACACCCCCTGTCACAATTGCAATTGACTTAGAAACTTCAATTGTAAAGTTAATTCTGCCATTTATTTTTAGGTAGGAATCTTCTTTTCCAATCAGTTTCAGGCTATCATACACCAGCGCTTCTTCCGAACCAGAGTTAAAATTAAAGCTCCACGCATGGAGTATAAAACCTATAGCAAAGCCTACAAAACTGTGGGAGAACAGCATGACGATGCAGGAAATTGTTAAAAACATCCGCCCTACTATTAAGCTTTTCTTCCTGCCAAACAGATCAGCCATTGCTCCTGAAGGTATCTCCGTAAGCATTCCTGTAATATGAAAGATACCTTCCAAAAGACCAATTTGAAAAAGATTCATTCCCTGATACATCAGGTAAAGTACCCATATTGAGCTTGACATATTTAAATTGCATATAAAAGTATAAAAATAATCTAGTGTAATATTTCTTCTCAACTTCACCGCAGGGATTCCCCTTAGGTTATTTAAGTTGTCATCTGTATATTTCATTTTCGTAATTCCTCTCAACTTTTTATAGAATGCCTATTTTTAGGCACAAAAAAAATCAGGGAAATCTGTAACGTCAGATTGCCTGATAAAGTACGGAATTACGTTTATTTTAGTGTGTTTTCAAAAAGCTACTAAAAATGAGCGCAGTAATCCCGTAAAGCTGATAAGCTGCATGTTTTTGACACACTGCTGCTACTGCAAATAGGTGTGTAACCTAAACCGTTCATACTGTAATCTCCCTTCTGAAAATCTATTAATTTACTTTATCGCGAAAAGACCTTTGTGTCAACAAAAATATTTCTGACGCATACTGTCTTTTGTCATAGAACCTCCCAAGTCAAAATATACCGAGAGGTTCTAAATTGTAGTATTTAATTCCAAATTGTAATCTGATCGATTTTCCACTTACCATTTTCTCGCTTTAATATGAGAGGAGTAGTTTTTGAATGAATCGGTACATCTTTTTTTAAATTACGATAATTATCAGCCTGCGCCAAATCTTTATCATTTTCACCATAATACCATGCTACAATATTTGCCTCTATAATATCTTGCGTCTTGGTAACGATTTCATATTGTTTGTATACATACGTCATATCAGTACCACGATCACCTTCTGATATACCAATTGTACCATCTTGCATTATCCTGTATTTATTATTTTTTAATACTTTTTCTTGAATACAACCATCTGTGAATTTATCTTTTAATAATGATATAAATGCATCATTACTCGGTATTTTCTCAGTATACGAAGGATAATAATATCTCAATTCCAATTTATCCGATTGTACTGTTTCATATCGTGATTTATTGTCATACATTAATATATGTTTAAAATATAAATCCCAATAGAACTGCACTGAACTTTCTACCGTTTCTGCCAATTCATTATCAGGAAACACTCCATCTTCATAGCTTAAATCCTGATATTTTAATGTTTTAATAGTGCCATCCTCTATTAAGGGATCTTTTTTCACGTCATTATTGACACTTGCCACATTTGCTGATGTTATCCCTTCATTTGATGTTGTTACAAAATTATTTCCTTTGACTTCTTGTTCGCTTCCCGACGGATTATTAGTTTTACTTACATCATTGCATGCAATAAGTAAATTTGCGGGAATACAAAGTAGAAGCACAAGTAACATAAAGATTTTCCCTGATCTTTTTTTCGTACTATCTAAAATATTCATAAATTGCTCCTTTACGGCATTGGATTTGGAATTAAATTGTGTTGTTAAAAATGTTTTCTTACTGTGATACCGTTTGACAGTATCTAGCATTATATCTTCATATGTTACACGTGCTTAAACACTGCAATTTCGTAGATAGCGCCAGTTCATGGGCAAGTATACTATTAATCGCGTCTTTACTTTCAAAATTGTCTGCTCATTCCAGATGCTTTTTTAACTGTTTAGTATATCTTAGATAGACCATTGTATTCCTTGGAAAATATATGATGATTTCTTTCACACTATGCCAACAGATTTACTTCATGATTTCTCATTATTATTAATCAGATTATTAGTAATCACCTATTTAATATTATATTAAACTTTTACGAATTTGATAAGAATTTAATGCAATTAAACCTATACCTCTTTTTACGGTTTTAATGAACTCCCTTTTGTAGTATTCTGATTTTATACTGTAAGATAAGTTTGACGATCGGACGTTACCTGCAAATACAAGGGAATATGCTCGCTCGGATATTTTCTATCTTACTTATAAGTGTAAAAAAAGATACATTCGCAAGTAAACTTGCAATGTGTCTTTTCCATACACTTGCACGCAATATTCTCTCTTTGATAGCTGTTTGAGAACTGTAGAACCGCATAAATGCTGGATTCTTTGATCGTAATGTTAGCTACGTGTGATTTACCCACGACATCTCATGACTTCTCAATAATTTCCTCATAATAAACTAAACTATATTTATAAAATCTTATTCTTACCTATGGAACCAATCTATTAATATCTCTTGGAAATAATGTTGATAATCGCACATTTTCCTGCTCTAATAATCTACTAGTAAAACGTTCTAGTCCTAGTCCTAAGCCCCCATGTGGCGGCATGCCATATCTATGCATCATGAGATAACTTTCAAATTGTTCTATATCCATTTCTCTTTTTCTCATCTTTTCAATCTGTTCTTGATAAGAATGTATTCTTTGACCACCTGTTGTAATTTCTAAACCTCTAAACAAAAGGTCAAAACTTAATGTTTCTTCCTTATTTTCTTTACTCTCCATTGCGTAAAAAGGACGTTTTTTACTTGGATAGCAAGTTACAAAAACAAAATCACTTCCTGTTTCTTTTTTTATCCATCTACAGAGTAATTTTTCTTCTTCTGGTTCAAAATCGTCATAATCATTTATTTTCCTATAATATTCTTTTGCAACCAATTCTTTTGCCTCTATGAACTTAATGACTGGAATCTCATTAATGACTGGTAACTTTATTTTCAATAAATTTATCTCAGTTTCATAATACTGCTCTAGATATTGAACACTGTGTCGTAACATCATAGTTTCAGTTTGCATAATTTCTTCGAAACTATCAATATACCCCATTTCAAAATCTACACTTGTATACTCATTCAAGTGTCTGGAAGTATCATGCTTTTCTGCTCTATACACCGGTGCTATTTCGAACACTCTTTCATATACTCCAACCATCATTTGTTTATAAAATTGTGGGCTTTGTGCTAGATATGCAATTTTTCCAAAATAATCAAGATGAAATATATTAGCCCCACCTTCTGCGCCAGCATAAACAATTTTAGGAGTACGAATTTCCGTAAATTTTTCTTTTTTTAGGAACTCACGTATTCCATCTACTATTCCCTCCTGAATTTTAAATATCGCTCTTTCTTTTTCATTTCTTAATGTTATTGGTCTAAAATCAAGCAATTTTTCAATAGATGTATCAACATATTTATTATTGATTACAATTGGACTTGGGTCTTCTGGCTTAGACAAGACTTCAATATTTTGTATTTGAAGATCATATCCCTTTTTTGACCTACTTTCTTCCTGAACATACGCCGTTACTATAACGCAGCTTTCTTCCTCTAATTCTTCTAATGGAAACCTAGTCATTCCCTTTGAATATACGCATTGAACAATTTCTCTTTTCGCTCTCAACAATACAAATGCAAAATCACTCATTTTTCTGATTTTATAAATACTGCCATGAATTTGTACTGTTTTTCCTATATAATTACTTAGCTCTTCTACTTCCACGGTTACTTTTTCTAAATTTCCTGTTATTTTTATCATCTTTTTACTCCTTTTGGATTTAATTTTTATTAAAAATATTTTTATTAATCCAAGCGGATATAATCTATATATCCCATACGATCACAACCTTTCAGTTACCTGTATGGTATTAAAAAAAGAGCCACACAAGTAAAATTAATTTACCAATGTGGCTCTTAGTATAACCTTCCACATAGGCGCAACACTTATAGCGCTTGCACCTATGATTCATTCATCACAGTTACAAGCGCTATAAATCGTCGTACCTATTCAACATTTCAAATTGTTGATACTGATTCATTACAGCTACCTCCATTTATTATTATTAAAAAATATAGCATATTGCCTTTTTATAGTCAAGTAGAAAACTGCAGTACGTATCAAGAGGAGGATTAAAAAAGACACATTCGCAATTAAACTTGCAATGTGTCTTTCCATACGCTTGCATGTCTTTGCGAACGGACGTTACCTGGAGGTAACTGCCATATTACGTGCTTTGGTGGTCGGACGTTACCTGCGAATACAAGGAATAACCTCGATTCCGCTTCGTCGCTTTGCTCCTGCGCTACATCTCGGTCATTTCTTGCATTCCAATGAATCAATTTGCATACAAAAAGCCCCTTGAATGCAAGCATTCTGGGGCTTTCTGTATATGCCATTGCACGCTTTCGCGGTCGGACGTCACCTGCGAATACAAGGAATTACCTCGATTCCGCTTAGTC
>Ga0302173_10001340_pt1 | contig 12442 bp, 32 predicted proteins | sample I_Fen_N3_1_FD_198785 | JGI IMG/M metagenome (GOLD analysis project Ga0302173, IMG submission 198785) | Peat permafrost microbial communities from Stordalen Mire near Abisko, Sweden - I_Fen_N3_1 | ecosystem: Environmental > Terrestrial > Soil > Wetlands > Permafrost | place: Sweden: Abisko... | reverse complement strand
CTAGACTCGGGTGTCATGGCGAATATACCTGCGCGGAGGTTTGGATTTAGGCTGTGTCGCCCTGATGACCCTGTCGGCGTACTCGCGCTCACCGAGCGCGTAGTCATAGTCGCTGTTATACTCCTCCCGCTGTGGCGGGTTTAGGTCCCACCTAGGTGGATCAGCTATGGCTGCTGCCCACTGCTCCGGTGTAAACTGGACCCCGAATAGCAGGCGGGCGGGTGACGTGAAGTTAATCATTGGCGCTTCACCGGGGCCATCCCAGCCTCTGTCATCTCGGCGATCCACGCGACCACCTCCGGGTCGCGCAGGGCCTGCTCCAACGCGATGCGGTCAAACACGTGGCCATCTGAGCTGAGCAGCTCGTCGCCGTGGACGGCAACGCTCGCGAGCTTGCATAGCAGGGACGGAGGAGGGTTGAGCGCGTTCATGACGTTACATTCCCCGGCACGTGGCGCCGATGTCGCCTGCGACGGTATCGCCTGCGACGGTAGACCGCATGTCACCGATCAGGAACGGATTGCCAGGGTTCGCGAGGATCGTCTCAAGCCCGGTGACAAGCTTGTCGGTCTCCTGCTCGACCAGCTTCTTCGTCACCTCCTGGCGAATCAGGTACTCGAGGGCGATGAGCATCCCGAGGATAGCGTCGCGGCAAGAGCTACTGTCCGAGAGGCCGTGGACCTCCTCCAGCTCCGGGATGTCGTGGTAGTCGGTGACACAACCGGCGATCTGGGACGCGGAGTTAGACATGTAGTAGGTGCCACGCTCGTCGGGTAGCAGGCCTTCGATCGCAGCGCGAAGCTCCGCCAGCGGGTAGGCGAGCTGCACGGCCTTCCTGGTGGCGGTGGCGGCGATGCTCTCGTGCAACTTGGCGCTAAGTGTCTCGGTGAACTCGTCGAGGTTTTTCATAGGTGTATGTCAGGGATTTGATCCGCGGGTAGACGACCTTTGGCTTTGCCGCCGGGTCAATGGCAGCGAAGCGAGCCATGCCGGTCGCGATCGCGGCCTCCTCGGTCTCGTACTTCTCAAACCGGCCGATGATGTTCCACCCGTCAAACAGGGCAAATGACTTGAACATCCGGTCGACGGAGATGGTCGGCTCCTTGACTGCGACGATGGTGTCACTCATTGTAGTAGCTTCGTCAGCGCCTTTTCAGCCTCCTCAATCGTCGGGTAGCCAGAGAGGTTTGACGCGCAGCGCAGCGTGGCCCACTCGTTGGCGAAGTTAGGCCGCGGGTCACCGTCGATGCGCGAGCCTTCCAGCTGGAGCATGATGCTCTTGGCCGCCTGCCTTCCGACCAAGAACTCAGCCAACTGGTGGATGAACCAGCGCTTCGCGGCGTCGTGGACGTCTTGGTCTGTTATCGTAGGCATGGTATGGCTTGGAGCTCGAGCACGACCTTCACGGGTCGGCTTGAACCGGATCTTGGAGATGGGCCGGACCCAGGGGTGATCGCCGAAGCGGTCGAAGGCGTCCTTGGTGATGAGGCCGAAGGCAAGCACGCGGTCCTCCTGGGCTGCGTGCAGCAGCGTGTCGTCGCCCTTGCCGGCATCACAACAACAGCCGATGACGCCCACGCTGCAGATGATCTCAAAGTAGCGGTATTTCATGCCTCCCAGCTGAAGCCGAGGATCTCTTCGTGTGCGACTTCAATTCGGTCGTGGACCAATTTAAGGCGGGCAGCCTCACGCTTCATGGCAATGGGGTCGGTGTCCTGTTTTCCTGCACCTTCAACCACCGCTGGATCTACCTTAGACTCCACTGGATCGTCATCTTTCTTCAAGGCCTCGGTGACATCGTCCTCGTCAGGCTCGTTCAAGTCAAGGCTGTCGAACTCCGAGATCAGGGTGTCGAGGTTGTCGATGCGCTCCTGCATGAGCTGGCCGGTGTCGCCCTGCTGCAGCCCCTCCGGCATGTTGTTGAGCTTGTCCTCGATGTCACTCTTGAGCGACTCCAGGTCGCCCTGGATTGACTCAACGTCGCTCTTGAAGTCGTCAACGTGCTCGTATGACTCTGGCTTCATGTCCTCGACCGTCTCCTGGGCGCTGAGGACGCCGCCGGTGTACTCGCTCTGGGTGAGTTGACTGCCCCGCGGCATAGTCTTGCTGCGGTGCATCCCGCCGGAGCGGAACTTCCACCAGTAGTAGGTGTCGCCCTTCTTGATGCCCTGCTCGGGGTAGTCTTGCTGGGCGCGCTTGACGATGTTTACTCGTGCCATAGTGCAGGCAGTAGAACACGTCTCCGCAGAAATGTAAACAAAAAAGACTAGGCCCCGTTACCACGCGCCTTCTTGAGGTCCATCAGCTGTCCGATCCGCTCGTCGAGGAACCGGCGGAGCTGCATGGCGTCGTCGAGCTCCAGGCCAAGCCAACGGACCGGGTGCTCGAACTGCAGCACGATCGCCAGGTGCTGCTCGTCGATGTCGATCGCGAAGGAGACGGCGCCCTCGTCGTCAGGGCTGATCGGCGGCTTCGCGGCCGTCGCCTCGGCCGACTTGGCGCGCAATGCTGCCTGCAGCGCGGACTCCGCGCTGACGGTGTCCTCGTTGAGGCTGACAATGTCGCCGCTCGGCTTTGCGGCAGTCAGCTCAGCGAACAACTTGGTGACGTTTGGGTCTGGCTCTTGGCCTGAGTGTGCGATGCTCATATGCGGAATGGGATGGTGTCTTGGTTCTCGTTGAGTGCGGTCTTAAGCTGTAGTATCAACGACGCCGCGATGGCGTCGACGGCCTTCTCACCATACCAGGAAGTGATGTTAGTTAGGTCGTTGGAGTTCCACTTGACACGTAACTTCTTACCGTCGACTGTGACGCGCTTGATGGTGGTAGTAAGTGTCTCGTCAACTACGTCGATGGCACAACCGGGGAATGCTGCGCGAAGCTTGAAAAGAAGCTGGTCTGTGTCGCTGGTGGCCATGTCAGGCCGGCACTGCCGGTGGTGCCGGCTTCGCCAGGGTGTCCGGGATGCGCTCCTGCCGGTGGCAGTAGCGCAAGATCATGAGCTCGCGCAGCGCCAAGATCTTGGCGTCGCCCTCCTCGGTGCCGCCCTCGATCCAAAACCGCTCGAAGGCGCCGAGGTCACCGTTGCGCACCTTAACTGCGAGCTGGGTCACGAACCCAGCGAGCTCGTCGCAGTCACTGGCTGTGCGTGCCTTGTGCTCGTCAAACGTGATGGGTGCGTCGACCCCGCCTGGGCCGTCGTCTTTCTCGTCCTCGTCAGGTGCACTCACTTGACGTTGGTCCCCTCGACCCCACGGGCGAGCCGCTCCCTGGTACGTTTCTGGAGGCAGGTAAGCGCCTCGCGCACATGCCAGAGCGCGTCGTCGTTGTCTTGGCAAGTGAACTTTCCAGCCTGGAATGACTCGAGGCGGTCGATGAGGATAGCAAGCAAAGCCTCCTGCGTGATACCGTTGACGCCCGCCTCCTTCAGCGGGCCGTTCTGGAAAAGGATGACGAGGGTGCCGAGGGCCGAAGAGTCGTCGGCGGTGTGGGATGGGTTCTTCAGCTCGTCGAACCCAGTGACCTCGTAGCGGTGACAGGCGCCGCCCTGGCCAGGCTTATCGGTGACGTTGATCGTGAGGGCCTCATTGACCCCGCTCAGCTTGTGTTGGAGGAGTTCGCGCATGGTAGGGATGTAGAACTTGAAAGTTTGCAGCTGGCATGTAGGCGTCACTATGTCCGGGCCATCAGGCCGCTTACGTTCAGATTTTTTAACCTTAATGCCCGTCCCGCACCAGTGTTTGTCGTCCAGCGTCGCCGATTTTGGCATCTGACTGCCGCGCGGTCGTTCGGTACTGCCATCCTTAGTGCATTCGGTGACCAGCTGCAGGTAACGTAGAACGGGCTAGACTACGTCGTCGGATCATCGGCAACGTTAAGGCCCTGGAGGTCAGCGATCCCGCGCAGGCCGCGATGCATAGCAGGTGGATTTGCGCGGAAACACTCGTGCACTTGCGTCATCCGGATGCCGATGCAGCAAGCCCGAGCTGACTCTCCCTGCCCGCTTGCCAAGTCGCCAAGGTGGGTGATAGCGCGACGCTCAGGCATGGACACGGCGACGCCGTAGGACATGTTACACAAGCGACAACGGTAGTGAAAAATGACAGAAGCATTCATGAGAGTGCGGTGATGTGAATGTCGACGATCCGGTCACCGCGTAAGATCACGTACCCCTCCCGTCCGGCCAGCGCAAACCAGGACTCGCGGCTGGTCCTGAACCGCCAGAGCTCGGTATCGACGGCGTGGTTGGCCAGGAAGTACTGCAGCGGGAGGTAGTGAGCCGCTGCCCGCTTGCCATCTTCAGGGTACTTGCGGCGGGCCATGACAACGTAGCGGCTGAGCATCTGGTTGTGGGTGGCACGGCGCGGCGCCTGCTCAACTAGGTCGTGCCAGCTCAACCAGCTGTCCATGGCCTCGTGGGACGTCGGGTGCTCGCAGGTCAGCTTCCCGTGGTGAAATTTACCGATGTAGGTCCCGGTTCCCGCCTTCCAGAGGTCAGGGTCCTTGCAGCTGTTCGACTTGACGAACTTGAACACCGGCTTCCCCACTGGCAACGCCATCGGCTGGACGCTGACGAGACTCTCAAGCAGCGGCGCGCTCTCCACGCCCTTGATGACCGGCATCACGATCTGGCTGAAGTCGGGCCCATGGCGCTTACGCCGGCGCACCTCGAGGCAGTGGTCGCAGTAGATGCCGTGGGTCCCGTCTGGCCCCGTGGTCACCGGCTTTCCACAGGCGACACAGAGCCCCTTCTCTTTCCGGCCCCAGTACGAGCGCATGTGGCGCTCGTGGTGGTAGTGCTTGTACTGGTCCATGTACCCAGGGTGCGCCTGCTGGAAGCGGCGCTGTGACTCGACCTGGTACTGGAGGCGAGCCTTGGTCGGCATCGCCTTCATGAGCTGTGCGGTCTTCGCCCGGTTGCGGGCGGCGTGCTCCTCGCAGTAGACGCCGAGGCCCTTGCCCTTTAGCTTAGGGGCGCATGACTTCCCGCAATACAGGCACAGCCCGGCAGCCCTGCGGCGCTCGACACAAGCCCGGTCATTGCGCCGCTTCTTCCACTTGTTTCTCATTGAGTTTTAGGAGGGCTTGGTAGAGCCGGCGTAGCGCAGCTGGGTGACGCCCCTCGTATGACGGGTCCGGCTTACCGATGACGTACGCGTGCCCGCTCTTGGTCTTGAATAGCAGGTGTGGGACCGACCCCTCTGACTCGTCGCCCAACGTCGCGCTTGCTGGGTCTACCGCCGAGGTGATGAGCGCCGTCCCGTCCTCCACGCCTGGCCGCCCGTAGACGTTGCCGCGGACTTTAACTTGTGCCGGCAGCTCAGGCGCTATGTCCTCGCCCAGCAGTGAGCTTGCGACCGACCAGCTGCGCAGCTCGAACAGGTGCCTCTGGTGGCTGACCTTAGGTGGCTTTGGCATAGGGCTTGCCCTCATAGTTCAAGAGCGCGCGGGCAACCTTAAGGCGGTTGTGGCGCTCGGTGTTGGTCAGCTCGTGGAGGCTGTACGCGACGCTGTGGATAAAGCGCGCTTGTTCCTCCGGCGAGATCGGGAGGTTCGACGGCTCGCGGAACCAGTCCTCGATATTCTTGACAAACTTCTGGACGTCATCGAACCAACGCAGGTCGACGGCGATCGTCGGCGGCGGGGTAAGCGGCATTGGCTTGACGGGCGGCATTACCTTGGTCTTTGGTGCGTTTCGGTGAAACGGGTTTGACATGCCACTGTAGAACGTGGCAAATAGGCCCTTGAAATTAGCAACACTTTTTTGTTTACAAATCCCTAGAAACGCCCTAGACTGGTCACACTATGGCAACCATCGTCACCCACTTGATAGTCACCAGGATCGCCGCCACGCTCTTCGGCGGCAGCCTCCCGGAGGACTCCACCCGGCATGTCACCGTCCCAATCCCGGCGTTCACCGCCGACCTGACCGGGTATAAGGAGCTGGTCGTCGCCGCGGCCGATGAGGCCTTCGACTTCTCGAACAACCCGTCCCGCCCTGAGTGGGCCAAGCTGCGGGTCCGGTCCCTCTCAGTCGGCGACGTGGTCCAGGTCTACTTCGCGGACGGCCGCTGCTACGTCGCGTTCTGCCAAAGTTGTGGCTGGAAAGTTTTGATCTTGAACGGGCCTGAGACTGAGGTAGAGCGGGCTGAGGCAGCGCAGGCCATCGTCACCCTCGACACTCTACTCCGTGACAAGGACTTCTGCCACCGTGGCTTCATCGCCAACAACCTGTGACATGAAAATACTTGGCATCCTCGCCAGCCTATTCGGCGCCGTGTGGGCAGGGTCACTAGTCGTGGACCGCATCTACTGGACGTACACAAAACTATCCCCACGCGAGGTCAGGTTCGTGGCCTGCGTGCTACTCGTCCTAGCCACCGTACTCTTGGCGATCAACCACTAGCATGAGAGCCACGCGCAAGTCCAAGACCGAGCTGCTCATCGCCGCGCTGCTCTTCAACGGGTACCACCAGAACTCAAAGGTCTACTTTGAGCGGACCATCGACAGGGGCACGCGGTCGTTCACCTTCAAGGGCGGCGGCTGGGTCTCCATCTTTAAGCAAGACAGCGACGGTGACTGGGTCCGCTTCAAGGTCACCGTCTCGCGCGCCATGGACCACATCTCATGAAACAACCCCCACGCACTGACGGTTTTATCGCCCACGACTGGTGTGGCTGGGACGGCCGGTACGGCCGCTTCACCCACCTCCCAAGCAGTGAGACCCTGGTCTGCCAGTCGTGGATGCGGCAGGCTGACTGGGACAAAGCCCAGCTTGAGTGGTTCGAGCGCTTCTCAAGCGCGCTAGTCGTGCACCGCTGCCCCGTTGGACCTTACCGCGAGACGGGCGACAAGATGGGCAGCGTCGCCGACATCGTGGCCCGGCTTCGCAGCCGCGTGCCGGCTTCGCAACTTACCCCCTCACGCCGATGACGGACAAAGAGTACCAGAAGCACCTTGACTACCTCGCCGACAGCTCCTACAGAGTCGGCTTTTGCACTGCCTGTCTCTTGGTAGGCATCTGCGCCGTGCTCGCCGTCATCGCCTACCTTGGCTACCTCCGCCTCCATGGCTAAAGACCTCAACAGGCCGAAAGACATAAATGGCCACCACTGGGTCCTCGACCCTGTCGTGCCCGGCTCCAAGATCGGCACCTGGAAGTGCCAGCATTGCCTCACCTCGTACACGCTCGGCTGCGGACGCTTCCTCAAGTGCGACCACGGCGAGTCCATGCGCAAGCCCAAACCCTACCCAGAAGCATGAACCTCAACCTTAAGAACCTCAGCAAGGCCGGCTTCAAGGCCGCCAGTATCATGGCGACACAAACGTCGCTCGGCCTCTTCTACCGCGTCAAGCCGTTGAAGTGTGGCTTTGTCAAGGTCGAGTATGCCAGCTCACTGTTCCCAAGCACGCTCGGCGTATTTGACCTGACGTGGGGCGAGTCCCGCTCCTTTCGTGCCGGCCACCTTAGCCTGCTCCCGCCAGGCCACTGCAACCCGATCGGCGGCAAGACCGTCTTCGGGCGCGTCATCCACGAGGGCCCAGTCAATAGCCTGCGCCACCTAGAGTGCATCTTCGCCTTCGGCGACGTCCTACCTCACCTACACCATGAATAAGCAACCCGCCCCCACCAGCTCGCTGATCGTGCAGATGACCGAGCTCAAGTCCATCGTCGACCTGTTTCGCCGCTCAAACCTCGACCTGCGGCTACAGCACGCGATCGAGCAGGAGCAGCTGTTCGTCATGCCGGAGCACTGTGAGTTCCAGCGCCCGCGGGCGCAAAGCCCGGTCTCACTTGTGTCGGTATCGATCGGCCCAAACGACGAGGCCACGCACACCCCGCTGATCATCGTCCGGTACCACGCTGGACTCATGCTTACGAACATTGACGGCGACAGCGAGGAGCACCGCGTGACCGTCGACCTCTACGTCCCCGAGCGATTCTTCCGGTACCACATCGAGAGCCCGGTGTCGGCATTCGGCCGCCAGATGGTGTTCGACCTGAACCTCACCGACTTCAAGAGGTGGAGCCGGGTAGAGCAGGAAAAGTGGTATGACCGCGAGCTTGAGAGCGCGGCGGAGGTCGTCAAGCTCGCCAAGGCGCGGGTCAAACACCTGCGCGGGCGCAAGGAGCGCTGGCCAGAGGAGTTCAAGAGATGAACCACGCCGATTACGCGTCCATCAACCCCTACCTCCAGCGCGCCGACCAGACCCCGCGGTTGTCGGCTGAAGATGAGTACCGCCTCTCCCGCCTGGTCCGGCGCGGTGATGCCGCCGCGCGCGACCAGATGATCCGCGCGAACCTGCTCCTGGTGGTGAAGATCGCCTTTAACTTCTATGCCTGCGGTGTCTCGCTCGAGGACCTCATCTGCGACGGCAACATCGGGCTGGTCAAGGCCGTCGACCGGTACCGGCCGAGGCCAGGGACATGCCGCTTCAGCACGTACGGGAGCTGGTGGATCAGGCAGGAGATGCGGCGGTCGGTCCAGAACTCATCGCGACTTATCCGGCTCCCGGTCGGCCAGTACGGCCGGCTGTCACAGCTTCGCCGGGTCGGGCTCGCGCTGTACGGCAAGCTAGGCCGTGAGCCGACCATCGCGGAGGTCGCAGACGAGGCCGGCCTCTCGGTCAACAGCGTCGCCCACCTCAAGGCCGTCAGCGCCAACCCCACGTCGCTGGACGGGGTCAGCGGTGAGGATGACCGCCCACGCGGTGCGTTCGTCACAGACACTAGGCCAGACCCGAGCGTCGCCCTCCAGGACGCCAACTCGCGCGCCCACCTCGCTGAGCTCATCGCCCGCCTCCCCAAGCGCGAGGCCGAGGTCATCCGCCTGCGCTTCGGCCTCAACGGCTGCGACGAGCAGACCCTCACCGCCCTCGGCCGGACCTTCCGGGTCTCGCGCGAGCGGGTCCGCCAGCTTGAGTCCCTCGCCCTGAAGAAGCTGCGCCGCTGGCTACCCCGCGAGGATCATGAGTTCCGCACCCTCGAGCGCCGGAGCGCCTAATCACACCATGAAACTTGAAAGTGACAACAGACGAATCACCATTAACTTCAAAGCGCTGGCCTATGCCGCGCTGTTCCTCGCGCTTGGCTGGAGCATTTCGTCTATGGCCAGCTGCGAGCGAGCCGAGACTGAAGCCCATCAAAAAACAGAACAGCTCAAGCTTGAGCACCAGAAGCTGTGAAAACCACGTGGCACCGGTCTGGCCTGTACTGGACGGCAGTGTGCCCAGGCCGAGGATTAGCCATCATCGAGCGCAAGACCCACCGGCACTTCCTCGTAAAGGTCATGACCCCATCTGGAGACTTCAGCCACGGGGTCGAGCTGTATCGGTGCCGACGGCGTTACCGGACTACCGTTGCCCGGGCCAAGGCGGCCGCGTTGGACCTCTCTAAAATTCCATAACCATGCCCACGCACGCACACACACGCACGCTCCCAAAGCACACCTGCCCGCGGTGCAAGTTCGAGGCTGATGCCGTCACGATCCTCGACCCGCCGCGCCCCGGCGACATCTCTATCTGCACCAACTGCGGGGCGATCAACCTGTTCGGCGACAAGCTCGGCGTCCGGGCGCCAGACGACGGTGAGAAGCTCAAGATCGTCTGCAGTCGCGCCCGCTACCTCAGCTACAACCTGGAGACAGACGATGACTCGGAGCTACCGCACGCGAAGCCCGGCGAGATGGTCCAGGTAGAGGCCGGCACGTGAACGCGCGCCAATTTATTGACGAGTCGGTCGCGCCACCGACGGTCGACCACACCCTCTGCCCGACCTGCGGCGAGAGGTATGTTGGTTGCTGCCGCTGCAGCGGGCCGCACACACTTGAGAGCGTAAACAGAGGCCACGGCATGTGGTGCAAGAATGGCCACCGCTGGAGCTACGATGTCACGGGTAAACCGATCGTCGCCGCCGATGACCACTACCGGCGGGGCCTCAATGTCAACCTGCCAAAGAGCACGGCCGAGTGGAACGCACTGCTGAGCAAGGTATCAAAGCCACACGGCCAGGCCTGAGACGTTCTTGGCAAGTATGTCACTGTCGCCATCTATGACGCCGACGGCGTCCGCCTCGCGAGCCGCACGTTCTCCACGACCTCGCGTGGGACCCCCGCCGAGAGCGCCAAGGCCTTCATGCGCGACCTGGAGAAGGGGACCGCCGACGCACGGCCACTGGACTGCGGTGACGTCAGCCTCGACGACGACTTCCGCCCGTTCCTGGGCAAGCACCTGCTGCACCTAACGGGCGGCACGCCCAACCTGTGGAGGTACGGCGTCGAAGGGTGCCCAGACTGCGGCGACCCGTCATTTTGAATTGGCGTAGGCGTAGAGCATCCCCAGGCGGAAGGCCATCAGCGTAGGCGACACCCCAAACGTCCGGGCCATAGCTTTGACCTGGTCGTCGTCGACGATGTCGATACCTCCTGCCTTCTGCACGAAAGCGGTGACCTGCCCCTCGGGCATCAGCAATTCCATGGCGAACTGCGTCGCCTCTTCCTCAACCGCCGGGTCATTCGGCACGGTGAATGCGCGCCCTGACGGTGTTGTTCCAGTCCACGTGGTGGCGCAGCTTGTACAGCTCGCAGGCCTCCCGCTCAGACGCCGCCTCAACGACGTCCGTGCGGATGACCTCGTCATACTCGCCGCTCGGGCACATGCAGTCGACGTACTCCTCAGTTACCAGGTACTTCATGTTGTGAGACTGACCATGGTAGGTTCACCTTCAAGTGCAGCCGCTGCGTCGCCTCCATGAAAAGCTGGTCAGAGTCGTCGCCGTGCCTCCCAGCCTCCCACGTCGCGACGACGCACTGGTAGCCGTCATTGCTCGTCACGGGCGGCCTGATCTCAAGCCGGAACGCGCTAAGCTTGTGCTTCACGGCCAACATGGCGACCTCACGGGCAAAGTCCTGGTATTCTTGGGAGATCTCAGGCATGACCTTGTACGACCGACAGAGTGACACTATCAGACTTTATGATGACGGGGAGGTCAGGCCGCTTGAGCGCATCCCGTAACGCTTTCCGGATCTCGCTGTACTTGTGATTAGGTGGCTTCTCGCCCGCGGGGAACGACGCGACGATGGCATCACCTGGGTTTAGCCGAAGGACGGCGATGTCAGTGAGTCTGACCTTAGGCTGTCTTGGCATGAAACCCTAGAACGTGGCTAGGTGACCATCCTGTCACCCCTGGCATGTTCTGGTAGCCTAGCATGTTTCAAGACTTTTGTAAACAAAAATTAATCCTTAAACGCCTTAAGACGAGCCTCTTCAAGTTCCTCAGCCACAGTTTCTAACGCCGCCTTGAAGACCGAGACGAGGTCGTACTTCTCGTCGAAGCCGTCGACTAACAGCAACGCAAGTGCGCCGAGGTCTTGTCGCTCATAACCGTCGATTTTAAGGTGCCCCTGCTTGTGGTCGAGGCCGGGGCTCAGACCATACTCGCTGAGGCGTGCACGGAGGATGATCTTGTCCACTAACGCTTGGTCAATCTTCATTTGTGCTCGGTGGGTTTGAGGACCTCGTCCCAGTCAGGGCTGTCGCCACTCGCCTTGCGTTGGTCGAGATAGTTGGGTCCAGCCTCTATATCACCGCTCAGCGGCGTGATGATCCACGAGGTGTCGTAGTCGCCGCCGAAGAACAGGCGGAGGACCTCCGGGATATTGTTGATGACCGGGTTGCAGATCTCGTGGACCTGCTGGAGCTCACTCCGCTTGGCGTCGATGACGAAGGAGTCGTGGACGGTGGAGACCAGCAGGGACTCGAGTCCGGCATCCCGCATGAGCTGCTCGATGACCGTGAGGCAGACGAGCATCATGTCTGAGGCAGTCGATTGGATCAGGTGGTTGTAGCCAGCGCGGAGCGCCTTGGCCTTCGCCTCGCGGTCGTCGCCGAAGACCTCCTCGAAGACGCGGACGCGGCCGAAGATCGACACAGCCACGCCGTGCTTCAGGATGAAGTCCTTGTACAGGCCGATGTGGCGGTGGAGGGACGGGTACGCGTCGAAGAAGGCCTCGATGATGTCCTCACACTCCTCGATCGGCATGAACTCGCCGTTTTGGGCGAGCGACGTCTGGAACCCGAGCGGCCCGCCGCCGTACGAGGTCAGGAAGTTCAGCGTCTTGCCCTTCTTGCGCTTGCCGTCGATCTCCTTCGCCTCCTTATCCCGCCCGTTCTTCTGCAGCCACTCCATGTAGTCCTTGAGGCAGTGCTCGTACGGGATCTTGAAGACCTTGCTGGTCGTGAGCGAGTGGAGGTCGGTGCCGTCCCAGTAGGCCTGGACCATCGACGGGTCGCCGCAAGCGCAGGCGATCAGGCGCAGCTCGATCTGTGAGAGGTCTCCCTGGTAGATGACGCCGTCTTTCCCAAAGCGCGACGCGTACATCTCCTTGACGAGCGACTCTCGCGGGATCTGCTGGAGGTTTGGCTGGGCACTGGACAGTCGGCC
>Ga0302173_10001339_pt1 | contig 12447 bp, 10 predicted proteins | sample I_Fen_N3_1_FD_198785 | JGI IMG/M metagenome (GOLD analysis project Ga0302173, IMG submission 198785) | Peat permafrost microbial communities from Stordalen Mire near Abisko, Sweden - I_Fen_N3_1 | ecosystem: Environmental > Terrestrial > Soil > Wetlands > Permafrost | place: Sweden: Abisko... | reverse complement strand
TGTGCTATTTCACCTCCATCATATTTATAAAACGGTCAAACAAATATGCTGTATCTTGTGGACCTGCACAAGCTTCTGGATGGAACTGAACTGTGAAAATGTTCTTTCCAATATATTCAAGACCTTCGTTCGTCTTATCGTTAACATTCACGAATGCAGGTATTACAACATTTGCATCCAATGTACCTTCATCTACTACGTAACCATGGTTTTGTGATGAGATGTATACTCTGCCAGTCTGTAAATCTTTTACTGGATGATTTGCACCTCTATGTCCATATTTTAATTTATGTGTATCTGCTCCAGTTGCAAGCGCCATAAGTTGATGTCCAAGGCAAATTGCAAAAATTGGGACATTACTATTATAAAGTTTCTTAATTTCTTCAATTATTTCAACACATTCCTTGGGATCTCCAGGTCCATTTGTAAGCATAATTCCGTCTGGATTAGATTTAAGAATTTGATCTGCACTAGTACGTGCTGGATAGATTGTAACTTCACATCCTCTTTTGTTAAGGGAACGTGCAATATTATTTTTAGCGCCAAAATCCATTAATGCAACTTTCTTGCCTTTGCCTTTGACCACTGATATTTCCTTACATGTGACTTTTTCAACAACCTTAGTTGCTTTAAATTCTTTTATTCTAGGAATAACTTCTTTCAGATCATAATTTTCATCTGTCGTAATCATACCGTTCATAGTTCCTTTTTCCCTAAGTATCTTTGTAAGGGCCCTTGTATCTATTCCACAGATGCCTGGAATATCATTATCTTTCAGGAAATTTTGAATTGTGTCATCACTTCTGAAATTGCTAGGAACTCTAGAAAGTTCTCTTACAATATATCCATCGGGCCACGCTTTTAATGACTCCATGTCTTTATGGCAAATACCGTAATTTCCGATTAATGGATATGTCATTGTTACAGCTTGACCTGCATAAGATGGATCTGTTAATACCTCCAAATACCCAGTCATTGATGTGTTAAATACGATTTCACTGATAGTTTCTCTGGTTGAGCCTATACTAGACCCTTCAAATACAGTTCCATCTTCAAGTATCAAATAAGCTTTCATGAATTCCACCTTTATTCCCTTTCGATTGTTGTACTTCCTAAAATTACTCAAAAAAAAAGACAAACGCGCAGTTATGTCCTCTTTCTCGATTTGATAAATTCTATCATATTCCAAGCTTTTTTTCAAGGACTTTATTTAAAACCTGTATAAAATTTCAAAAGGCAATATTACTGTTAAGGTGATATTGTACATATAAACCCTTTTGTTCTACTAAGTTCTATTTTATCTTCGCCTCTTTGTATGATATATATTGTATCTGAATCTTTCAAAATATAGTCTTTCACTCTTAATAAATTACCATTAATTATTTCTGTGGCATACTCTTTCCCATTCACCATTACAACACTATAATCATTAAAATTTGATCCTTCTATACAAGAATAACTTTTATAATTATAAGCTTTATCAATTGAAATCTTTTGCGTTCCCATCTGTAGCACGGTTGGTTTAAATGGATTTACGCCATCATAAGCATCACAATCTCCGTATAACAAATCATATTCCAGCATCTTGAGGTTTTTCAAATAATCTACTTTACCCATTTGTTTTTGATGGAACTTTGTTACAATGCCTTCTGAAATTCCAGCCTTCTCAAGCACATTCGCTGATAATTGGTAAGCTTGTAAGTTCACATCTTTTCCTGGCAAGCCATAATTATCCCAAAGAACATACTGTGTCTGATAAATATCTGCATTTTTAAGATTATTATTATCAAATGAAAATCCTGGCAAATGATCACCATAAAGTACCAATATGGTTTTTTCATCTCTTTTGCTTAATTCAGCAGTTAGTTCTTTAATAAATGTATCCATTTCATTAACCTGGTTTATATAATAATCAAAAGCTTGCGTTGCATCAAGATCAAAAAATCCTTGTGCTGTGATTTTAGGAGTAAAACCCTCCGGAAATGTACTTGGGTAATCCCCATGTCCTTGCACTGATATGGAATACACATAATCTTGATTTTGTGTAGAATCTAATGCCTGAATAATCTGACTAGTAAGAATCTTATCCTTAGCCCATCCCGTTGGGGTCTTTTCAGTAACATTCATATATTCAATAGAAGTAAATGTATCATATCCCAGATTAGCGAATACTTTATATCTATCATAAAAAGTTGCATCATTATTATGAATCGCTTCAGCTGAATACCCTAGATTTTTGAGATCATACGCCGTTGATTCACAAGTCGTACCTTGCATTACAGTTCTATAAGGATATTCACCTGGTCCAAAATCATCAATATTCATTCCTGTCTGTACTTCAAATTCTGTATTTGCTGTTCCTGCTCCAACGCTAGGGACCGACAAATATCCACAAGAGTAATTTCTCATTAACTCTTCAAAATAAGGAACTGGATTCTCCGAAAAAGTAACGCCCTTAATCAGATTAGGATCCATAAATGACTCTAATTGTAAAAATATAATGTTAGGTTGCTCATTTTTCACTTCTTCGCTGCTAGTCTCAATCTGATCTTTCAATTGCTGAATGTATTCAACACTATAATTATCTGGTTTACTAATACCCCTGCTAAGTACACTACATGAAAAACAATAAGCAAATCCATATTGTTTATATGCACCGCCTAAATTTCCAAAATGATCTTCCAATATATTATTTGAAAGAAGTCCATTTGTTGCTAATGTTAATCCCGCAACCATGATCCCGAATTTTGCAAAATTTCTTATATAATTCATCTTTTCTTTATATTTTGGTGATTTGAACCACCAAATTATAAGACCCACAATCACAAAAATAATCCCGAAAATAGTCAGTCCAATCTGAAGTACATTCATATACATTGGAATAACTTTAATTGCATCTTTAATCAGATACAAATCCATTGCAGTAAATGGAGTTTTTCTTGCAGCTAAAACAACAAAATCTACGATTCCACTTGCTAGCCACAATACACTAACAAGTGTATATGTAAAAATTTTCTTTTTCAAGAGCAGTGCCAAAGAAAGTGTAGTCATGATTATAAATGCATTATAAATAAATATAACAGGACTCGTAAAGGGTGTTAACATCCCCATCAAACTTCTTCTGCTTAAACATTCAATAATCAGATTTAATATAATTCCGATGATTACAATTTGCACTAGTTCTATTTGCATCATTCTTTTGACAAATGGTTTCAATTTTGCTTTCACACTTACTCCAATTCATTAAACCTTATAGATTTATATATTATTTATTACTACTTGCTTTTTCTTTTTTAATGATTTGTAACTCAACTCTTGCTTTTTCTTTTATTTTAGCAGATGCTGTTCTATCTCCTACGACTGCAAATGCAAATCTTTCTGCATTTTCATAATCCTGACATCTTCTTGCCAAATCAGACAACATATAATTCACAGTTGTCTCATCCATACCACAAATAGGTGGCATTTCTTTTGAAATGGCTTTATAAAAACCTTCATATGCATTCTTTGTAAACATCAATTCATTGATTGCTAATTCTCTTGCAACTTTCGCATAATCTATCGTATCTTTCGGTAATGATTCAAGTTGCGCACGGTATAACCACGCAATTTTCAAACAGATAAAAGCTCTTTCACTTAACTTTGAATGTTTAACAACACCATTGTAAAGTGCAAGCTTATATCTTTGTAACGCAACAGGGTATGGATATTCTCCGATATCATTCGTAATTCCTTTGAATGTGTTGCAAATATTGTCTTTAACGTCCTTGATTTGTCTTGATGATATACTGTTGAAATTTCTCATAAGTTCAGCGTATCCGCAGTGAAGGCAAACAACAGCATCATATTTGACAGTATCTACACCTTCATAACGAGGACGCAAATCAGTATCTGTACCAATAAAACGAGGCTTTCCAACCTTAACTTGTTTTGTCTTAAATGACTTATCACATACTGGGCATATCATCGTTTTTTCAAATAAAAAATCAGACTCTTTTTGTTCAACCGTAGTCTTTTCTTCGACCATTGTTTTAAAATGATTATCCCCTTTTTCTTCTTGAAAAATATCAACGCCATTCGTTTTTTTAATTCCGAGTTCTTCTAACCCAAATAATAAATTATCCATCTGCAATTTTCCTTTCTAAATTTTTAATTTATTTTAAAGGAGCTCTTTAGTGAAACAATTCTGTTAAACACAAGATTATCTGATTTCGAATCTTTAGAGTCAACACAAAAATATCCATTTCTTACAAACTGAAATTTCTCTTCACTCTTTGCTTTTGCGAAATCAGGTTCAACGAAACAATCCTTTAATATTGTTACTGAGTTCGGATTGATGTTGATTGATCCATCATCGTTATATACGCCTTTTTCTTCGTCAATAATATTTTCATATAGTCTCACTTCAGCTTTCAATGCTTGCCCAGCTGATAACCAATGAATTGTACCTTTGACTTTTCTTTCTGTAAAGTTAAGACCGTTCTTCGTTGCTGGATCATAAGTGCAATGAACTTCTGTAACATTACCATTCTCATCTTTTATAAAACTCTCACATTTTACAAAATATGCGTTCATAAGCCTAACTTCATTACCAGGAAATAATCTGAAATATTTTCTTGGTGGCTCTTCCATGAAATCATCTCTTTCGATATATAGTTCTCTACTAAATGGTACTTTTCTTGAACCAAGTTCTTCATTTTCCTGATTATTTAAAACGTCAAAATATTCTACTTGACCTTCAGGATAATTATCAATAATCAACTTGATTGGATCTAGAACTGCCATCATTCTGTTCGATTTTAATTTCAAATCTTCACGAATGCAATATTCAAGCATTGGGTATTCAACTGAACCTTGGCTTTTCGTAACACCAACCAAATCTACAAACATCTTAATTGATTCTGGTGTGAACCCTCTTCTTCTAAGTGCGCTGAGTGATACAAGTCTTGGATCATCCCATCCATCAACAATGCCTTCTTCAACGAGTTTTTTAATATATCGCTTACCCGTAACAACATTTGTTAAGTATAGCTTCGCAAATTCAATTTGTTTTGGTGGATTCTCATATTCTAATTCTCTTACTACCCAGTCATATAATGGCCTATGGTCTTCAAATTCCAAAGTACAAATAGAATGTGTAATTCCTTCAATCGCATCTTCAATTGGATGTGCGAAATCATACATTGGATAAATACACCAAGCATCTCCTGTTCTATGATGTGTAATATGGGCAACTCTGTAAATAATTGGATCACGCATATTAATGTTAGGCGAAGACATATCAATCTTAGCTCTAATCACTTTTTCTCCATCGGCGAATTTTCCGTCTTTCATTTCTTCAAAAAGACTAAGATTTTCTTCTATGGAACGATTTCTATTAGGGCTATCCTTACCTGGCTCTGTAAGTGTTCCTCTATATTCTCTCATCTGCTCTGCTGTCAAATCACATACATAAGCTTTTCCTTTTTTAATCAGTTTAACTGCTGCTTCATACATTTTAGGGAAATAATCAGAAGCAAACAATACTGAGCCTTCCCACTTTACTCCAAGCCATGAAATATCAGTTAAGATAGAATCAACAAATTCTTCTTTTTCCTTAGTTGGATTTGTATCGTCAAATCTCATGTTAAACTGTCCATTATATTTTACAGCTAGTCCATAGTTAAGCAAAATAGACTTCGCATGTCCTATATGAAGATATCCATTCGGTTCTGGTGGAAAACGAGTCTTAACAACTTTACAATGCCCTTCCTCGATATCCTTTTCAATAATTTGTTCAATAAAATTCTTTGAAGTAGTTTCCAATTCCATCTATAAATCCTCCTGCAATGATTTTTTATCATTATTCACTTTTCAATTCATAAATAAACACCTAAGTTTGACAATATTTCTCATTATAGCCCATTCTTGATTTCTTTACAACCCAGAATTTTCTTAATAGTTTCCCTAATTGGTATATCCCAGTCTTTGATAATTACATCTGCATATTTTTCGTAAAGTGCGATTCTGTCTGCGTATATGTCTTCAATCTTTTCTTTTCCATTGGACACAACGCCTCTGTCCTTAAGACTACCTACGCGCCTTTGAATCTCCTCATAAGGGACCGCAAGATATACAACTGTGCCAATCTGTCTAAGATGCTCCATTGCTTCCGCTCCATACACTGCACTACCACCTGTTGCGATTACTGCATGGTCAACCTCTATACTTTTATTTACATCATTCTCGATTTGAATAAATCCAGCATCACCGTTTTCCTCAATGAGTTGTGACAGAAGTTTTCCTTCTTTTTCCTGAATCACCAAATCCGAATCCACAAACTTATATCCTAAAACCTTAGCTAAAACGACACCTATTGTGCTTTTCCCTGCTCCTGGCATACCTATCAAAATTATATTACTCATATTTTTCGTATGTATTCCTTATACAATATATTTAGGTTGCTAACGGTAACCTATAACCTTTAAAGATTCATAACACTTCTTAAATCTATTTCATATAGAATACACCGTGTATCCATCAATTTCAATGTTTATAATATTTTTTAATTTTATGTACATAATAATTTTAGGAGGTGTTAATATGGACAGTCAAAATGCAACTGGTGTTCCTCAAAGTGATGAGACTTTTGGTTTTGTTCCACCTGACTTCATGTATGGCTTAAATAAAATACAAGAGAACACCTTTTCTTGCAAAGAAGAAAAGGAACGTTTTTATTACAATTTGGATCATGAGCATGAAAATAACGACCTTCAGTAATTCAATTTAAAATTATAAAACAAGAAGTGGTCTCAAGCCCATAATTACTGGATTGAGACCACTTTGATATATAACTACAATTCACTATAAAACTTCAATGTCTCTTCCAGTTCCACTGGAATTTCAATATGTTCTTTTTCCAGCTTTTTAATACTAAAAACACACTCTTTGTATTTCTTTTGCCTGTCCCTTACGAATCTAGCCGTTGCCTCTTCAAATAACGGCTGTCTTGAATTACGCTCTCTTAATTCCTTTGCAAATGGACAATAAGTAGCTAAAATTACTCTCGCAACTTTATTAAGTCTTAAGTACCCTTGTGACTCATTTTGTATCCAAGTAGTATAGTCTGCTACAAATATTTCTCTAAGGTTATTTCTACCTTTTTGAACTTGATGCTTAATTTTTTCTCTCTGCTCTTCTGATAAATCTCTATTTTTATTGTATGATTGAATATAATCCGAATAATCTGATGTTAACGACTTTTCTCTGACATCATTCCACGATATTCCTTCAATAGTCCTACACAGTTCAAATCGGAATCTGCCAACTGCCTTCACAAGCATATCATACAAATCCGTTTCACCAAATATAGGTAGTAAGAATCTACCACTTGTATCCCTTTTTCTGCCTTCTATTTCTTGCCACATAACGGAATTACATCCGACAGTTGGCATTAAAATGATGTCTGGAAATGCTTGTTTTACTATATATTCTTTTGGTATTCCTTTTGACTCATCATAATATAGGACTTCTCTATAAAATGCAGAATAATCGATTGATAACAAATGATTGATTTCTGAATTGATTTTATTCCTTGTGTTGAACATTTTGCTCATTGTTCTGATAATGATTTCTTCATGTAGAATTGGTACAAATATGCTAACTTGTCCGTTCGCGAGTCTATTATTGTATCGAAACATGTTTTTGATTTCATATTCAACTTTTTTTGATGGATTTGTTAAATATTCTTTTTCTTCCGCTTCAGTCATTTTATTGTATTTTTTCATATCTCTTAAATTCTCATTATATTCAAGATCAAATTCATTCTTTGAAGGCTCTTTTCTGCCAGCATATATCTCATCGAGCCACTGTCTAATCGTATATATTTTGCAGGCACTCTGTTCCTCATTGTCATCCTTAATATAATACAGTTCCACACACTGAGTTGTTGTCAAAAGCGACTCATCCACAAAGCCATAGTTTAAGAATAACTCAACAACTCTGCTTATCGCTTCATCCTGGCATGTTTTTAAATATACTTTTAAATACAATTCATAAAATGTCTCATTTATTTTTTTCCTAAGGATACGTACATCTTCATTTATCGATGTTGTATCCTTTAGCTCTTTGAACGCTAAGATAAGCTGAGTGAATTCTTCTTTTTCTTCTTCTTCAACTTCTGCATAAGTTAATATTTGATTTAGCGAATCTTTAAGCTCACTAATCGCGGTTTCTGCCGAATTACTTGATAGATTTATCTCATCTTCTTTACTTTCTAATCCTTCATTCGTTGCTGCAATAATCGAAGCATACACACCTTCCATTGATTTTTTATCAAATTTAATTTTGCAGCCTGATTTTTCAGAAAATTGTTTGTCTGTTATATTTATCTTAGTCATCACTCTACTAAGCAAAACGATCACATCATCATTACTTCCACCGTTATGTTTTATATCTAGTGCGATTTTTGATAGTACATTGAAAATGCAGTCATTTTTATCACTGTATATAATTTCAAAAAGTTCTTTACCATATGTTGTCATATGAATGCTTTCTTTAATTAATTGATTGATTAATTCAGCCTGTTTTGTTAGATGCAAAAATGTAACGTTTGAACTGCATGAAAAATAGGCCTTTTGAATATCTTCAGGTAATTGTAAACATTCCTCATAATATTTCAAATCATGGCTCTCAATAATATATACATGCTCATATTTTTTGATTTCATTACTTTGAATTTGTGTAGAAGAAATATTGTGTCCATTCATCTTGCATATATCAATGTATTCCTTATATAATTCATGTGTAAATCCGTATACTTCATCAATAATTGTTTTTAATGATGAAGTAATATGACTCAGCTCTGTAATATATTTATTAAGATAAGAAACCATCAGGCCACTATAATCCTTATTGAAATTCATAATTTTTTTCAAATCTTTTCTATCATTCATTCGAAATACATAAATTGTTATATTTTCAAAAGCAATGTAGTTACTCATATATACCTTTTCATAAATATCGCTAATACCTATAAAACTTCCTACACCCATTATTGTTTTTATTCCTTGATTATATACAATCACTCTACCTTCTAAAATCAAACAGACAGTATCTACATTTTCACCTTGTTTATATATTACTGAACCTGCTTTTAAGTTATTAATATTGTCTACCTTCAAACTGGTCGCCATGCTTATTTTCCCCACCTTTATTTTCGTATGATTTTAATTATAATTATACACCAAACATCATATTTCAACAACATTTCTTCTTTGCAATTCATTTTTCATTATTGTATAATAAATTGTAACTATTCCGAAGCCAGTATTTTGTGAGGTGTTTTGCTTGTTTTTAGCAAAAATCGAGTTTTACAGCACAAAATTGCATCTTTATGACAATTTGTGTGCATCGCGAAGCGTGTAATTGTTCAGGTACTGAACAGTTACAATAAATTAAATTTAATTTACAAGCATCAATTAGGAGGGACAATGGCAAAAAGATTCACAACATATATAGGTATCTTATTATTATCATTTTCAATCACTGCTTGTACAAACGCTAGATCCCAAAATACAGAATCTAGCATTTGCGAAACAATATCTGAAACTGAAAGCATACAAGAAATCACCACTACGAAATATGTCCAAGAATCAATCAAGCATAAGGATTCGGATTTTGTAAAAGTCCTAGATTATATTCCAAATGCTAGAATTGATTTAAAATATTCAACACTGGACAACTTTACTGGATGTATTATTTATAATTTTTCGGAGGCATATTTACGCTATGGAACCACATTGAAGTTGCAAAATGCACAGAAGCAATTAGAATCTTTGGGGTATACCATTCAAATATGGGATGCCTTTCGTCCATTTGAAGCACAAATAGCCTTATGGAATGCATATCCAAATGGAAACTATGTAGCAAACCCCCAGAAAGGATATACAAGTCATAACCTTGGAAACACGGTCGATATTACAATTGTTCAATTAAATGGCTCTGAGGTGAATATGCCCACTGCTTTTGATGATTTTACAGCAAAAGCAAATCGAGACTATTCAGATGTTTCCTCAGAACAAGCTGATCACGCAATATTACTTGAAACCATAATGATAAATTGTGGTTTCAAAGGATATTCAAATGAGTGGTGGCACTATGAGGATGTTGACTCGTATGAACCAGATGAAACCTTCTTACCACCTGTTAGAAATTGAAATTTTGTTCAATAGCCCCAATATCCAAGTTCACAACCTTTTTCATAAATAGCATTTCCCTCAATCCAATATCCATAGGAGTTCAAATGTGATTCATCATCAACTTTTAATGAATACGGTACTTCACCAATTTCAAGTTGATTGTAATCATCAGGCTCTTTAGGAATACCCAAATCATTTAACCCTCCATTATTTACAAAATCAACTAGATATTGTCTCATATTTATGAAATGATCCCCATAGGCCTGCTTCAATGCATTTTCCCAATCTGATCTGTAATCTGCTGAATAATCAGTATCTCCAACAATTATATAATATTTACACTGACTATATTCAAGCATTGCATCATATTGTGAAATCAACACGTCATAGTCATTGTCATATCCACCATTGTTACCCATTTGTATAATTAAAATATCGCCAATTCTATCGATTGATGGCGGTGTGATAATTTGAGTATCAAAAGAAAGGACTAATTCTGTTCCAGCTTGTGTCCTTGTAAATATAAATAGCCCTGCATTCCAATCATAACTTAGTGTACCAATTATGCCTCCAATTGAGCAAGCATTAAAACATGCTTCTTCACCAATACTACCATTTATATTGGGGTCGACTAAATTACCATCTTCACATACAATCTGACTAATCCACACGCTTCCACTGGCTGGAATCGTAATATCATTCACATACATTTTCAGTCCGCCCTGTCTGCATGCAATTGTTCTGCTGTCTTCTCCATATACGCCCATATTATATACATCATAAGTCGTCAGTTCGCCAAGTGTTGATGGCATTGTTTCTCCATTTACATTTGTGCTTACTCCATTTACAATTATATTGGTCAAAATCGGATAATATGATTCCGATCCTGTACCTTGTGTTAAGCTGTCACCCCAACACGTAATTGAGCGCAATCTGCCATCATAAGCGACTACTTCTGAAAAAGACGTTCTAACCTTACTTGGTGGTGTCGCTGGTGCTTTTGTTGCTACTGGTACCTTTGTTATTGTTATAGATGGTGCTGTTGTTGATTTTATTGATGCTTTTGTTTCTGATCCTATTTTCACTGTTGTACCAGCTTCTGTACCACTCGTTTCCTCTGTAGCTACCTCTATATTAATTTCTTCTGTATCTTCCATCTGTATGTTTTGTACTTTTGCATCTAACACTTGTGTCTCTTCTTGTGTTATCTTATCAGCTGTACTAGCTCCTTGTGTATCACTAGATATCATACGAGTATTTGCATTACTATTAAAAGATGATGCAACACAATACTCTATAATACAAAGAAGAATAATAAATCCAGATATTATAAATACTCTTTTTTTGTTCTTTTTCATTCAAATCCCCCTTTTCGCTTAACAATTTATAAAAGACACCTTCAGCAAGGTGTCTTTTCCTTTGAAAATATTAGAAAAATGAAATCATTCACATCTTTAAAGCTCCCAGCGGGATTTGAACCCGCGACCTCCACCTTACCAAGGTGGCGCTCTACCAACTGAGCCATGACAGCGTACCATATAAATGTATCTTATGTATGGTATTATATTAACCTATTTTTGTCAAGTGAGATCTTTACACAATCTCACTTAATTTATTTCTAATTCTTTGAAGTGCATTATCCACTGACTTTGGAGTCTTTCCAATTTTAGCGGCAATTTTAATATAATCCAGACCTTCCATCTGTAATAAAAGTACTTGTTTCTCATATGAACTCAAAACATTTCCAATTTTACTTTCGATAAAATCCGTACTTTCTCTATCAATAAATATTTTTTCTGGATTCTGTTCAATTGCAGAATAAAGTAAGTCCGAAAGTTTTGTACTTTCTTCTGCTTTCTCAGATTGAATTGGCATATCAAGTGAAATATATCCATTCAGCGGTGAATGTTTCTTTCTATTTGAAGTCGTAACGGCTGTACACATCTGGCGATTGATGCACATACTTGCAAACGTCCGAAATGATGCATCCCTTGATTCATCATAATCTCTAATTGCTTTGTAAAGCCCAATCATTCCCTCTTGTATCAAGTCGTCATTATCACCGCCAACAATAAACATAGCTTTGGCTTTTTTACGAACCAAATTCTTGTATTTGTTAAAAAGGTAATCTATTGCCAACTCATTTCCTTCTTTGTATAATTCAATTAATTCTTCATCACTGTAATCTTCATAGATTCTCACTTGTCAGCCCTCTGGATAATTGATTTACATATATATTCTATTTTACTTATGGTTTGTTCTATTTATG
>Ga0302173_10001338_pt1 | contig 12450 bp, 10 predicted proteins | sample I_Fen_N3_1_FD_198785 | JGI IMG/M metagenome (GOLD analysis project Ga0302173, IMG submission 198785) | Peat permafrost microbial communities from Stordalen Mire near Abisko, Sweden - I_Fen_N3_1 | ecosystem: Environmental > Terrestrial > Soil > Wetlands > Permafrost | place: Sweden: Abisko... | reverse complement strand
GAATTTTCATCAATTGCAAGTTTTTTAGCTAATGCAATTGCTTTATTGGCTGTGCTTTTTTCTTGAACGTTAACTGTAATATTTGTAGCACCCATTGAAGACATTGAACTTGTTACAGAAGATGTCATTGCATTTCCCACTGAAACTACGCCGATTACAGATGCTATACCTATTATTATTCCAAGCATCGTCAGTAATGAACGCATTTTATTCGATTTAAGGCCTGCTATTGCAAGCATTATATTTTCTTTTATATACATATTTTTTCCTCTTCTTTGTATCTTCTATAATACTTTTCATTTTCTTTAACCGATATTATATTACCATCTCTTAAAGTTATGATTCTTTGGGTTTCTTCAGCAAGTTCATTGTTATGGGTTATAAGTATTATAGTTTTTCCTTCTTCTTCATGAATTTTATGAAATAAATCCATAACCATTCTTCCAGTTGAAGAGTCAAGTGCTCCAGTTGGTTCATCTGCAAGTATTATACTAGGATTATTTACAAGAGCCCGCGCTATTGCAACTCTTTGTTTTTGTCCTCCTGATAATTCATTGGGTTGATGAGTCATTCTGTCTTTCATTCCAACAAGATCTAAAAGTTCTTCAGCACGTTTTCTTCTATCTTTTTTATTCATTCCATAGTAAAGCATTGGTAATTCGACATTTGATAATGCTGTACTTCTTGGTATTAAATTATAAGTTTGAAATACAAATCCTATTTGCTTATTTCTTACTGATGATAAACCATCATCTGATATATCATTTATATTAGTTTGATCTAATACATAATCTCCAGTGGTTGCTCTATCAAGTGCCCCTATAATATTCATTAAAGTACTTTTACCAGAACCTGAAGTTCCAATGATAGAAACAAATTCTCCTTCTTTTACGGTAATATCAATCCCCTTTAAAATGTTTAACTGATTTGGAGTTCCTATATAAAAGCTTTTTGTAATATTCTTCATGTCTATTATATTTTTACTCAAAAACTCACCTCCTACTTTATTTCTACAGCGCTTCCATCTGAATAACCTGTTGTACTGCTAAGTATAATCATTCCATCTGAAAGATCTGCTCCTTCAATTTCAGCATTAGTAGCTGATTCTATACCTTTAGTGACAGGAATTTCTTTAACAATATATCCTTTATCTTGTTTTACCGCTGCAAAAACGTCACTTTTTCCCTTGTTATTAACCACTGCTGCATATGGTACTGAGTATATATCTTTCTTTTCATTTGTAATAATGTTTACTACAGAATTCATACCTACTTTTATCTTGTCATTTTGACCTGTTAGTTTAACTTTAACTGTAAATGATACATCACTACTTGTTGAATTGGTAGTACTACTTGTTGAAGTACTAGTTTTACCACTACTAGTGCTTGTACTGCTATTACTTGCACTTTGGGTGCTAGAAACTGGTTCAACACTTACTACTTCTGCTGGAATAATAGAAGGTCCAGATGCATCTGTTGTTATTTCTACTCTTTGTCCAACTTTTACCTTTGCAACGTCTGTTTCATCAACACTTGCATTTACTATTAAATTATTTAAATCTTGAATTACAAATAGTGCTCCTGATGCTTGAATTCCAACAACTGCATTTACATTAGTTACTGTTCCATCTACTGTAGCTATTACTTGAGCATCTTGTAATTTCTTTTTCTTATCTTCAAAAGCAAGTCTACTACTCTTGTCGTTAGCAGTTGCTTCAGCACTGTCATTAGAATTTTTTGCTTCTGCTAAAGCTTGCTTTACAGTAATCTTTGTAGCTTCTAAAGCAACAGTTGATTTCTCATAAGTACTTTTTGCATTTTCATATGTTATTTGTTCTTTATTAACATCATCTTGTGACATTTGTCCATTTTGAAGCATCAATTTATCATATTCGTATGTTTTAGTTTCATGTTCTAAATTTAGCTTTGCTGAATCAAGTGACTTTTCTGCATTTATTATATCTGTATTTAAATTATTATCATATAAATATTTAAGATTTTCATATTTTTGTTTTGCTGTTGCTAATGATAATCTATTTTTAGTTTCATTTGATGCTAGAGTTTGTTCAGCTTCAGAAATTTGTTCCTGCAGCGTTGTAGTATCGATTGTTGCTAGAACATCACCTTTCTTTACTACATCTCCAACTGCAACATTAATAACTGCAACATTATATTCTAAATTTGAATATATATTTGTAGAATCTCCACTTTTTATAGCACCTGAAGAACTGATGTTAGTTGTAATATTAGTTTTCTTCAGTGTAGTATACTTAACATTATTTTGTACTACTACTTTTTTAGCAAATTTTACTTTATAAATTGTAAAACCTATAGCTACAACAAGTACTACACAAATTGCACCTATAACTTTTTTATTTTTAAATATTTTTTTTATATTTTCTTTGATAAACGTTAGTTTCAATTTAATACCCCTCTTTCATTTGTAAGTAACTTAAATAATTTACGTAAAGCGCATTCTTTTTTGTTTGTAATGCAGACTCGTTAGTATCTAATGTAAGTTTTGCATCATCTACATCTTTTTGTGATACAAATCCATAATCATACTGTGTTTGCATAATGTTATAAGTATTTTTTTCTGTATTAAAACTATCATAGCTACTTTTTATTGAATTATATGAATTCATAAGTGTATTATATTGTCCTTTAAAATCACTTTCTGCAGTATTCATTAACAATTTTAATTCATTATTTGCTTTTTCAACACTGTAATTATAAATGTCATCATTAGTGTAAGTATCTTCAGCATCTTTTAAATCATCAATTGCAGTATTTTGGTCTTTTATCCCAATATTGTTTTCAAGCATTTTTGCCAAATCATCATTATAATTAATATTTGAAATAACTTTAAGATCTTCAGTTATATCAGTATTAAATGTTACCTTTTCTTCCGGACTAATTCCTAATATATTACATAGTTTTATTCTAGCAAGTTCTACTGTATCTTTTAGTTCTTCCAATGTATTAACGGGTGTTGTATTGCCTTGTAATAAAGAAGTATATTTATTTTTGGATATAAATCCATTTTCATATTGGAGTTTATATACTTGTTCTTCTTTTTCGTTAGACTTAACTGTATCCTCTTTTAATTTTGTATTAGATAGATTGGATAAATAATCTATATACGCTTGTTGTGCCGTATGAACTACACTTTCAACTTTTTTATCATAAGCCGTCTGCGCTTTTTTATAAGCATCCATTTTTGTTTCATAAGTAGATTTCTCTGTATTATAGTTCTTTACAGCCGAAGTATATGCTGTTGTATCATTAGTAGTAGTTGTATTTCCTAAAGCATCGGTTGTCGTTTTAGTATAATTAGACTGAACAGGCTCACTGTCATTCTTATAAGTATCTCTAGCATCGTAATACTCTTGTACTGCAATTTTATTACTATCGTAGTAATTTTTAATATCAAGATTATTTTCAATTACAATATCTCTAATATTTCCTAAAGATACTTTAATAGTATTATCAATAGTAGCTGTACTAGTGCTAGAAGTGCTAGTGTCATCAGTTGTAGCTGCTTGTACATTAGATATATTAACCAAAGATATATTTACTAACGTTACAGTCATAATTAAAAAACTTAAAAATGTCTTTTTCAATTTTGTCTCCTCCTCAATTTGTCCTCATAAAATTTTTTTCTTTTGTTTAAGGCATATGAAATAAAATACAAGTCCATGATGCGATGAGATGTTCTTATATGCAGCATAGCCACTCTTTTCTAATGTGTATATTTTTCTTCAGACAAAGAAGTATGTTTGCTTCATAGCGGGCTATTAGGTGAACATGCTGATGAAGTATGAAGGAAAATAGACTAGCATGCTGACTTGTTATTTTTTTGAATATGCCTAAATGTAATTTAATTCTTGCTTTTAGTATACTAGGTAATTCTAACCTTGCTATAAAACAAATATAAACAATTCCTAAACCAATGTTAAATTTAGGTTAAATATTCAATCCAAAAGATGCTATACTTATAACTGAATCCTCTAAATTTATATAAATATAGCTTGAAATTTAGTTACATATTAAATCTGTATCCAGCTCCCCATACTGTTTCTATATACTCAGGCTTACTGCTATCTAATTCAATTTTATCTCTTATTCTATTAATATGTACTGTAACAGTTGAACTATCGCCAAAAGATTCTTCTCCCCAAATTCTATCTAATAGCTTATCTTTAGAAAAAACAATATTAGGATTCGAAGCTAGAAACATTAATAATTCAAATTCTTTATTGGCAAACTTAACTTCTTCTTCTCCTACATAAACTCTTCTTGCTTTAAGCATAATTTTTATCCTTCCAATGATTATTGAACTTTTCTCACTATTATCATTTTTATCAATAGTTGTAAGACGTTCATAACGTGAAATATGTGCATTTACTCTAGCTACAAGTTCACTTGGACTAAATGGTTTCACTATATAATCATCTGCTCCAATTCCAAGTCCTTGTATTTTATAAATATCCTCCTTTTTAGCTGTAACCATTAAAATCGGAATTTCCTTAATAGCTCTGACTTCCTCGCATACTTTAAATCCATCTTTCCCTGGCAACATAACATCTAACAAGATTAAATCGAATTCTTTATTTAATGCAAGATCTAATCCTTCAGTTCCATTATTTGCAATTTCAGTTTGAAAACCAGATATTTCAAGATAATCTTGTTCTAATTCCGCAATGCTTCGATCATCTTCTATAATCAATATACTTTTCATTTAATTCCCTTCCTCTCTATACTTTAATTTTCTCTTGATATCTCTCTTATTCTTACAATATTATCATTGGTAAGATAAACTGCTCCTTATTTAAAACTTCATCCTATAACTATCTTAAATCTATATCAAAAATTTTTGGAAGTGTTATCTTAATTGTAAGACCATCCTTATTATAAGCCACAATTTTTCCATCATGAGCTTCTACAATGTTCTTTGCTATTGCAAGACCAAGCCCACTTCCTTCATTAGGATTTGTCCTCGAAGAATCACCTCTATAGAAACTTTCAAACAAATTAGAAAGTTCTTCTTCCTCTACACCTTTTCCATTATCACTAAGTTCTAAAACTACAAAATCTTCTTCTTCATCCAAGTTTATTTTGATTTTACCATTACAATCACCTTTATATTTTATACTGTTTTCTATTATATTTAAAAGAACTCTGTTCATTTCTTGGCAATCTATTTTTATCTTACACAAATCTGAACATTTGTTGTTGAAAAAAATTTCAACATCCTTTCCATAAAACTCATTTTTCACATGCATATAAAAATTATTCATATATTCTTTTATGTTCACTATATCAAATTTAAATGGAAAATTACCTGTATCTAATTTGGAAAATAAAAACAACTGATCTACGAGTATATCCATATCACATGCTTTAGTGTAAATTGTATTTAGATATTTCTTTTGTTTTTCAGGAGTATTTGCGACACCATCCCGCAAGCCTTCTACATATCCCTTAATTGCAGTTAGTGGAGTACGTAAATCATGAGATATCCCTACTACTAATTGTTTTCTATTTTCTTCATATTTTATTTGCATGTCAACAGAATTTTTTAACCGCAATCTCATTTCATCAAAGTCACCACAAACTCGTGCAAATTCATCATCACTTTCATAATTCATTTCAAAATCAAGATTTCCATCTTTAATTTGTTCAGCTCCATAACTTAAAAGTTCAAGAGGAACTATCAATTTTTTGTAAATCTTTGTTGATAATATTCCATTAGTTACTGTAACAACAATTAGTGAAATAATAATAACTATACATATATAACTTATAACAAAGGTTGTCATTTCACTCTTACCAACAAATTTTATAGGCTTATAAGATGAATTAATTGCAATAATATTTACAACTTTATTTTCTTTTATAAAACTATTTTTAACTAATGAAGTTGAATTTATCTCGAGAACTAATGAATTTGATTGAAAAAGTATATCTTCTCCAATATTTGCAATTGCTTCTTTATCATCATCTGTAACATTGGATGAAGTTATTTCTCCATCATATGTAATTATCAAGTGATATCCTTTAGGCTCAAGCAAATTTTGTAGTTCTACTGCTAACGCATCAAGATCCTCTTTATTATTAAACCTATTTATATCCGGTCTTAATCTTTGCTGAACAAAGTAAGCATTAGGGTCACGTTCTCTATCACTTTGAAATTTACTTTCAATTGCTCTTGAAAATGGTATATTCATTATTCCAGCAATAATAAATATAATAACTACTGGAATTACAAGCATTAGAATATTTGATATTGTAAGCCTTTTTTTAATTAGCATATTAATTTCTCGACTAATTGCATATCAATACTTAAATTTGATAAATCAATTTTGTTAGGGTTAACAAGCAAAGAATAATCCTTAATCCATATGTTACCATCAATAATTTTACAATCTTCAACTTTTTCACTAGGATTTTCATCATAAACTTCTTCTAATTCTTTGTTTTTAGTAAGGACAGCAATTCTTCTACATGGTTGTTCCGCTTCTTCGTAAATATTAAAGAAACTATTATAGGAATCAAAGCTCTTTACTGAGGTAACTACTTTTAAAAACAATTTATGTTTGTTTGCAATTTCCATTGCATTTATGTATATCTTATTCATTTATTATTTCTCCTTTATTATTAATTAAAATCTCTTTCCAATTTATAATCGTTCACCTTTTAAATTTCTTACCTCATCTTCATAAAGTTCTCTCCATTTACCAACTTCTATACCGGAAATTTTTATATTCATAATTCGAATTCTTTCAAGACTTATAACCTTATAGCCCAAAGCTCCGCTCATTTTTCTAATTTGTTTATTAAGCCCTTGCGTTAATATTATACTAAAAGTATTTTCATTAATTTTAGTAACTATACAGGGCCTTGTTTTTACAACATTTTTTTTATTATTATCCAAGTCCTTTAATTTTAAATCCTTTAATTGTACCATTTTTAAATTATCGACATTCTTTTTTCTTAAATCAAGTTCTTCATCATTTGTAATTTTGCATATACCAAATTCATCTGATATTCTTTTGACGCCAGAACTTTCATTACCTGAAATTTCAACCCCTTCACTCATTTTTTTAATAAAATTATCATCAAATGCTTTATTAACTTTAACTATGTATTCTTTCTCATGCAAATTTTCAGATTCCAGAATTTCATTAGCTAAATCTCCATCATTAGTCATAATTATAAGCCCTTGTGATTCCTTATCTAATCTACCAACTGGAAATATATACTGAGGATATTTAATAAAATCGATTATATTGCCTTGAACCTCATTTTGACTAGTACATATAATTCCAACAGGTTTATTAAAAGCAATATAAACTTTTTTCTTTGTTGAAATAGGTTTATCATCAAGCAAAATTTCATCCTTATCTATTTCTACCCATTGCCCTAAAGCACAAAGTTCTCCATTAATCTTAACTCTCTTATCTTCAATTAGCCTATTAGTTTCTTTTCTAGAGCAAATTCCATAGTTACTGAAAAGTTTATTTATTCTCATTTTTTTAAATTTATCCTCTCGTAAGGCATGCTCAAAAATACTTGCCTTTGTAATATTATTTTACTATTATTTCTCTAAATTCTAAAGTAATTAATTGTAATTACTTCACATGAAAAAATTAATAGACCAAAAATACGACGTATATTTTTTTATTGTACTAACACTTATTTGTCAAACAATACGCTTTTTACAATTGCAAAGACCTCTCTAGTATAGGTTATGGGAATTAAATACCCTACTGTAGGACTGGAATAATTATCAAAATTTGCGTATCCATTTCTCTTAGCTAAAATACTACTTCTAAAAGCATGAAAATCCGTAGTAACTATTTTTACATCTACGTCTTTTAATAACTTATGACTATGTTCTTCTATTTTTTCTTTAGAAAATTTGAAATTTTGATTAGTATCCCTTGACTTATCTTCAATTATTATTTTGTCCTTATTTACGCCTCTATCTTGTAAATACTTACTCATAGCATCGGCTTCTGGCAAATCTTCATCAATACCTTGCCCTCCAGATAAGACAAGATATGCGTTCTCATTTTCATTTAAACACTTTATTGCTACATCAAGTCTACCTCGAAGTATTTCAGTTGGAGTCGTTCTGTTAGTGAGCCCAGCTCCCAATACAAGAATATAATCATCCTTTTTTTCATTATGCTTAGGAAAACTTATTATTATAACTTCCATTGCAAAGAAAAACGTTAATCCAATACATATAAATATCTTTATGTACTTAAATCCTTTAGGCATAAACTTGTTTTCTTTTATTTTATTCCTTACAAAATGATATGCTATAAATATAATTCCTAAAATTGCAATTTGCAAACTAAATGCAACTATTACACCACTCATAATATTTATAGCTATTACATATATAATTAACATAATTCCTGATAAAATATCCCAATGTCTCTTCACAATTTATCTCTCCTCATTCTACCTATTAGATTATAATAAGTGTATTTTATATCTATCAATTTATTATAACTTACTTTCATAAATATATTACAACCCTGCGATGATATTATGTAATATATCACAATATTGTAATAATGTTGTCACATCTATTGCAATAAATAGTTTATATTTAAAAACATTTATTTAAAACATTAAACATTTAAATAAATATTAATATATGTAAATGATTTATTTAGTTTTTGTACATTAAATAATCTCCCTTAAAATTAATTAAGGAAGATTATTTATTAAAAACATATTCTAATTTACAACTACTTAATAAATTCTTTAATTTTCTTTTACCCATATAGAATAAGATCCATCTAAAACTCTAAACTCTCCACATCCATCTTTATCTATAATAACTTTATCTCTCAATTGTTTAGTTGAGTCTGTCCATATTTCTCCTTTATGCTGAAGACCTACATACATTCTCTTCATACCACCATAGTTAACTGTAATTATTGCTGCAAGTCCGGAATTTTCATGTTCTTCATCACCTTCCCTAGTCCATCCTATAATAGATTTATGATCTATGTACTCATGTTGAATTCCATAAGCATAATTCTTTCTTATTTCTAAGATTATATCTAGTTTATCTTTTATTCCCTGAAAATTCATTTCTGGTATTCCATAATAATCTCCATAGAAAACACATGGATAGCCTTCTTTTCTTGTTAAAATAAATGTATAAGCTAGTGGCTTAAACCACGGTTGTACCCATGACTCTAAAGATTGTCCGAGTTGTGTGTCATGATTATCAACAAATGTAACTGCTTTATCTGGATTAACTTTTAAATATGTATTGTCTATCAATTTTCTCATATCAAAGAGACCTAAGGAATTGCTAGCATTTTGAAAATTGAAATGAAGTGGTGCATCAAATAAGCTCATGCTATTTCTACATCTATCCATATAATATTCAAGACTCTTAACATCATGGGTCCAATATTCTCCTACTGCAAAAAGATCCTTTTCACTGCCACTTCTTAGATTTTTAAGCCATTCATCAAAAAAATCAAACCTAATATGTTTTATAGCATCCAATCTAAATCCATCTACCTTGGTTTCCTCTAAATACCATTTTCCCCACCTATTAAGTTCATCAATAACGTAAGGACTATCCATATCTAAATCAGCAAACATAAGAAAATCATAATTTCCATTTTCAAGGTCCACATCTTGTTCCCATTCTTTTCCTTCAAATTTAAATATACCATGTTCTCTTGTAATATCATCAAAATCCACACCATCGAAGTCACTTGCAGTCCACTTATATGCAGAATATTTATTCCCCCTACCAGGAAAATTAAAAACTGTGTGAGCTCTTATTTCTCTTCGTTCTCCTACAAACTGATTTCTATTATGACTTGCTACTGGCCTTGCAGATACAACTTCTGACTCATCTGCTCCTCCCTTATGATTAAATACAACATCACCATAAACTTTTATATTATTTTCATGTGCTTCATCTATAGCTTTTAAGTATTCATCCTTTGTCCCATATTTTGTTTTAACTGTGCCCTTTTGCTCAAATTCTCCCAAATCATATAAATCATATGATCCATATCCAGCATCATAAATACCATCTGCTGCTTTACATGCAGGTGGGAGCCACAGTGCCGTAATTCCTATCTCATTTAACTCCTTTGAATTTTCTTTAACCTTATTCCAAAGAGAACCATCACATGGATAATACCATTCAAAATATTGCATCATTGTTTCATTATTTTTAGATTGTTTTGTAATTTGCTTTCTCTTTTGTGAATTCTCTATTTCTTCTGTATTTTCTTGATTACTACTTTCTATACCTATATGTATATTTTCAATTAAATTATGATCATAAACAATCTCTATCTTTTGTTTCTCTTTTGATTCTTCTCTTCCAACTTCAACTTCTTCCTTCTCTTTGAACTCTTTATTTTCATGAAATTCGTTATTTTCTTCTGATTCTTTATTTTCCTTATTAGGTTCATTATTATTTTTAAAATCCTTTAAACTATCTATCTCGCTTTTAACTTCAATATTTTTTTCTTCAGTATTCTCCAATCCCTCATTTTTTAATTCATCATTTGTAACTACTTCTTTATATTTAAGAATTCCCTCTTTAAATATGTCATCTATTCTTAACTCTTGAAGTTTTAACTTGATTGCCTTACTAATTCTCCCCATCTAAACCCCCATATATAAACATAATTTTCTTAGATAAAGTGACACTTCACACTTTTATAATCGATGATTGTGCCTTAATTCTAGTGATTAACTTAAATTATACCACATTCGCTACATACGTTATCTCAATTAAATATATATACCTACAAAAAACTATAATTTGCATTTACTTTCTTAAATTATATATATTTTTTTGTAGATCCATAAGGCACATGAAAATATGCTTGTAAATGGATTTGTTATTTTTTTGATTGTGCCTAAATATAATCTGATAATAACAAAAGGTATAGTTGCTTAATTGCAATTATACCTTTTGAGAAGTATTACAATAAAAATATACTTCCATATGTACCTTTCTTATCAAGCACATAAAAAAAGTAATAGACACGCTCTTACTGGTCTATTACTTTTTTGATTGTAGTTTAATTAATTGCTTCTAATACAGGTCTATATCCTACTGTTTTGTAACTTACTTCTTTTTTCACATCGTTAAGATAAGTATTAGAATAGAAGCCTCTTATTATACATGATTTTTCACGCTTGATATTTTGTGTAAGACTGCACATATCAATCCAGTGCCATAAGCTATTATTCTCTCCATTAATTTTATCTAAATTGCTATTATTAATTTTTTCGCTAGTATCAAACTCAGTAGATATTGGAAGCCCAGAAAGTTTATCTTCATTTACTATATATCTGTTCCACTCATTATCTACATCATCTTTCTTTTTATCTCCACCTTTTAAAAGTCTTAATATATATTTTTGCCCATCTATAATAACTACTTTTCCAAATACTAAATTTTGATTATTTAATTCATCCCAAGACATTCCTTTTAAAATATTCCTATCACAAATCAAAAGTTTCTTATTATTATCATTAATTTCTACCCATGCTAATTTGTTTTCATCACTCTTATCGCTACTTTTAATTTCTATTTTTTCTCCCATATATTCATAAACATCATCATATTTAGCTAAATCCATTGGGCACTTTTGTTTTGAACCATTTAAATATAGAGTACCAAACGTTCTTATATTTCCTGTTTCATATGTATCGTTTTTTAAAATTTCTTGTGCGTTCTTATTCTTTTTTATTTTCTTTTGTAATAAAGTACCACCCAAAACTGCTAGGGCAGCAAATAGAGTCCCTGTTCCTATTAGCGTCTTCTTTTTATTCATATATTATCCCTCGCTTTGTTGTATTTATTTGTATATATTATACCCTAATTCAAGGTATAATTCACACAATTTATTTTTAGCACCTATATCTTATTTAAATTGAAAATGTTCATAATTAAAATTAATTACATTCAAATTGCTATTCTTAAATTGTTTTTCCAAATTATCTCTCATTGGCTTAGGCCCACAAAAGTAAACAACAATACTTTCTTTGGTATTTACATATTTACATATTTCTTCTACTGATAAAAATCCCTTTTCCTTTGAATTAAATGAATGTATTCTTAAATTTTCACTACCTAAAGCTTCCAATTCATCTACATAAGCCCCTTCTTCTGCATTATTATATGCATAGAAAAAATCAACTGAAAAATCTTTTGATACACCAGATTGAGAAAAACTCCTAAATGGGGTTACTCCTATTCCACCTGCAATCCATATTTGATTTTTAACACCTGTTTTATAATCAAACTTTCCATGTGGTCCCGATACTACAAATTCATCTCCAATTTTAAGGGTATCAAATAAGGATTTTGTATGATCTCCTAATACTTTTATCGTAAATTGTAATTCTCCCTTTTTCGGCGCTTCACTTATAGTGA
>Ga0302173_10001336_pt1 | contig 12468 bp, 5 predicted proteins | sample I_Fen_N3_1_FD_198785 | JGI IMG/M metagenome (GOLD analysis project Ga0302173, IMG submission 198785) | Peat permafrost microbial communities from Stordalen Mire near Abisko, Sweden - I_Fen_N3_1 | ecosystem: Environmental > Terrestrial > Soil > Wetlands > Permafrost | place: Sweden: Abisko... | reverse complement strand
ATTGCCCATCACATTCTACAAAAATTCAGATCAATTGGGCAATTTTGAAGATTATTCTATGAAAAACCGTACTTATCGGTTTATGAATGATGCACTCTTTCCATTTGGGTATGGCCTGAGTTACACTACTTTCAAAATTGGCGAAGCCCGGTTAAGCAAAACAACTATTGCTGTAAATGAAACCGTTCAGTTAACCATACCTGTAACCAATGCCGGCAAGCGTGATGGTGTTGAGATAATTCAGGTTTATGTTCGTAAAGTAAACGATATTGACGGCCCATTAAAAACGCTGCGAGGATTTAAGCGCGTGGAAATTCCAACCGGTAAAACCCAACAAGTTGCGATTGACCTGGGTCCTTCTTCTTTTGAGTTTTTTGATTGGAGTCAGCGGAAGATGATGGTAACTCCGGGCGAATATGAGGTTTATTACGGAAATAGCTCTGATAGCAAGAGTTTGAAAATGTGCAGAATAACACTTCGATAATTAATTCAATAAAATAATAACCCACAGACAAAAATCTAAAACATGGACAAAGTTTTTAAAATTAAACGTGTAAATAACCCATTACGGTTGATAAAGATTGTGGCTTTCCTATTGACAGCCTTGTTTTCAATAAACGTCTCGGCACAGGATAATGTTGCGGAGAAGTTTTATAAAATGAAAACGATTCCATTTGCGCTAAAGTCATACAATGATCCGCAAAAAGTGGAGATGAAAGGGGATTCGGTGATAAAGATTACAGTAAAGGGCGAGACTAACCTTTTTAACAATCCTGATGGTTGGTCTAATGTCCAAAATGCCCCAATGCTGTTGTTTCACCCAGATAGTAGCAACTTTGTGTTCAGCGCAAAAGTAAGTGGCACGTTAAAGCAGGTATATGATGTGGCTGCATTAGTCGTATATCAGGATAAAGATCTTTGGGCAAAGCTTTGCTATGAAAATTCTGCAGGATCAGAAGCGACCGTTGTCTCGGTGATTACAAGAAAATATTCCGATGATTGCAATTCGATAACTGTAAGTGGCAGTTTTGTCTATCTGGCGTTGGCCAAAAGAGGTAATGAATACTCATTTCATTGTTCAAAAGACAATAAAAACTGGGAGTTGATAAGGCATTTCAGACTGGATACGGCAGATGATAAACTGATGATCGGATTTGCAGTACACGCTTTTATGAAAAATAGTTTTTCTGCTGAATTTTCCGAAATTAAATATTCGAGAGTCTCAACAAACAACATGAGATATTTAAGGTGATATAAGAACAAAGGGTATGGACTGGATAATAGAAGATATATTTATCATCCATATGACTCTTAAGGTGGAATCTAAAGGACAGAACCTGAGGTGTCTCTAAAGCATCTTTTATTAACCGACATGGGATTTAAGCAAAAGAGAAAAAGGCGGAGAAGATCCGTTAAAAACCTTGTGAGGATATAAACGTGTAGAAATTCAAGCATATAAAAGCCAACAAGTTGCGATTGACCTGGGTCCTTCTTCTTTTGAGTTTTTTGATTGGAGTCAGCGGAAGATGATGGTAACTCCGGCCAAATATGAAATTTATTACAGCAATAGTTCAGATATTAAATCTTTAAAAGAAGTAAAAATCACAATTCAATAATCAAAACGAAATTTATGAATCAGCTATATAAAAAAACGATAATAGTAATATTGTTATTTTCACCTTTCTTCATTTCAGTTGATGGAAGTGCTCAGAATATTCAAAGACCGACTCTATATAAAAGGATCAGAGAGAATTTTGATTCTTCCTGGCAGTTCCACAAAGGCGATATAGCCATGAAACTTGTTGTTAGAGTCGGTCAAGGTGGGATAACTGATATTAATGTCCCAATTATTCAGAAGAAAGATACCGTTATCGACTATACGAACTTTAGGAGTAGCTCATCCATGTTACCGGCAGATTGGAAAACGATTAACCTTCCTCACGACTGGTGTATAGAAGGATCTTTCGTTCATGACGATGATTTGGGAAGCCAGCCGGGAGGTAATGGTTACCTGCCCGTAGGTATTGGATTTTACAGAAAAGAGTTTGAAATACCGAAATCGGACAAAGGAAAGAAAATATCCATTGAATTTGACGGTATTTTCAGAAATAGCACCGTTTGGGTAAACGGTCACCTCATTGGCAATCACCTAAGCGGTTATACCCCTTCAAACTACGACCTGAGTGATTTCTTACGCTATGGCAACGAAGGCAAAAATGTCATTTTGGTGAAAGTAGATGCTACTCAACCAGAGGGTTGGTATTATGAAGGTTGCGGAATTTACAGACATGTTTGGCTCATAAAAACTGACAAACTCCATGTAGCCAGGTTTGGAACTTTCGTTACAACGCCTACAGTTTCCGATGCCGAAGCTACAGTAAGCATTAAAACTACGTTGAAAAACGAATATAAAACGGCTAAGAATATTACGCTTATGTCGAAAATAGTTAACAAAAAAGGGAATGTACTCGATACTAAAACTACCAACCAGTCACTTGCGGCTTTTGAACAGGCTGAAATTTCGCAAATGGGAGCAATTAAAACTCCGAAGCTTTGGTCGCCAGAAACGCCAAACCTGTATAAAGTGCTTACTGAAGTTATTGAAAATGGTAATATCGTTGATACTTACGAAACTACCTTTGGTGTTCGTACGGTGGAAATCAATAAGAATGGTATTTTTCTTAACGGTAAATTGTGCCCTGTAAAAGGAACTTGTAATCACCAGGATTTTGCAGGTATTGGTGTGGCTGTTCCTGATAAAATAAACTGGTATAAGATAAAAGTGCTGAAAGAAACCGGAAGTAATGCCTATCGTTGCACACATCACATGCCGACACCCGAAGTGCTCGATATGTGCGATAGTATCGGTATGCTGGTTTTGGATGAAAACCGTCATTTGTCGAGTTCTGAAGATGGATTAAATGATTTATCCACCATGCTGTACAGAGACCGGAATCATCCATCTATTTTTATGTGGAGCCTGGAAAATGAAGAAGCTATGCAAGGAACGGTGATGGGAGCCAGAATACTGGAAACTATGGTTGAAACAAGTCATCGGATTGATCCGACAAGAAAAGTGACCGCAGCTATGAACCATGCCCGTAACGAGGGAGGGTATAGCGATGTGCTGGATGTTGTAGGATATAATTATGGTGACAAGCAACTGGCGTATGTAAAAGATAAAGAGAATCATCCTGACCGCGTTATTTTTTGCACCGAAGGGACAAGCTTTGTTTCGACCCGTGGTGAATATGAGAATAGTTGGGGGAAACACCTTTGTTCAAACTCGATTTTATGGCAACCCGATTGGGGTCCCTATCCCGGAGAAGATTGGGCTGATATTGTGAAGTATCCGTACCTTGGCGGCACGTTCGTATGGACAGCGTTCGATTATCGCGGTGAACCTACGCCATTTTCATGGCCTAGTGTAGCCTCTCAATTCGGGTTTTTGGATGTTTGCGGTTTTCCAAAAGACGGTTACTATGCTTATAAATCGGCTTGGACAGATATCCCTACTGTACATATTTTCCCGCATTGGAATTGGGCTGGCAAAGAAGGCGATAGCATTAAAGTACATTGCTACACCAATTGCGAAGAGGTTGAACTTTTCCTCAATGGGAAAAGCATAGGAAAGCAGAAAGCAGTTCCTTACGCCAAACTGATTTGGCCGGTTATTTATAAACCAGGAAAACTTGAAGCACGTGGCTACAAAGCCGGCAAACTGGTGATCAAAGATATCGTAGAAACTACCACCGCTCCTGCACAAGTGGCTTTGAACAGCGATGTTGCTACCTTGAAAGCTGATGGATGTGATGTAGCCGTAATCAAGGTTGCTATTAAAGATGCCAAAGGCAGGGTTGTACCAACTGCAAATAATCTGGTGAAGTTTTCGATTGAAGGACCTGGCAAAATAATTGGTGTAGCCAATGGCAATCCAAACAGCCACGAACCAGACAAAGCAAGCCAGCGCATGGCCTTTAATGGATATTGCATGGTACTTGTTCAGTCGGATAAGCAAACAGGTGAAATCAGGATAAAGGCATTATCAGAAAATCTAAAAGGAACTGAGGTTGTTATTAAAACTATTAAGTAAGTCAGTTGGGAATCTCCATAACATATCCATGAGAAAGGAAAATCCAATTCGTCCTCTTTTGATAAGTACAATGGTATTTTTCTTTTTTATGTCACTAAATATTAGTGCACAGAAAAAGAGTATACCATGTGCTGGTACAAAGTTTTTAGTACAACAGGTGACAGAAATTAATCCAGAATTGCTGCGCAGGCCTTGGACTGCAAAATGGATTTCATATCCCGATCATTCAAATTCGGATTATGGAGTTTATCTATTCAGAAAAGAAATTTCAATAAATACAAAGCCTGACAAGTTTATTATACATGTATCAGCAGATAATCGTTACAAATTATATATCAATGGTGTATACATTTGCAACGGCCCAACCAGAAGTCATTTGTATAAATGGAATTTCGAGAGTATAGATATTTCGTCTTATCTTCATTCAGGCAAAAATATTATTTCTGCCATAGTCTGGAATTTTGGTTGGCAGCGTCCTTTAGCACAAATATCGGCGCAAACAGGGTTTATCATTCAGGGAGACACGAAAGAAGAGAATATCATTAACTCTGATAACAGTTGGGCTGCGTTTAAAGATTTGGCGTATAAACCTCTTTCGGTAAATATAAACCAATATTACGCGGCCGGAGTCGGCGAAGAGTTCAATAGTGAAGTTCATCCATGGAACTGGATGGATAGTGATTTTAATGCAGCAGGGTGGAAACAAGCCCAGGTGGTGGAAGCCGCGAAACCTGTTGGTTGCATGGGTGAATGGGGCGGGATTTCAACCCATTTGCTTTCAAAAAGAGTGATACCTTTGATGGAAGAAAAAGAACAGCGGTTTTTCAAAATTCGCCGTTCTGATATTACCAACATTCCGACAGGGTTTCTGATGGGCAAAACGCCAATCAACATTCCCGCAAATTCTAAAGTAAAAATACTTATTGACCAAAATGTATTAACAGCGGCATATCCGGTTCTGAATTTTTCGAAAGGAGGAAAAAGCACCATAAAACTTACTTATGCCGAAAGCTTATTGGATAGTAATGGAAATAAGGGAAACCGGAATGACATTGAAAATAAGCATATAATTGGCAACTCCGACCTGATAAGTTGCGACGGGGCAAACAATCGTATATTCCAAACCTTGTGGTGGCGGACTTTCAGATATGTTGAAATAGAGATTGAAACAAAAAATGAACCTCTTGTTTTGAATGATTTCTACAGCATTTTTTCAGCATATCCTCTCGAAGAAAAGGCATCGTTTGATTGCGATAACCTTCAGCTAAAGGATATTTGGAATGTTGGCTGGCGAACACAACGCCTTTGCGCAAACGAAACTTTCTTTGATTGTCCGTATTACGAGCAACTTCAATACATTGGCGATGCCCGGATTCAGGCATTAGTTTCAACGTACGTTTCAGGAGATTCCCGGTTGACAAAAAATGCAATTGCTGTTTTACATGATTCGCAATTGCCAATGGGCATTACACAAAGCCGGTATCCAAGTAACCAGACACAAATTATTCCAACCTTTTCGTTGATTTGGGTTACAATGGTTTATGATTATTGGATGCTGAATGACGATTCTACTTTTGTAAAATCAATGATTCCTGGAATGCAGGAAACGCTCAATTGGTTTAGAGACCGCATTGACTCAAGTGGTATGTTAGGTCCTGTTGAATGGTGGAATTTTGTAGATTGGGTTTATTCAAAAGGATGGGATAATGGTAATCCGCCTGCTGCCCATACCGGAAATTCGGCAATACTCAGTTTGCAATATGTTTATACATTGGAAAAAGCAGCAAATGTTTTTGATGCATACAAAATGTATGATATGGCTGTTGAATATAGAAATTTGGCGAATAGAATTAAAAATGCTGTTTATTCAACATGTTTTGATTTGAATAAAGGATTGATTGCCGATTCTCCTGAAAAGAATTCTTTTAGTCAACATGCCAATGCACTGGCCATTTTGACTAATACATTTCCTGAAACAACTGATAAAGCCAAAATAATCAGTGTTCTTCTCAACGACAAAGATTTGGCACAATGCACTTTATATTTCAAATTTTACTTGTTCGAAGCATTACAGAAAGCTGGGCAGGCCGACCAGTTTATAGCAGCGTTAGCCCCCTGGGGTAAAATGGTAGATAGCGGTTTGACTACTTTTGCGGAGACCCCCGACCCAGCACGTTCTGATTGTCACGCATGGAGTGCTTCACCAGTTTATTACTTTTTATCTTTGGTTAGTGGCATTAAACCTGCTTCACCGGGCTTTAAATCGGTAAGAATAGAACCTAATTTTGGAAGCTTGAAAAATATTGATGCAATCGTACCGCATAAGCTGGGCTTTATTCGCGTTAAATTGCGTAAAGATGATAAAAATAGTCTACGTGGTGACGTAACTTTACCAGCTCATTTAGATGGAGTTTTCATTTGGAATGGAGTTCAAAGGCAACTAAAAGGTGGGATAAATATAGTCAATACTGCTAACTAAAAAGAATGCACCGTATAGCAAACTGATTTGCTTTTTGAAGTATAAGCCAGGAAAACTTAAAGCGCGGGGTTATAAAATCGCGGCTTGTTAATCCAATAAACAAGCTGGAAAAATAAGGTTGAAGGCAAGTTCTGAAGCCCTAAAAGGAGAGGAAATAATAATTAAAATAGATTAGAAGCAAAATATTGTTGCTTAATATAAATAGCATTTATGAAAAGAGAACATCACAAAAATCTAAGCATTTATTGTTGGATACTGCTACTTACAGGTTTTGTATCATCGAACGTTTTAGCGCAAAACATAGTTCTTCGCAACAATTGGTCAATACAATCCTCTGAGAACGTTAAGGACAAAGGTACGGTTATTTCCATGTCAGGATATGCCGCGAAAGATTGGTATCCTACAACGATGCCTTCTACTGTTTTGGCGGCACTTGTAGCAAACAAAGTGTATGCAAACCCTTATTATGGTAATAACTATTTTGAACTCCCTGGTATACGCAGGTGGGACAAGCCAGAGGGCAATCCCTTCGAGTCTCCTTGGTGGTATCGTACTGAATTTGAAGTTCCTGCCAGTTTTTCCGGCAAGCATATCTGGCTAAAGTTCCACAGTGTGAATTACCGAGCCAACTTGTGGGTAAACGGACAAAAAGTGGCCGATTCCTCAAAAATAGAAGGGGCATACAGGTTATTTGCTCTTGATATTTCCAAATATGCCAAAGCTGGTGATAAAAATTGCCTCGCGCTTGAGATTTTTCCACCCAAAACGTTCGACCTTACTATTTCGTGGGTCGATTGGAATCCTACACCTCCCGACAAAAACTTGGGCATTTGGTACGATGTGGCGTTGTCTTCAAGCGGTTCGGTAGCTATCGACCATCCGTTTGTAAAAACCAAACTGAACCTGCCTTCGACCGACAAAGCGAGACTTAGTGTTGTCGCAGAGCTAAAGAATGCGGACGATATTCCTGTTAAAGGATTGTTGAAAGGGATGATAGAAAATATAATATTTACAAAAGAAGTAAGCCTCAATGCAAACGAGACTAGGGAAATAGTATTTACTCCTGAAGACTTTCCACAGCTTGTAGTGAAAAATCCTAGGCTATGGTGGCCACATACGGTTGGTCCGCAAAACTTGTACGATTTGAATCTTAGCTTTGAAGTTAATGGTAAGGTTTCAGATTCGCGCAAAACCCGTTTTGGTATCCGTGAAATCAGCTCGTGGATGAATAAGTTTGATACTCTGCGCACCAAAGTATTCCAGATAAATGGAAAAAACATAGTGATACGTGGTGGTGGTTATGTGGAAGACATGATGTTGCGCCAGTCTAACGAGCGTGTTGATGCCGATTTGAATTACCTTAAATTCATGGGTTTGAACGCCCTGAGAATGGAAGCTCCCCGGGGATCCGATTATGTTTTCGAACGTTGCGATGAGGAGGGGATACTGATCATGGTAGGTTGGTGCTGCGGATATCCGTTTGAGAGCTGGAAGGATTGGACTCCACACACAGCCGATATTGCAGAAGCAAGTTGGCATGACCAAATAGTCAATCTTCGTGCGCACCCTTCTGTATTTACGTGGCTATACGGGAGCGATAATTTTCCACCGGAAGAAATTGAACGTCGTTATATCAACGTTCTCAAGCAATATGATGGCACCAGACCTTATTCATCGTCTGCCACTCAAGCTCCGAGCAAGATTGATGGGTATACCGGACTTTGGATGGGTCCATGGCCAAAGGTTTATGGCTATCTGCCGCCCAATTATTGGTACACCAAACTAGAGTTCAATACCGAATGTGGTCCTAATGGCGAACAACTGCCACCCATCGAAACCATTAAAAAGATGATGCCCGAAAAAGACCTTTGGCCAGTTGGCTCCGGTTGGGATTTGCGTCTGCGCAAGGATTTTTATCCTTATGCGCGCCAAGCACTAGATTCACGCTACGGTAAACCTGCCTCACTTGAGGAGTATTGCTTGAAATCTCAAATTTTGCAGCTTGAAGCAACCAAAGCAATGTTCGAAGCTTTTGCCGCAAACAAATACAAGTCGAGCGGTGTGATATATTGGATGTATAATGCTGCATGGCCCAAGTTTTACTGGCAGCTTTATGATTATTTTCTTATGCCCAACGGGGCGTTTTATGGGGCGAAAAAGGCTTGCGAACCATTACATATCCAGTATAACTATAAGGAAAAGGCAGTGCAACTGGTGAACAGTTTTTATCAGGAGTTTAAAGGGTTGAAAGTTACCGCAAAGGTTTACGATTTTAAGGCAAAGGAGATTTTTTCAAAAGAAATTGGGACCGAAATGAAAGCTGATGAAAGTAAAATACTTTTCAAGCCTGAAATACCAACAGAACAGTCGGGCATTTACTTCCTAAAGCTTAGCCTGACTGATAAAGCAGGCAAGGAAATATCATCGAATTTATATTGGTTATCTGCCAACGGTGACGATAATGCTGATTTTACTGGTTTGTCACAATTGCCTACTGTTGATATAAAAGCCAATCCCGGACAAATTACGAAAGAAAACGGAAAACTTAAACTTGCAGTTGAATTTTCGAACCCTTCCTCTGCAATTGCTTTTGGGTTGAACCCTAAATTGCTTTCAATTTCGGATAAAGAGCCTATCCTACCAGTCTTTTGGCAGGACAATTATTTCGCACTCATGCCTGGTGAAAAACGTGTCATCGAAATGTATGTGGATGCTTCGTTGGTAAAAGAGAAGAATGTTTTGTTCAGGCTTGATGGATGGAACATAAAGGCTGTTCAAGAGCATGAATTAGTGGTGCATTAAACTCCTTTTTGCAATTAGGGCTTATAAGTATTATTTTAAAAACTGAATAAAATTTTCAATTACTTATATTCAACGTAAAATGAAAAATAAATTGACTGCTTTAAATCTAAAACAAATGTCTGTAGTGCTGATATGCATTATTGTAGCAGCCTTTAATCTTTCCGGTCAAAGTAAGGTAATTAATCTTTGGAATGGAAAAATTCCCGGGGCTATTCGCAACGACAAATTCAAACAGACTGTTGATTCAGCGGATAACTGGATAAAGATGCGGTTCGTAACCGATCCCAGTCTCGACATGTATCCTGCTCCTGCAGAAAAGTCAATCGGTACTGCTGTGATCATTTGTCCGGGTGGTGCTTACTGGGGAATTGCAGTAGAGCATGAAGGAGCTAAAGTAGCCAAATGGTTGAATAACTTGGGTATAACTGCCTTTGTATTGAAATACCGGTTGCCCGACAGTTCCATCATGGAAATTAAATCTATAGGTCCAATGCAGGATGGACAAAAGGCAATTCGTCTCGTTCGGCAGCGCGCAAATGAATGGGGAATCGACCCACATAAAATTGGAATCATGGGATTCTCCGCAGGGGGGCATCTGGCATCCACACTTTCCACCCACTTCAATGAAAAAGTATATAAATCTGACGATTTGACTAGTGCCAGACCTGATTTTTCGTTGCTAATTTATCCTGTTATTTCTATGGATTCGAGCATTACCCACTGGGGCTCGCGTGTGAATCTACTTGGAGCTTCACCATCGCCGGAATTGGTGAAACATTTCTCTAACGAGTTGCAAGTAAACAGCGAAACTCCACCCGCTTTTATGGTTCATTCTTTGGACGATGGGGCAGTGCCTGTACAGAACAGTATAAACTATGCGTTGGCCATGCATAAATTTAATATTCCCTGCGAACTTCACCTTTACCAGACAGGAGGACACGGTTACGGTTTGGGTAAGTCGACAAATACAGAGTCAACATGGCCAGAAGCTTGTCGCCAATGGCTTGTATCAAGAGGTTTCTTGACTGAAAAAAATAGATAAATCTTAAATATGTGAGTTTAAATGAAAACGATTCGAAAAATATTTATTGCATTGGTCATTTTATGGCCGATAGGTATGTTTGCCCAAACAAGCTTCTATGTCTCGCCAAAAGGATACGACACAAATAAAGGTACACAAGCCAAGCCTTTTGCTTCGATAAGTAAAGCGGTAGTTGAAGCCCGTAAAAAATCAGGGGAGATTGTAATCTATTTAATGGGTGGATCTTTTCATTTGAGTCAACCAATTATTTTTACACCTGACGATTCCCGAAAAAAGAACGAAACACTAATAATAAAGAATTTCAAAGACCAGAAAGTTACCATTAGTGGCGGTATTGCTTTAAATCTTAATTGGAGAAAATACAAAAACGGCATTTGGCAGGCAAATGTAACGCAAGATGTTATTTTCGATGAGTTATTTGTGAACGGACAATTGCAACGAATGGCAAGGTACCCTAATTACGAGTCAACTGCTCATTATTTTGGAGGAACCGCAGACGATGTTCTTGCTAAAGAACGTGTAACGCGATGGAAATCGCCAGAAGGAGGATATATTCATGCCCTTCACCCATGCGAATGGGGAGATATTCATTATGTTATAAAAGGAAAAGACGAAAAGGGTGAAGTTACCTTGGAAGGCGGCTGGCAGAATAATCGCAAAATGGGTATGCACCAAAAATATCGCTTTGTTGAAAACATTTTCGAAGAACTGGATACTGTAAACGAGTGGTTTTACGATAAGAAAGCCAGAATTCTGTACTATTATCCACCCAAAGGCATGGACATAAAGACGGCAAAGTTTGAAACTCCGCAAATTGCTCATTTGTTCGAGTTCAGAGGTTCGGAAACAAACCCTGTGAAAAACATTTCCATTGAGGGACTTACGCTTACTGAAACTCTGCGTACGTTCATGGAAAATAAAGAACCGTTGCTGCGCAGTGACTGGACCATTTACCGTGGTGGAGCGGTGCTTTACGATGGCGCGGTAAATTGTTCCCTTAAAAATTGCACACTCAACAATTTGGGTGGTAACGCCATCTTTTTCAATAATTATAACCGCAGTTGCGAAGTTTCGGGATGTCTGATCTCCGAAATCGGAGCCAGTGCCTTTTGCTTCGTTGGTGACCCTCATGCAGTGCGTTCTCCGAGTTTTGAATATTGGCAATTTATCCCATTGGATCAAATTGACCGCACTCCCGGTCCTAAAACAAACAACTATCCAGCTCAATGTAAGGTATACAATAACCTGATGTTTAATCTGGGTGTAGTAGAAAAACAATCGGCAGGAGTAGAATTATCAATGTGCCAGAGTATCACGGTTAGCCACAATACCATTTATGATGTTCCCCGTGCCGGAATAAATGTGAGTGAAGGAACCTGGGGTGGTCATATTATTGAGTACAACGATATATTCAATACTGTGAAGGAAAGCGGCGACCACGGTTCGTTCAACTCGTGGGGGCGCGACCGATATTGGCATCCGGACAAGAGAGTTTTAGATTCAATTGTTGAAAATAACTACGACCTTGCGCTGGCCGATGTGGTAAAACCTATTATCATCCAAAACAACCGGATGCGATGTGATCATGGCTGGGACATTGATTTAGACGATGGTTCGAGCAATTATATTATCCGCAATAACTTGTGTTTGAATGGTGGAATAAAGCTTCGTGAAGGGGTAAACCGCACTGTCGAAAATAATATAATGATAAATAATACTTTCCATCCTCATGTTTGGTTTAAGAACAGTAATGATGTGTTTCGACACAATGTAGTATCAACGGGATATTTGCCTATCGACATTAAAGTTTGGGGTAAGGAAACTGATTACAATGTTTTCCCCGACTCAGTTTCACTTAAAGCGGCGCAGAACAGAGGAACGGATAAGAACTCCGTATGTGCAAGCCGGGACTTTGTAAATCCGAAGACAGGCAATTTCCGCCTAAAAGATGGCTCACTGGCTTTTACTGTCGGTTTTAAAAACTTTGCCATGGACAGTTTCGGGGTTGTTTCTCCAAAATTGAAGGTATTAGCTAAAAAATTAACTCTACCT
>Ga0302173_10001335_pt1 | contig 12470 bp, 9 predicted proteins | sample I_Fen_N3_1_FD_198785 | JGI IMG/M metagenome (GOLD analysis project Ga0302173, IMG submission 198785) | Peat permafrost microbial communities from Stordalen Mire near Abisko, Sweden - I_Fen_N3_1 | ecosystem: Environmental > Terrestrial > Soil > Wetlands > Permafrost | place: Sweden: Abisko... | reverse complement strand
TATCATAATGACCTCCGGCCCCATAATTATAAAAATGAGCGTTAACGCAAAAGCCAATATATTTATTTTTCTATTTGAGGCTTTTACTTCTTCATAACTATGAGCACTAACCTTATCATAAAGCCAGGGCTGCCAAGCATTCATTATTGCATTGGTGAAAACAGATATTATGATTGCGTAAGAATATCCAAAACTATAAATACCAGCCGCCTCTTCTCCTGTCATTTTTAGTAACATGATAAGATCTATCTGTACCAATATCACCATTGCCAATCCATGGGGTATCATTGGTAGAGAAAATCGTAATGCATATTTCCAATATTTAATATTAATTGTTTTCCGACCTTTGATATAAAGATATATTACTGAAAAAACTCCTATCAGAAACGTAGGAATGACTCCACCCATAATTCGAGCAGCATATCTTTGATCTAAGTTGCTCATAAAGATTAATACAACAGATATTACGATTACACCTACTGTCGTAAGAATAGCTATCAGAACATTTTCTTTGTATTTATATTCAAATCTAAACTTCGATTGAAGATAATCAATGGACGGAGAAAAAATTAACATAACCATAAGCGATATCAGCAACCCTTTATCAATCTCTGTAAACGCAGATATTGTTTTAATAAATGGTAATGCAATTGCAAATATAGCCACTCCAATTAATATAGACAACGTCTGAATAGATGAGATAAATCCATCAAAATCATCCTTAAAATCTATCTTTGCTCTACCTATTGAGTAGTTTAGACACAAACCAAAAAAACAGGCAAGAATAGCCTGCCAAGAGAAAAAGTTGTTAAACTTACCATAATCAGCAGGCGTTAACAATCTAGTAAATAATGGTGCTGTAAAGACACTAACCGCCTTTAATACGATATTAGATACCGTGTACCACACACCTGCTTTAAGAGCTTGACTTGATTTATTCTGCTGCATAATTGAAAAAAGCTCTATTTTGTTTTATCTTTTCTTCACTCCAAGTCCACCAATTACTGTCTTCCAATTCTTTAATACGACTTTGGTTAAATCTCATTTTTATTACTTTGGCTGGTATACCTCCTACAATACTGTAAGGGGGAACATCTTTTGATACAACAGCACCCGCTGCTATAATAGATCCTCTTCCAACCTTTACTCCAGAAAGTATTGAAGCATTTGACCCAATCCAGACATCTTCTTCAATAACCACATCACCTTTTGAAATAACATCATCTTTGAACTCATGCGTAAAAAAATGAAAAGACATCGCATAGGATGTAGGTTTATTTATTGCATGATTAAACTCTTGTATTGACACATTCTGACCAATACTACAAAAACTCCCTATCTTAATACACCCTACTACTGCATGTAACACTGTACCTGGACCAGATATGCTCACATAATCTGACAAACGAATATCTCCATAGGTTGTTACATGTTCAATAAAACACTTGTTTCCGAGAGTTGTTAATTCTAAATTGGAATTTCGAATCTTCGCAGTCTTGAAACTAGATAACAATATGACAGATCTATTCAGGGATGATGTAAAATCGATGTCAATATGTTTAATTCGAAACAAAATATTTGTTAAATATTTTCTAATCACTTTTTAATTTTGTTTTGTTTAAGTTAATGGAATCGATATATATGTCAATTTGATAAACTTTCAATCAGTTATCGATTATTTAAACCATGTCCCAAGTAATAATAGTATCTTCAACAAGATCTATTTTTACTTTACGTCCAATAACAATGTCGGCAAATCGAGGAGAAATGCCTGTTCCTGGACGCTTTGGCATAAGATCTTCCGCTTTAATAACCTCCCCAGCCTTCATATCGCGAGTTAGTATTAGAGAACGACGTGCTTCACGGCGTGGAACCATTTCGCAAGAAAGAACTGTTTTCTCGGGTGAACCGAGCACTTTATCTATCCACTTGAAATTAGTTATTGCTTTCTTGAAGTCGTCTGGGTCACCAGCATGATAGTGATCATTACCCGGAAGTGATTTATCAAGGGTAAAATGCTTCTCAATAACAACAGCTCCAAGCATATATGAAGCAGCTAGGGTCATCATTGTTTCATCAGGAGCAACATGGTCACTGAATCCCACTCGAACATCAGGAAAAGTTTTTTTTAGAGTGTCAATTACAAGAAGATTGGCGTTCTCTGGATCAGTTGGATAAGAAAGAACACAGTGAAAAACAACGATATCCTTGCAACCAGCATTCTTAAGAATCCGGATTGCTTCATCACACTCTGAAAGATAAGCTGCACCCACAGACATGTAAACGGGTTTACCTTTCTTTGCAATGTACTCTATGAAAGGAAGGTTTGAGAGATCAGATGATGAAATCTTGTAGAAGTCAACCATATCCTCAAGATAGTCAGCAGATGCGTAATCGAAGGGAGTTGAAGTAAAATCCATATCCTTTGAGTGGGTATAATTGCAAAGCTCACGATAGTCAGCCTCGTTAAAACCATCATGCTTCATAAAGAGAGCATGCTGAGTTTTTGTGGGTTCTTTGCTGAGATCCCAATAAGCAGGAGAGTTTTTTGATACAATAGTATCAGCTTTATATGACTGAAACTTTGCACAATCTACACCTGCTTCTTTGGCAGCATCAATGTACAACTTTGCTGCTGCAAGTGGAGTAATGTTCAATGCCTTTGCGGTGTCATAAAAATTAACACCCATTTCTGCTATAACGTAAGGATAAGTAGTTTTCATAATAAACGTATATTTGCGTTGTTAATATTTGCTTGCTAGTAATTAGACAAATCACATAAAATGCGGTTTCATAGTTTACTGAGACACTATTGTCTAGATATTGTTAATCAATGCCATTACACGTTGTCGACCATTTCTGAGGTCATGTCTCAATAAAATATCTTGATAGTGCTGACGAGCCTTCTGAGACATTGTGAGGTACATTTTAAGGTGTCCTTCAATAATCTCATCATCAGGATTCAATCCAATATAATCGAAGCCATTTTCGTTACAAACAAACCCATGTTTTTCTTCACGATGGTTCTGAGCCATTGCAATAGAGGGAATTCCAAGTACTGCAAGCTCGTAACCAGTACGTCCACGTGATGTATAAGCAATATCGCATGAACTCATAAGTTCTGGCATATTATTTACATCATAAAATACCTCAATATTTTCATATTTATTATATTCAAGTAGTGTCTTAACATTATATTTTGCACGTCCAAGTACTACTATAAAGTGAAAATCCTTGTATTCTGATTTTGAAACAATATTTAATAACCGATCTGAATAGTTCTGAGGATCTGCACCACCAAACGCAATGAATACTCGTTCAACTTTTTCTTTAATTTTAATTGGCTCATAAAATGTAAAAGTCTTACCGCAAATATAGTATTTCTCGCCGGCATACATATGAGGCACCTCAGCATCATTATAAAGAGCGTTAAAAATAAGATTTGCTTTATGCGCACCCTCTCCATCATCCTCAAAGTTGACAATCTTTGCATTTGGAAGGACTGAACTAAGACCAATCATGTAGTCAATCGAAGTTGTAAGTATATCATTAACAAAAACAGTATATTGCTCACTTTTACATATATCAAAAAGCTCAGCAATTCCATTAACTGGGATTAATGTATGAGTAGTCTTGCCAAACACTTTAACGTCAGTCTGATTAACATCGTAGTAGATATGAGGCTTCACAAAGAACTCATCTGCAATTTCAAGTGCACGATAGATGTGACCAATACCACGAGTATTATTGCCGTTTACATAAATGGCAACTTTCTGCCTAATTAACACTGAAGTAACTAACTTCAAATCCTCAAATGTATCAACATCAATTGCTTCACGTTCAGAAATTTCATAAACATCAACCTTTGCACCAATGCGTGTCTCTGGCGTAACTACACTTCTCTTTGAAATGACGAAAGCTCCTGTCTCAAGGTAACAAGCTGGAAGGAACTGTCGATTCAATCGTTTTTCATAATTGGGAATCTTATTACCATCTCCTACTCCCCATGATAGATGAGGTCGATTAATTGCAGAGATAACAGTATCGAGATCGTTATCAATTGCAAACTGGATGGCATTGTCGAGCGTTTGAACTTCGAGAGTTGGTGATGTTGGTTGCATCGTGACAATGTAATTAAACTCTTGATTTGAAGGTATTGCGTCTGCAATAACAACATCAAGAGTGACATCATCACCACAAAGTTCCTCATTTCGCCATTTGACTTGTGCTCCCATCTGACCTGCAATAGTTTTAACTTCAGGGGAATCAGTTGATATAATGATATCTGTTATTAACTCAGAATTAAGGGCATTCTTAATTGAATAGTATATTAGTGGATGTCCACCAATAATACGGATATTCTTGTTCGGAATTCCCTTCGAACCTGCACGTGCAGGTATTACCGCTAAAATTTTCATATATTCAATCTATATATTAAGTTTTTTTGTGTCTATTGTTTTATAGAAGTGATAAAATAAATTGTATCATTATAGTGAATCTATTATCATGATGGAGTTTGATTTTATGTTAATATTCGACGTATCCAAACTGTAAATCAAATCAATCTTTTACGACTAAATCAAAGAATGTATCAGGTCGTTCCCTGTCAAACAATTCGTTACAGTACATAACAGTAACCAAATCTTCAGTTTCAGAGAGGTTAATTATATTATGAGTGTAGCCTGGAAGCATATGAACTGCCTGAATACAATCACCAGAGACTTCGAAATTTAGCACTTCATCAATGCCTATTTTCCGCTCTTGAATTAGGCCGTGACCAGCTACAACTATAAATAATTCCCACTTAGTATTGTGCCAGTGCTGACCTTTTGTAACCCCAGGTTTACTAATGTTTATGCTAATTTGACCACATTTAAGGGTATGAATGAGTTCCGTAAATGACCCACGGTCATCAATATTCATTTTTAACGGGAACGCTACTTTCTCCTTAGGAAGGTAACTGAGGTAAGTACTATAGAGCCGTTTAGCAAAGCTGTCGAAGGGCATCTCGGGTATCATTAATGTCTTTGGCTGATCGATAAATTGTTGAAGAAAATCAACAATCTCGCCGAGAGTGACATAATGAGTTAGAGGACAGTAGCAGAAACGACCAAAGTCATTGGGCAAAATTTTAAGACCTTCATACTCGCAGTGATGTTCTTCACCCTTAAGTGCTAGAATCATTTCTTCTACCAAATCGTCAATATACAGCAATTCAAGCTCAACCGAGGGGTCATTTACAGTGATGGGTAAATCATTCGCCATATTATAGCAGAAAGTTGCTACTGCACTGTTATAGTTCGGACGACACCATTTTCCATAAAGATTTGGGAACCGATAAACAAAAACTTTTGCTCCCGTTTCTTTCCCATACTGAAAAAACAAGTCCTCACCAGACTTCTTGCTACGACCATATTCACTATTACCAAAGCGACCAGTAAGTGAAGCTTGCGCAGAAGAACTGAGCATAACAGGAGCTTTGTTTCCATACTTCTTTAGCGTATCGAGTAATCTGTTGGCAAATCCAAAATTACCCTTCATATACTCATCACTGTTCTCTGGTCGATTGATACCAGCTAAATTGAAAATAAAGTCAGCCTCCTTGCAGTAACGGTCAAGTTCTACAATTGTAGAATCAATGTCGTACTCAAAAATTTCATCAATAGTTAGCTCGCCATAAAAAAGAGCTTTACCTTCTTTGATATTTTTGAGTTGTACACATAAGTTTCGTCCTACGAAACCCTTTGACCCTGTAACTAGTATTTTCATTTTATCTTAGAACTTACGCCAGACCATCTGGTTAATTATACTCACATAACTTTGGATAATCTTGATCACCTTTGTGGAAACGTTTTCGTCCATATAATCGGGGACAGGAGTGCCATGATTGCCGTCTTTATTGAGAGCAACTGCTGTTTCAACTGCTTGGAGAAGATTCATCTGGTCGATGCCGGCAATGATAAAGTCTGCTTTATCTAATGCCTCTGGACGTTCTGTCGAAGTACGGATACATACGGCCGGAAAAGGTTTTCCTACACTGGTAAAATAGCTACTTTCTTCCGGTAGAGTTCCTGAATCTGAAACTACAACAAAAGCGTTCATTTGAAGACAATTATAATCATGAAAACCAAGTGGTTCGTGCTGAATGACACGTTTGTCCATTTGAAAACCACTTGCGGCTAAACGGTTCCGGGAACGTGGATGACACGAATAAAGAATGGGCATATCATATTTCACTGCCATGGCATTAATTGCAGAGAAGAGGCGCTGAAAGTTCTTTTCAGAGTCAATATTTTCTTCGCGATGGGCACTGAGCAGAATGTATTTTCCCTTTTGGAGTCCAAGACGCTGATGAATATTGCTGGCTTCTATATCTTCAAGATTCTGGTGAAGCACTTCTGCCATAGGACTGCCTGTAACGTAGGTGCGTTCCTTAGGTAGACCACATTCAGCCAAATAACGGCGAGCATGTTCCGAATATGCCATGTTTACGTCAGAAATGATATCAACTATCCGACGATTCGTTTCTTCTGGAAGACATTCATCTTTGCTACGATTACCGGCTTCCATGTGAAAAACAGGAATGTGCAACCGTTTGGCAGCAATGGATGATAAGCAACTATTGGTATCACCTAAAATCAGAAGCGCATCAGGTTCTATCGCAACCATGAGTTTGTAGCTGCAATTGACGATATTGCCAATGGTGGCTCCAAGGTCATCACCAACTGCTTCCATATAAACCTCCGGGTTAACTAACTTAAGATCCTTAAAAAAAATGCCATTCAGGTTATAATCATAATTTTGACCGGTATGGGCAAGAATAGTATCAAAATATTGTCTACACTTGGTAATTACAGCCGAGAGGCGAATGATTTCAGGACGTGTCCCAACAATGATAAGCAATTTGAGTTTACCATTATTTTTAAACTGAATATCTGAATAATCTAGTTTCATAATCTATTCACATCTGATTTCTTTAGTTCGTGTTCTCTTCTGTAAACCCAAATCTTCTCGAATAAGCCTTAGTTTGAGGAGTAATTGCTTCATACTTTCGACATCAAGACGAGCTGTATTGTGTGAATGATAATCTTCAATTTTGGAAATTGCTTCATCTCCATCCACAAAAAATTTATCATAATTTAAATCACGGGTGTCACAGGGAATGCGATAGTAATTGCCCATGTCAATAGACTTGGCCATTTCCTCGCGAGTAACCAACGTTTCATACAACTTCTCGCCGTGGCGAGTTCCTATGACTTTAACTAGAGCATCAGACTGATAGAGATCTTTAAGAGCCAATGCGAGCGTATCCAGCGTGGCGGCTGGCGCTTTTTGAATAAATAAATCCCCATTTTCACCATGCTTGAAGGCATACAACACCAAATCAACGGCATCATCTAGCGTCATCATAAAGCGCGTCATGCTTGGATCGGTAATGGTGATGGGCTTTTTGTTTTTAAGTTGGTCTATCCAAAGCGGAATGACAGATCCGCGCGAGGCCATCACATTCCCATACCGTGTGCAACAGATGGTGGTTTTGGCACCTTGACCCAACTGACGCCCTTTAGCTATGGCTACCTTTTCCATCATGGCCTTACTGATGCCCATGGCATTTATGGGATAGGCGGCTTTGTCGGTAGAAAGTACTACTACGTTTTTTACTTCGTGAGCAATAGCAGATTCTAACACATTATTCGTACCTTCTACATTGGTGAGTACGGCTTCCATGGGGAAGAATTCACAACTCGGCACTTGTTTGAGTGCAGCAGCAGAAAAGACATAGTCCACCCCTTGCATAGCACTATCTACTGACTGTCGGTTGCGCACGTCGCCAATGTAAAATTTTATCTTTGGATCCTGCAAACTGTGACGCATGTCGTCTTGCTTCTTTTCATCTCGGCTGAAAATACGGATTTCTTTAATATCCGAGTCAAAAAAATATTTTAACACTGCATTGCCGAAAGATCCAGTCCCACCTGTAATTAATAAGGTTTTATTTTTAAACATGTAGAATTATTTTTTATAAACCTATAACAATATTATTAATTTATCTTCAATCACAAACATACTAAACTCAAAACGTCTCATATAAAGGCAAGAATTTAAGTCCTATCACTAAGAATATCAATCATGCTTAATACATTTTCAAACTTTTATAACATTTTGCTAGATCTTTAGAATGTGTTGTCAAATGTTTAGAATAGCTTGCTGTGCCTTTAGAATGTATTGCTAACTCTTTAGAATGTCCTACAATAACTTTAGAACTCTCTGATATTGCTTTAGAACGTCTTGCTAACTCTTCAGAATGTTCTGCTATGTCTTTAGAATTCCCTGCAAGGTTTTTAGAATGCTCTGCTATGCCTTTAGGACTTCTTGCTAACCCTTTAGAACCTTCTGCTATACCTTTATCGAAGTCTCTGCTAAGTATTTAAAAGAAAACTAGCCTATGAAAAAAGTCTTTCTACTCCTCTTTTTCTATATTCTATTTATTTGTCAGAAGTCGTTGGTGCAGCTTATACAGTTTTTTTTGCTGTATTGGATGCGGCTTTCGCTACCTGTCGAACTTTCTTTAGTAATTCGGAAAAAGTATAATCCGACAATTTTGCTGGATCGGTTGCCTTGTACAGAATCTTGCCTACCGAGAGTATTTCACTTGTTTGTAAGTATAACTCGTTCAGCAGCGATACATTGTTTTGAACAATACTTCTGCGGTTACTGATAATTTCGATTTGTTTTTGCTTATCTTCCGCCAGGGAATTGAAAGCAGTCGTCAAAACATTTATCAGTTCGTCTGTTAAACCTTGTTCAGCCAACGGGGCTTTATAGGTTTGAATGTTTGCCAACACAATATGCAAATTCGCGATTACACCTTCCACATCATGATTTACAATGCTTTTACGCAAAGCTGCAAGACCAAAGGAAGCGGGTGTAATGTTCAAAGTAGCCTTAGCAAGGTTTAAATAACCAGTGACACGATTAATAGGATCAATCAGATTATTCATCGTGTTAGAGTACCTTTCGGTAATGATTTTCTTTGCCAGTGTCTCCGATTGAGGTTCCAGCAAATCAGTAACAACAGTAATTTTGTTTTCGTAGTCAGTTACATAAGCATCTGTGAATTTAGGCGAGTATGCAGTAAAGTCTGCAATATCGCGTTTCAAAGCAAATGCAACAGCTTTTGAAACAACAGGCAATTCTTCATCTTTACAATTGAAGATTCGAGTGTTCATCATATTCTTTTAATTATGTTTAAAATGTTTATTGATGAATATAAAATCAAGGAATAGAAAGACCACACTAAAATTATCAATTTTGAATTATCAATTAAAAACATTGCAAAACAACAATCAGCAGCTACAAACTATTATCTACCTAAAATTATTACCTAATACCTCCTAATATTACTTACTTCTTACTAATTTATACCGACTACTTACCACTTACTTCTTACTACTTACCATTAATCATCAGCCCATCACCAAATCATCTCATCAGCACATCATCACATTATTCTTTCAGTGCGCTTTTCAAAAACATAGCTCCCAATAAATAAAATACAATCAGGCCCCCCCCCAATATGCCCCCTGTAACCATTGCTTTTGCTTTGCCCAGCCTTTCTTTTTCTAACGGAAAACGGGGGGTATCGATAATCTGCACGATAGGGGTTTCCCTAGCCATATCAAGCTTTAGTGTTTCCAGATTTTTCAATACTTCGGTATAAACAGTGGCATAAAGTTGTGAGTTGTATTCCTGCTTCAGCTTAGGCACTGCAGCAAAAGCCAATGCCTGATTAATATTCACCTGCGAATAACCGGCACTTCGATAGAGCGATGATTCGTACAACCGACGGATAGAATCCGCCTTTGCCTGCATCATATTGATATTAGCACGGCTCTGGGCGGTTCGGGTTTCTTTATAAAATCCATAAGTTACTTCCATCAGCTTTTCTTCGAACAATTTGGAGAAGACCTCATCCTTGCTGGTAAAGCTTACATTCACAAAACTCAGCTTTTTATCCTTACGGGCTATGGTAAGGGCATTGGATTTTATAATTTTGTCATAAATACTATTCAGCACACTGTCCTGTGTACGGGTAAAGCTTTCGCGTTTTTGTTCGATAGGATAACTGAGTGTCTGTAGTTCTTTGTTGTTTTCATTCTTCTCCCAGCCTTTACGCAGTTCATTAAACTGAATATAGACTTCTACCAGATTTTGCTTTTTACCCTGATACACTACCGGCGATAAAAGTGTTTGCTGTATGGTATGTGGCGACTGCATGATTTCCAACAGGTTATCGCCACTAAAAGCACCACTGCTACCGCCGCCCAGCATACTGCTTAAGCCGAAGGATGACGCCAAATCGGCCAATCCACCACCTCCTGCACTCTTTTCTACCAAAGCAAAAGAGAGTTTTGCGGTATATTTAGGAGGAGTAAGTAGCGAAGTTACCAGACCAATAACAGCTCCTCCCAGTCCGAAGATCAGAATAAGAATCCATTTGGTCAAGAGGTACTGCCACCATTCTTTCGCTTTCTGTAGTAATTCTTTCAGCGATATTTCGTCGTTGTTCGCTGTAGTCTGTTGTTGAACTGTGCTCATATTTATTTTTTTACAACTGAATAAATAAGTACCATAGCAGAAGTAATAGAAGTCAGAATACCTACCGTTTCACCTGCTGTCAATGGATTTTTCACTTCGGTTGGTTTTTCGGGAACTATAATACGGGCTCCGGGTTGTAATTTAGGATAAAACTTTATTCCCAGGAAACGGGTGGTGCTTCGGGCTGTACCATTGGCATACAATACAAATACTTTCTTTTTCAATGCTTGTTCAGTATATCCACCTGCACGATGAATATACTTCTTTAAACTCATTCCAGGTTGATAACCTACATAGGTAGGAAATAATACCTCGCCCATTACCCGCACGGTTTGCAGTTCGCGTGGCACAAAGATATCATCACCATCTTCCAGAAAGAAATCATCTTTTCCACCCGGGTGTTTCATGATTTCTACCAGATTAATGCCCACTATACCTTCTGTCTTAAATACCTTATCCACCGATTTTGATTTCGAAAAGGTATTCTGAATAGAATCTAATCCCTCGGCAGGAGCTGCAATACCTGCTGTTTTAAGCATGGTGGCATCCACCTTATTATCGTTTTTATTCTGATACAGTTTCTTTGCATTTTCCTTTGTGATTTGGTTCAGCCTTTGTTGAACTCCCTTCTCTTTTTCGGTACGTATAAGATAAGCACCCAACGGATAAGCATACTGAGTAAATCCACCAGCTCGTCTGATTACATCCGAAATACGTTCCGATTTGCTGGTAACAGAATAATCGCCGGGTTGTAAAATTTCACCTTCCAGCTTAACAGTACGTGTTTCTTCGTACCCCGAGATCGTACGGACAATCACCTTATCTCCATTTTCGAGCAACATATCGGCTCCACCTTTTTTGAAGTTCAGTTCCTTGTCCAACGAAAACTTATACACAATGGTTTTGTCGGTTGTGTTCATCAATCGATCCGGATCTTTGATAACTCTGACTAACTCTACTGAATCGGTATTAGCCATTTCGGTAAATCCTTTTGCTTTAAATATCAAATCTTTCAGGGTAATGTTCTCAACGAATTTAAAAGCACCCGGCGCTTGTACAGCCCCCGAGATAGAAATGGATTTTTCTTCGCGATAATCAAACAGACTGGTAATCAGCACGGAATCATCTTTTTGAAGCAATACATCCTCAGCAGCACCTTTAAGCACTTCTCCCAAATTGAATCCCAGTATTTCGGGTATTTGATTGGCTTGCTTACGGTTGATAAATGCCATATTCATAAAAGCATCTTCTTTTAAGCCGTTAGCCTTCTCAATCAGTTTTTTCACAGTCATTCCCGCTTCCAGCGCATAGGTTCCAGGACGATAAACCGAACCAGCGATATCCACACGGTTATCGAATATCTTAGAAGTTGTAGCCACATAACAGGAGTCTCCGGATTGTAATTTAAATGTTGCCAATTGATTTTCAGGAACATCAACTACAGTTTTTCCGTTGTTTTTCAAGCGTATAGTGGTTATAACCGATTTATTGGCATTATCACTATAGCCACCGGCAAACCGAACCAATTGCTGAAGGGTTTCTCCCGGCAATGTTTCAAACAAACCTTCACGTTTAATAGCACCTGAAATACTTACCCGGGCTTTGTAAGGGTCAATCTTGATAACATCTTCATCCTGAAGCGCAATGTTATTTGTCAAAGCTCCATCCAACAGGAAACCGTACACATCCACATTAGCCACTACTTTACCTCGTCTCACGACCTTAATATCGCGCATAGTACCAATGGAATCGGGACCACCGCAAGCATACAATGCATTAAAAGCAGTTGCAAGAGACGGAAGCGTATATGTACCCGGACGGGTAGCTTCACCTACTACCGTAACACGAATGCTACGAATACTTCCTAAACT
>Ga0302173_10001334_pt1 | contig 12473 bp, 12 predicted proteins | sample I_Fen_N3_1_FD_198785 | JGI IMG/M metagenome (GOLD analysis project Ga0302173, IMG submission 198785) | Peat permafrost microbial communities from Stordalen Mire near Abisko, Sweden - I_Fen_N3_1 | ecosystem: Environmental > Terrestrial > Soil > Wetlands > Permafrost | place: Sweden: Abisko... | reverse complement strand
ATCTTGTGGGCGCACAGAGTGAGGCAGAAGACCTGGATGTTGATAAGGCTCTTTCGAATATGAAAAAAGATTCTGTATTAGATCAGTACAAGTTTTTCGTTAAGTCATCTTTGGTTAGTGATCAAGATGGTAGCGTAAGGCAAGTAGCAAATCGTTAATATTGAAAAAATGTTAAATATCTACTTGCAATCATAAAAACAATATTGTATAATACATTTTGTCGTCACGATATTGGGCTTTCGCCAAATGGTAAGGCACAGGATTCTGATTCCTGCATTTAGGGGTTCAAGTCCCTTAAGCCCAGCTAAATATATCCCTCGCAATCATGCGGGGGATTTTTACGTTTGACGAATTGAAGTTTAGAAGATATAATTAAATATCATGGAGATGTATCGAAGTGGTTATAACGAGACTGACTCGAAATCAGTTTGTCGTATTTATGCGGCACATGGGTTCGAATCCCATCATCTCCGTTGGTTACACAATTACTGAGTAAGGCAAAAGCGGAATCATTTCAAGCAAGAGTAAGCTTGTTTGTTTTCATTTTTATGCACAAGTGAAAGGACTAGAATATGTATTCATTTGATAGTATGGTTAGATATAGTGAAACAGATCAGAATGAAAAGTTATCTGTTACTGGTTTAGTTAATTATTTTCAGGACTGCAGTTCTTTTCAATCAGAAACGTTACATATAGGTGCACAAGAGTTAGCTGAGGCTCATAGCGGTTGGGTGTTATCTTCGTGGCAGATTGTTATTAATCGTATGCCTCAAATTTTAGATCGTGTTAAAATTAGTACTTGGGCATATGATTTTGAAAAATTTTTTGGGAATCGAAACTTCACTTTGACAGATAAAGATGGAGAGGTTATTGCATGCGCAAACTCTTTGTGGGTATTTATCAATACTGACACTGGTCGTCCGGTATTACCAGAAAGCAGATTTAAGGATGCATATATCCTTGAAAACAAATATGAAGATATGAATTACGAAGGACGAAAAATAGCTGTGCCAGAAGAAATGAAAAAAATGGAAAGCTTTCGTGTGAGAAAATGTAATTTAGATACATTTAATCATGTAAATAACGTACAATATATACAAATGGCAGAAGAATATTTGCCAGAAGGTTTCAAGGTTGGACAGATAAGGGCAGAATATAAGGTTTCCGCAATATATGGAGATGCAATTTGTCCATATGTTCAAACGAAAGAAGATGAAAGATTCGTTGTGGATTTGCAAAATGAAGCAGGGAAGACGTTTGCATTGATTGAATTTGCCAGGGCAATAGTTTAGGTAATAAGTTGAACGATAAATAATATAACACGAATAATAATTTAATAAGGTTACCAGTTATCAGGAAGAATGATATTAGCAATAGAAGCAGTAATGCTGGAAAGAGGATTAATGATAGAAAGAGTAGTGCCACTAGAAAGAGGATTATTGATAGAATTAGGAATGAAACAATCTTTAAACGTTGTAAAAGAAACAGATTTTGGTGTGTATTTGGGAACTGAAACGGAAAAAGTTCTTCTTCCAAAAAAACAAGTGCCAGAAGGTACTCAAATTGGAGACGCAATTGATGTTTTTATTTATAGAGATTCAAGTGACCGTTTAATTGCTACAACGAATGAACCATTGATTGAATTAAATCAGCTTGCAACTTTGAAAGTTGTTGAAGTAGGCGATATAGGTGCATTCTTAAACTGGGGCTTGGAAAAAGATTTACTTTTACCTTTTAAAGAACAAACAGTCAAGGTTGAAGAAGATGATGAATGCTTAGTAGCATTATATATAGACAAGAGCAGTAGATTATGTGCAACAATGAAGGTATACGATTACCTTGAAAATGGAAGCGATTATATTAAAGACAGCCATGTAAGTGGAACAATTATTGAAATTAATCCTGATTTTGGTGTGTTTGTGGCAATTGATAATAAGTATTATGGAATGATTCCAAAGACAGAATTGTTTGATAATATGAAAGTTGGTGACCATATTGACGCCAGAGTAACTAAGGTTAGAGATGATGGCAAGTTATTAATCAGTATGAAACAAAAGGCATACATTCAAATGGACGAGGATTCAAAATTAATTCTTGATGAGCTAGGCAAGAATGGTGGAAGATTGCCATTTACAGATAAAGCAGATCCAGAACTGATTAAAACAAAGTTTCATATGAGTAAGAATGCATTTAAAAGAGCTATCGGTAGATTATTAAAAGAAAAAAAGATTATAATTAAGTCAGATTCGATTCAAGAAATCTAGCAGTTTATTATGTGGAATAGAACTTTGTAATGTAAAGTTCATCAAATAATTATTTAAAATTTAGGAGGATAATCATGCAGAAAGTAATTAGTACAGACAAGGCTCCAAGTGCAATTGGACCATATTCACAAGCAATTGAAATCAACGGGATGGTGTATACATCAGGCGCAATTCCAGTTAATCCATCAACAGGAGAAATCCCTGAAGGAGTTGAAGCACAAGCGAACCAAGCATTTGGCAATTTATGTGCATTGGTAGAAGAGTCAGGCTCAAAGGTTGAAAATATTGTTAAGACAACAGTGTTCATTAAAGATATGAACGATTTTGGTAAAATTAACGAAATATACAAAAAGTATTTTAAAGAGCCATTTCCAGCTCGTTCATGTGTAGAAGTAGCAAGACTGCCTAAGGATGTATTGCTTGAAGTTGAAGCGATAGCATGGAAATAGTGGGGAAAATCTATGTGCAAAAAGGTAAATAGATTATTCCCAGTACTTATGCTATGTTATATCGGCGGTTCTTATTTAATTAGTTATTTGTTACATGGAAGGTCAACACCGATATGGTTTTCTCTAATAGAAAGCCAACTACTTATTTTAGTACCAGTGATATTGTTTGTTTTATTTCAAAAAATCAATGTAGCAAAATGTCTTCCGTATAAGATATTAAAGCCACTAGATGCATTGCTGGCATTGTTGTTTGGATATTCATTAATTCCGTTAATGATACTTTTGAACTATGTTTCATTGCTGTTTTCGACAAATAAAATCCAAGAGGCGACTAGCGCACTTATGGAGTATCCATTTTTTATGCAACTATTTTTTATTGCGGTAATACCTGCGTTTGTTGAGGAATTTGTTTTTAGAGGAATCTTTTATCATTCGTATAGAAAAAATGGAATCCTTGGAGCTGCAATATTGAGTGGATTTATATTTGGAGTTGTTCATTTAAATATTAACCAATTTGTTTATGCATTTGTGCTAGGAGTGATTTTTACATTGCTAGTAGAAGCGACAGGATCTATGTTGACTTCTATGATTGCTCATTTTGCGATTAATTCATATTCGATAATGATAATACAACTGATACCGGATTCACTAAAAAACAGTGCTAACGCAAATTCGGTTATGCAATCGATGACGTTACAGACAACAATTATGACGATTTGTTTATTAGCAATATTTGCATTTGCTTTTGGTCTAGTAGCATTTATAATATATAAACATCTCGCAAAAAGAAATAACCGTTGGAATTACATCACAAAAGAAATAAGTAAAGGCATAAAACCACAAAACGGAGAAAAGTTTGCTACGATTCCTTTGATCGTTACGTTACTTCTATGTGTAGGATATATGTTATATATGGAATATTTTATTTAACAAGCGATAGATTATCAAAAAATAGGCAAATGACTAGAATATTCTAATCATTTGCCTATTTTTAAATTTATGCAGAGTAATCAATGTTTTGACCAAGATTTGGAGTTACAGAAGATTCCATTATCTTAAGCATTCCGTCACCGGCTTGCTTTAAAGAATCAAGACTTTTTCCCAGGACTGCAATACCAACATCTGAACTTAACTTTGAAGTACTCATTGCCATTGATAATGATGCTATATCCATATCAATACCTCCGTCTAAACTGTTGTAAGTAGTATCTTTTACAATATAATTATACTTTAAATGTTTATTAATAACAAGAGATTTAAAAATAGTATAAGATTTACTAAAATTGGAAATTACTATGCAGACAGACAATCAGAATATTGTTATAATGATTTATGCGTGTGAAATGATTGATTGAAAGGGGGTTAATATGAAAAAGTTAAACAGACAAAAAATAATAGAAAAAATAAGACCTTTTTTGCTTGTTGCAATTGGAACGTTACTTATGTCAATCGCCTATGTTTCGATATATGATTCGGCTAGTATGGTCACTGGTGGATTTGCTGGTATTGCGATTATCGTAAAGGATAAAACCACATTTTTGGTTGAAGGTGGAATACCATTGTGGGTAACAACGATAGTACTAAATATTCCTGTGTTTATTATTGCATATATCATAAAAGGGAAACATTTCGTAGGAAGAACATTATTTGCAACTATATTTTTGACGTTCTATATGGCAATATTACCAAAGTTTTCATTAACGCAGTCAGACTTGCTATTGGCAGCAGTGTTTGGCGGAGTGTTTAACGGCGCTGGAATTGCAATGGTACTTTTGTCATACTCAACAACAGGAGGAACGGATTTAATTGCATCAATTATTCAACATTATGTAAAGCATGAATCAATAGCACGAATCATGCAGTTATTAGATGGAGCAATTGTAATATTTGGAGCATTTATTTTTGGCATACAAAAAAGCCTTTATGCAGTGATTGCCATATATGTGACAACACTGGTGTCTGATAGGGTAATTGACGGACTTAAATTTGCAAAAGGAATTTTTATTATTTCAGAGAAATATAATGAAATATCACAATGCATTATAGAGGAAATAGGGCGTGGAGTTACTATTTTAAAGGGAACCGGTAAGTTTTCCAATAAGGAAAGACCAGTCATATTTTGTGTCGTTTCCAAAAAGCAAAGTATTGAAATTAAGAGAATTGTGCAAATATATGATCCCAATGCATTTATTATAGTAAATGATGTGAGAGAAGTAATGGGAGAGGGTTTTGTTAAAAATACACAGAACAATTAATTTTATAGTGAATTTGCCTAAATTCTTAAAATATAATTTGGTAAAATGCAATATGGTATTTATTGTTATGTTATTGTATTATAATCAAAGTTAGTTAATTAGACGTTGCGTAAAAAAACGCGATGTAATATTAGGAGGATTTAAAAAATGGCAAGTTTATCACTTAAAAATGTATGCAAAGTATATTCTAATGGATTTGTAGCAGTAAAAGATTTTAATCTTGAAGTAGCTGATCAAGAATTTATTATTTTCGTAGGCCCATCAGGTTGTGGCAAATCAACAACACTTCGTATGATCGCTGGTCTTGAAGAGATTAGTTCAGGCGAATTATGGATTGGCGATAAGTTGGTTAATGATGTAGAACCTAAAGATAGAGATATTGCAATGGTATTCCAGAATTATGCATTATATCCACATATGTCAGTATATGACAATATGGCATTTGGACTTAAGCTAAGAAAAATACCTAAGGCACAAATAGACAAGTCAGTTCATGAAGCAGCAAGAGTACTTGATATTGAGCATTTGTTAGATCGTAAACCAAAAGCTTTATCAGGTGGACAAAGACAACGTGTTGCTATGGGACGTGCAATTGTTCGTAATCCTAAGGTTTTCCTTATGGATGAACCTTTGTCAAACTTAGATGCAAAACTGAGAGTTCAGATGCGTATCGAAATCTCAAAGTTACATCAGAGACTTGCAACAACATTCGTTTATGTAACACATGATCAGACAGAAGCTATGACACTTGGTACAAGGATCGTAGTTCTTAAAGATGGTATCATTCAACAAGTAGATTCTCCACAGAATCTTTACAATACACCTAATAATCTTTTCGTTGCTGGTTTTATCGGATCACCTCAGATGAACTTGATTGATGCAAAAGTTGTTCAAGATGGTTCAGCTGTTAAACTTGAATTAGGAACTAACTATTCAATCACACTTCCAGAAGCCAAAGGTAAGAAAGTTATTGAAGGCGGATATGTTGGTAAAACTGTTGTTGCTGGTATTCGTCCAGAAGATGTACATGATGAAGAACTCTTTATTTCATCATCACCAAACAGTATTATTGAAGTACCTGTCAAAGTGTATGAATTATTAGGAGCTGAAGTTAACCTTCATTTTGATCTTGATGGCGCTACATATACTGCTAAAGTTAATCCTCGTACAACAGCTCGTGCTGGCGATGTGATTAAGTTTGCAATAGATTTAGCTAAACTTCACGTATTTGATAAAGAAACAGAGCAAGTTATTGTTCACTAAGAAACACTTTAATTAGAAGAATATGTAAATTTTTGAGGAAATGTATAGAAATTATGCATTTCCTCTTTTAATTTTCCTCGTTTTGCATTACAATAGAGGAAGATATAAAATATTGGGAGAAAGGATTTCAAAATAATGATTTCTAATCAAATATTGCAAAATACGATTGATGGATTAAAGTCTATTACAAGAATTGACTTATCTGTTGTTGATACGGATGGTCAAATTGTAGCATCAACATATCCAGAGTCAGATGGATGTGAAGCTGAGGCCTTGTCTTTTGTGGATTCCCCTGCGGATAGCCAGGTGGTTCAAGGACATCAGTTTTTTAAAGTTATGGATGATCAACATTTAGAATACATTTTACTTGCAAAGGGAACTAGTGACGATGTATATATGATTGGTAAAGTTGCTACTTTTCAAATCCAGAGTCTACTTGTTGCATACAAGGAAAGATTTGATAAAGATAATTTTATAAAAAATCTTTTATTGGATAATTTATTACGGGTTGATATTTACACTAGAGCAAAAAAACTTCACATTGATACAGAAGCTAAGAGAGTCGTATATATAATAGAGACTAAGCATGAAAAAGATACAAATGCACTTGAGACAGTTAGAACTTTATTTGCATCTAAGTCTAGAGATTTCATTACCGCAGTTGATGAGAGAAATATTATTCTTGTCAAAGAAGTTAAAATTGGCGAAACTTATGAAGATCTTGAAAAAACAGCTGCAGTTATTATTGATATGTTAAATACAGAAGCGATGAGTACCGCTCATATTTCGTATGGTACAATCATTAATGATATCAGAGAAGTTTCAAAGTCATATAAGGAAGCGAAGATGGCCCTTGATGTTGGTAAGATTTTTTATAGCCATAAGAATGTTGTTGGTTATAGTAAGCTTGGAATTGGTAGATTGATATATCAACTTCCAATACCATTGTGTCAGATGTTCATCAAAGAGATATTTGAGAACAAATCTCCGGATGATTTTGATGAAGAGACTTTATCAACGATTAATAAGTTCTTTGAAAACAGTTTGAATGTTTCTGAAACATCAAGACAGTTATATATTCATAGAAACACACTTGTATATAGATTGGACAAGCTTGAGAAGAGCACTGGGCTCGATTTACGCGTATTTGATGATGCTATTACATTTAAGATAGCATTAATGGTTGTTAAGTATATGAAGTACATGGAAAGCAGAGATAATTACTAATTAATTTAAACAATGTATTGGGCTACAAGTTGATTATGGACAAGAGCCCAGTATATTTAAAATCATGGAGGCAAATATGATAATTGTAGAAAATATTTCAAAAACATATTCATCAGGCGCTCCCGCACTTAATGGCGTTGATTTAAGAGTCGAAAAGGGCGAATTTGTTTTTGTTGTTGGAAATAGTGGATCTGGAAAATCAACATTAATCAAATTATTGTTGAAAGAACTAGAACCTACTACAGGTAAGATTTATGTAAATAAGAAATTTTTGAACAAAATCACTAGAAAAAGACTCCCAATGGTAAGAAGAGATATTGGAGTTGTATTTCAGGATTTCCGTTTATTAACTGATAGAAACGTATTTGAGAATATTGCATTCGCACAAAAAGTCGTAGAAGCACCCGCTAGACAGATTAGAGGCCAAGTACTTGCAATGCTTTCGATGGTTGGATTGTTGGATAAGTACAAGTCATTTCCGAATGAACTTTCAGGTGGTGAGCAACAAAGAGTTGCCATTGCAAGGGCATTAGTGAATAATCCGTCTATTTTACTATGTGACGAGCCTACAGGTAACCTTGATCCAGTGAATTCATGGGAAATCATGAAGATTCTGGATGAGGCTAATAAGAGAGGAACAACGGTTTTAGTTGTTACTCATAATATGGAAATCGTACAAGCGATGAAGAAACGTACAATCACTATGAGTGGTGGAAAAATAATTAGTGATGTAGAAAAGGGTGGATATTTCTATGAGGATTAGATCTTTAGCATATAATATAAAGCAAGGTTTGAAAAACATTTATCGAAATAGAATGTTTTCACTTGCGTCAATTGCAACGATATCAGCTTGCTTATTTTTGTTTGGCGTTTTTTATGCCATTGTAACAAATTTTCAATATATGGTTCAGAAAGCCGAAAGTTCAGTATGCGTTACTGTGTTTTTTGATGAAGGTATGACTGATCAACAAATTCAAGATATAGGTAAAAATATAGAAGGCCGCGTCGAGGTTTCGAACATTCAATTTACTTCTTCAGACGAGGCTTGGAATAATTTTAAAACAGAGTATTTTGGACAATATGCAGATTTGGCTGCAGGATTTAAAGATGATAATCCGCTCGCAAATTCCGCTTCCTATGCAGTATATTTAAATGATGCATCTATGCAGACAACTTTGGTTACCTATCTTGAAAATATGGATGGAATTCGCCAAGTAAATAAGTCGGATATTACGGCGAGCAGTCTTTCTAGTGTGGCGGTCTTGGTTGGTTATGCATCGGTGGTGATTATTGTAATATTATTAGCGGTATCCATTTTCCTAATTACGAATACAATTGTAATTGGTGTAACCGTTCGTAAGGAAGAAATTTCTATTATGAAGCTGATTGGAGCAACGGATATGTTCGTGGATGCGCCGTTTATAGTAGAAGGTTTAACGATTGGTATACTTGGGTCATTGTTTCCACTGATATTATTGCATTATTTATATAGTAATTTAGTAGGATTTGTTTTAAATAAATTTTCACTTCTTAATAATATTTTAGCGTTTTTACCAAGTGAAAAAGTATTTGCAACTCTAATTCCTATATCAATTGGTTTAGGTATTGGAATTGGCTGTATTGGTAGTTATTTAGCATTGCGTAAGCATGTTAATGTATAAGACCATATAGTCAGGATGAAAATAAAAAATAGCTATCATGATGATAGCTATTTTTGTTAAAAGGGATTTTGATTTTTGATTAAAATCCTTGAAGGAGAAACAAATGAAACTTTGGATAAGAAAACGAATTATATCTGTATTGTTAATATTTGTGATGATTCTGCCGTATGCAGTAATCGCTACGGGTACAACGACAAGTGATCTTAATAGTGCACAGGATAAAAATAGTAGTTTGGAGAAACAGATAGAGGAAACAAATGCACAGATTGCACAGTTGGCAAAAGATGCAACAGATACAGAATCATATATCAAGTCAATTGATGAAAAAATGGGACAGGTCGATAGTGCGGTTAATGCTTTGAATGCTCAAATAGAGGATAAACAAACACAGATTAAAGATAATCAAGAATCACTTGCAAAGGCGAAAGTTGATAGTGTTGAGCAGTATGCATCGATGAAACTTAGAATACAATATATGTATGAGCATGAAACAGAGTCTTATATTGAAATTATGCTTTCCTCAAAAGATATGGGAGATATGCTTAATAAGGCTGAATACATAAATAAAATAACGGACTATGACAGAGAAATGCTCGTAAAATATGCGAATACAGAAAAAACAATAGAAGATACACAAGTAGCGTTGCAAAATGAACAAACAGAACTTGAGAATTCCATGGCTTCGATTGAAGCACAGAAAAATTCGTTAAAGTTAGTTCAAGATGCGAAGGCAGCAGAACTTAAAAAGTTAAGTGCACAAACATCACAAGCAAATGCAAGTGTGTCACAGCTACAAAAAGATAAAAAATCTCAAGAATCTGAAATTGCCGCAATGGAAGCTGAAATCAAAAAAGCAGAAGAAGCAGCCAAGGCAACTGGTTCAGGTCCAGCTGTGAATTATGATGGCGGTAGGTTTTTATGGCCGGTTCCATCTTCTCATAGAATAACATCATATTTTGGCGAGATGGAGGACAGAAATGTATCGCATAATGGCCTTGATATTGGAGCAGCAACATCTGGTGTGATTGGAGATAAAATAGTTGCAGCATATGATGGCGTTGTAACAATTGCTGCATATAGTTCTTCAGCAGGTAATTGGATATGGATTAATCATGGAGATGGATTATATACAGTATATATGCATACGTCCCAAATGCTTGTTTCGGTAGGTTCGAAGGTTACTAAGGGCCAGGTTATTGCATTAATGGGAAACACTGGCAATTCAACGGGAGCGCATTTACACTTTGGTGTACGTTTGAATGGTGTATATGTTAATCCGTTAGGTCCTCAATATTTGAGTAACTAAGTACATATAAAACTGAATATATAAATAGGTAGACAGATATATATAGATATAGGTAGACAGATATATATAGATATAGGTAGACAGATATATATAGATATATTTTAAAAACCTCAATTAATAGATATCCGTAATTCAAAAGGGGAGTTTCAATGAAAAATTCGAAGGGAAAACGAATTATTTCTATAATTTTAATTTTAGTGATGATTATTCCGTATGCGGTTATCATTACTGGAACGACTAGCGATGACCTTAATCAGGCAAAAGATAAGCAAAAGGATACGCAACAACAGATAGATGACACAAAAAATCTAATTGCTCAGTTTGAAAAAGATAAAACGGATGCATTATCATATGTCAATGCGTTAAATCAGGAAATGGATGAGATAGATTTACAGATATACGATTTGAATCAACAGATTGGTGAAAAAGAAGCGCAAATTGTAGATAATCAAGCGTTACTTGATCAGGCTAGAATAGATTCGACACAGCAGTATGCAGCGATGAAACTAAGGATACAATATATGTATGAGCATGAGTCAGAATCATATATAGAAGTTTTACTGTCCTCAAAAGATATGGGAGACATGCTTAATAAAGCAGAGTACTTCAATAAAATAACAAGATATGACAGAGAAATGCTTGTAAAATATGCAGAAACAGAAAAAACGATTCAAGATACAGAAGTTGCTTTGGAAAATGAACATGCAGAGCTTGAGGATGCTATGGCTTCCGTTGAGGCTCAGAAAAGTTCGTTAGAACTTGTTAAGACTGCAAAAGATTCCGAACTTGCCAATATAAATGCGAAAGTAGATCAGGCAGCCGCATATGCAGAACAGTTGGATAAGGATGCGAAAGAACAAGAAGCTGCAGTCGTGATGATGGAAGCTGATAGTAAGAAACAGATGGAAGCGGAGGCCGCAGCCGCAGCAGTAGCTTTAGACAAGAGCGCAAGTGGATCGAGCACCTTGTCAACTCAAAGCAGTGGTGCATTTGCATGGCCAGTTCCAACTTCCAGAATAATTTCCTCAGGTTGGAAAGAGTTAGATGACAGAAAAGTTCCACATAATGGTGTTGATATTAGAGCATCCATTTCTGGAGTGGAAGGTGAGAAGATTGTTGCCGCAAGTGATGGTATTGTAACCGCGGCTCAATATGCTGGAACTGCAGGAAACTGGATATGGATTAATCATGGCAACGGATTATACACAGTGTATATGCATTTGTTAAAGATGAATGTATCAAATGGAGATCATGTAACGAAAGGTCAAGTTATTGGACTTATGGGAGGAAACCCCAGTTCTACAAGTGGCGAATCGACAGGCGCACATCTACACTTTGGGGTACGACAAAACGGCGTATATGTTGATCCATTAGGCCCACAATATTTGAATCGTCAGTAACAACAGAATATTTGAATCGCTATTAATTAAATATGTTTATTATAAATATTTGGGGGAATAATATAATAGCCAAAATGGCATAGGAAAGGCATTAAAATGGAAAATCAAAACAACAAGAAACATTTATTCCTAAAAGGAACGCTAGCAGGTATCATATCAATATTATTGCTCGTAGCAATTGCATTTGTGATTTTCAATAAACAAGGTTATATTCATATTGGAACGGATGGGCAAGTCTATGTTCAAGATACATCTGTTACAGAAACACAAGACGGTATTGGTAATAAGGTGCTAACAAAGTTAAATACTTTGGAACAGGTTCTGAATTCGTTTTATTTTGCTGATGTAGATGATTCGAATGCTTCTGAAAATATATACAAGGCATATTTAGATTCATTTGGAGATAAATATACAGTTTATTACACGGCTGAAGAGTATAAGTCTTTTACTCAGGCGGTCACAGGTAATTATTACGGAATTGGTGTCGTAGTCAGTAAGAATGATGATGGTACAATTAAAGTTGTATTGCCATATGCAAACTGCCCAGGTAGTGAAGCTGGAATGTTGATTGGAGATGCAATTACTAAGGTAAATGGCGTTTCTGTAATGGATAGAGATTTGGACGCAGTTGTAGCAGAGATAAAAGGC
>Ga0302173_10001333_pt1 | contig 12481 bp, 9 predicted proteins | sample I_Fen_N3_1_FD_198785 | JGI IMG/M metagenome (GOLD analysis project Ga0302173, IMG submission 198785) | Peat permafrost microbial communities from Stordalen Mire near Abisko, Sweden - I_Fen_N3_1 | ecosystem: Environmental > Terrestrial > Soil > Wetlands > Permafrost | place: Sweden: Abisko... | reverse complement strand
AGCCAAATGTTGTGTTACCCAAATCAGGTATAATTTAGATTGACCATAAGCTGTCCCAAATGTATAGTTGTTCTCTAACTGTATATCATTCAAATCAAGTATTCCACTTAAAGAGTGCGCTGACGAAGAAACGTTAATAATTCGGGCAGCAGGGCTTTTAGCTAAAACCTCCAATAATAATTGGGTAAGAAGAAATGGTGCAAATAAGTTGAGTGCAAATGTTTTTTCATTGCCATCTTTTGTTGTTTCTCTGTCTATGCCAAACATTGCTCCTGCATTGTTTATCAACACATCCAATTGTTTATATTTTTCTTTGAACTCGTCTGCCATTCGTTTTATATCAGCTAGTGAAAAGAAATCGGCATACACATAATCTACTTTTTGATTACCTGTTTCTGATTTTATTTCGTTGCATGCTGTTTCTGCTAACTCTTTAGTTGGTCCATGTACGATAACTGTATTACCTTGCTTTGCTAGGGTTTTTGCAGTTTCTTTTCCAATACCACCTGAGCTTCCTGAAATAAAAATTATTTTACTTTCCATATTGTTAATCATTTATTGTTATTTCATTGTTTTTTTCAATTAATTACCTATTTGTTATTGCTTTAATGTCATTCTCATCATCTTACTGTTGAAATTTGTCGCAAACTTTGGATTCAGGCGGTAGAGCAGATCCAAAAAGCTTGCATCTTTTCCAACGGTTACCCTGAACTTATTTTTCTCCATGCTTCTGATAATAATTTTCGCCGCTTTTGCCGGAGAAAGTGTCAATAAATCCTGAATAAACGCAACATTGGTTTTGAGGCTCTCAACGCCGGAATTTGCAGTTATATTAGTTGCAATTGCCCCGGGATGAACTACTGTAACCTTTACGCTTGAGTTTTTCAGTTCAACATAAAGTCCTTCAGTAAGAATTTTTATAGCGGCTTTGGCAGCGCCATAAATGGTTTGCCCCGGAAAAGAAATAAACCCACCCATACTTGAAATATTCACGATATGTGCTTCGGGGCGTTTTAGCAAAAGTGGAAGGAATGCTTTCGTCATATTCAGCGTACCATAAAAATTCACATTCATTATCCTATTTATCTGTTCAATCGGCATATCGTTTATAGGAATGAATTTCTGAATGATTCCTGCATTGTTAATCAATCCGTCAACCGAACCAAAGTGTTTAACAACTTCTTCAGGCAAAGCATCCACTTTTGCCTTATCTGTAATATCTAAAACGTATCCCTTAAAACGTCCATCGCCTACTCCTGCAATCTTTTGGGTTTCGGCAAGGGCTTCCTGATTAAGATCAACTCCAGCAACGTTTGCCTGCATACTCAACAATAGTAAACAAAGTTCCCTTCCAATACCGTTTCCTGCTCCGGTTACTACTAATACTTTATTTTGGGCTTGCATATATTTATAATTTTATTTTTAATATGGTTTGCTTGCATTTCAACAGACAGGACAGTTCATATTTTTAATTAAACTAAATTGTTTGGTCAATTTCAATCACTACTTGATTCTTTTCTTTCAGTTACATTTCGTTAATCAACCAGTTCAACTACTATATTCTTCTCTTTCACGCTAATATAATACTCTCCTGATTCCAGAACCTTTTTTCCTGTTTCGTCAACATAACTAAAATCCCTCTCCAGATCTACTTCAAATCGAAATAATTTTGTCTCTCCGGTTTTAATTACTTGTTTTTCAAAAAGTTTTAATTCTTTTATCGGTCGGGTTATTGAACATACCGGATCGGAAATAAACCAGTGAACCGTTTCTGCACCATCCCGGATTCCGGTATTTGTAACTGGAACTTCTATCACTAATTTTTCGCCACGTTTAACTTTTATCTGAGAAGCTTTAAGTTCGCCATACTTAAAAGTAGTATAGCTTAACCCATGTGTAAATTCATATAGCGGACTATTTGTTATATCCTGATATCCTCCCTTATTTTTACGAGCACTTTGTCGCATATTGTAATAAATTGGAATTTGTTCTGCCGAATAGGGAAATGTCATAGCTAATTTACCTGAAGGATTAATTCTCCCTGAAAGTATTCCGGCCACAGGTCTTCCTCCATTCACTCCGGGCTGCCAGATTTCAACAATAGCATCGCTTGCGGGTTCAATGCGGTTTAGTTCCAAAGGTCGACCATTAGAAAGAATTAGTACGATTGGTTTCCCTAGCTTTTTCAATTCGAGTAGCAAATTCTCCTGTATATGAGGCAATGCTAAAGTTCTGGAACCATTCTCACCACTCCATGTCTTTTTTTCACCCAAACAAACTAGTATCACATCGGCTCCTTGTGCTACTTTAGTTGCTTCGGCAAACCCGGAGGTGTTATTACCATCAAAATCACAACCTTCAGCATAGAGGAGCTTAGCGTTTTTAAATTCCGACTCCAACCCTTCATAAATGCTGACAACATCTTCAGTCTTGCCATGAGCTGACCATGAACCTAACAAATGTTCCTTATTTTTAGCCATTGGCCCAATTACTGCTACCCGCGACTTCGTGGATAAAGGCAGTGTATTCTTTTCATTTTTAAGAAGTACGATCGACTCTTCAACCAATTTCTCGACAGTTTTTAAATTCTCCGGTAGTAAATAGCGTTTATCTTCAGTCTTTACAGGAATGTACGGATTATCAAAAAGACCTAATCTGAACTTCACCCGCAAAACACGCCCAACCGCATCGTTAATTTTTTCGATTGGAATTGCACCTTCATTGACCAGTTCTGCTAAAGACTGCAGATAATATCTGTCATTCATATCCATCTCAACACCTGCCTGAAATGCTTTTAAAGTTGCTTCTTTCTTTGATCCGGCCACTCCCTGACGAATAAGTTGCTTAACTGCATCCCAATCGGAAACCACGAACCCATCATGTTTCCATTTATCTTTCAAAACTTCTGTCAATATATAATGGTTTGATGACGCAGGAACACCACTAATGTCATTGAATGCACTCATAAGAGTGGCTGCGCCGGCTTTAACTCCAGCTTCAAAAGGTGGTAAATAGGTATTCCACAAGGTTTGTTTAGATATCTCCGAATACGTATAATCACGCCCACCTTCCGAGGCTCCATAGCCTACGTAATGTTTCAGACATGCTGCTATATTCTTAGTGTTTGATAAATCAGTACCTTGATATCCCTGAACGGAGGCGACAGCAAAAACTGCATTGGTATAGGGGTCTTCTCCATATCCTTCAGCAACTCGCCCCCAGCGTGGGTCATGTGCTACGTCTATCATTGGTGAAAAGGTCCAGTCGACTCCTGAAATCCGTGCTTCTTGTGCTGCTATCGAACATGATCGTTTAACCAATTCGGGATTCCAGGAACATGCCTGGCCCAGCGAAATGGGATAAATAGTCCGAAAACCGTGAATTACATCATAACCAAACAAAATTGGAATGCCAAGCCGCGATTCTTCCATTGCATGACGTTGAACACTATTTCGAAATACGGGATCCTCTCCAAAATAGATAAGAGAGCCTATTTCAGCAGGCACCTTTTTAACCGCATCTCCCATATTGTTAGGATTATCATTGTTACCTACAAGAAGCTGATTGAGTTGATATACTTTCTCTTCAAGCGTCATTCTTGATACTAAGTCGTTTATGCGATTTTCAATAGGAGCCCTGGCATCTTTATATAAAGCTTTTTCCTTTTTATCCTGTGCAAAAAAGCTCTCTGATATGCCGAGAAGCAATAAACAGCTAATAATAGTTACTTTATTCATCTTCATTTAACTGTGTTTGTTGTAAATTATTTATTTTTTGTGACTAAAAAGCCATGCAAAAACACCTGGTTCTTTAAAAGTGTTATCCCAGGAGTTGTGATATGCGCCGGGGTATTCAGTGTATTTGATTTCACGTTTACCATCATTCAGCAGTTTATATGTGTCGCGGGCATAATTAACGGAAACAGTTTGATCGAATGATCCGTGAAACAACCACAATGGAGTTTTTTTGTCGTGCGCCGTAAACCAATCAAGATTTACTGCGCCACACATGATAAAGGCAGCAGCAAAAGTTTTGGGCATGCGTATCAACAATTCATATGTTCCCATGCCACCCATTGATAGACCACCCGCATAAACCTGTTTCTTATTAACCTTGCCGGAGTTAATCCACTCTTTGGTCAATCCCATCAATAATTTCATAGATGTATTAGCTGCACTGTCCTTATAAAAGGTGAATTTAAACTTTATTGGGCTACCTTTAGGCATGACTTCTCGTTTGGCGTTTACCCAGTAATCGTTTTCGAGACACTGCGGAACAATAACTATAGCAGGATAATCGCTTTGTAAGTTATCAACTAACCACTGACCACCATTCTTGAGTTGTTTCTCATTATCTGTACCACGTTCACCTGCACCATGCAAGAAAATAACCAGCGGATACTTTTTGTTCGGATTATAATCCTTAGGGAACATTATACGATAGGGTAAAGATTGAGAACTTTCCGTATAGACCCGTTTCTCAAATACTGACAAGTCTTGAGCCGATAGCGGCAAAGTAATAAGCATCAATAGAAATAAAATTGTCTGTTTCATGACGAATTACTTAACAGTTATTATTTTAGTACCTTTAGTTATTCCCGATTCATTAAACGTATCAATGCTAAAATAATAGGTAATACCTTTGTTTAAGCCAGTAAGTTTTACCGAGTCACTATCATATACCATAAAAGACGTGTAAAGTTTATTTGCATCAATGCCATAGTTAACAACGTAGCCAGTGGCCGATTTATCTTTTGTCCATTTTACGGTTGCTTTGCGTGAGTCGGCATTGCGATTAACTTCAAATTCTGTTACTTTCTGAGGATTCTTACCTTCTTTTAATCCAAAGATTCTAAGGTCATAAATTGAAAATTTTCCTTCAGGAACCTGCACATTCTCTACTTTTATATATTTTGCTTTCAACGGCTTGTCCAATTCAATATATTCGTGGCAGGCATCTTTTGTATTGTTACTTTTGTCGATTATAACTTTCCACGTTTTTTGGTCGTTTGAAGCTAATACTTTGTAACAATATGGCAACACCTTACTTTCCGGTCTAAGCTTAGCTTCATTATCTGCAAAATTCAATTGAATGGCATTTATGGTTACATTATTATCCAATTCTATACTCAGCCATTCACCTTTGTTGCCAGTTTTTGCCGACCACCATGTCTGAATATTTTCATCAGCTGCATTTGCAACAGGAAACTTTTCCATCGAAGACGAGGCTGTAAGTTTTTTATTATAGGACAGGAGCATCCAACCTTTGAAAAGATCTTCTTTTTCAAAATCTATTTTTCTGGTGGGCATTTTGGTCGGATAATCACCAAATGCGGTGTATGTATGCAGTACTCCATCCTTATCAAAAGCTGCCGGAAACAATCCCAAGCGCCTCTCGTAAGGGTTGCGCACAGAAACAGACAAGCTTGTTATGTGCCAGTAATTGCCGTATTTATCCAGAAATGTTGCGCTGTGACCAGATCCGGAAATAAAACCTCCGGGTTTGTAAGAAAAAGGACTGTAAGATTCAAATTTGAATGGACCAAGTGGCGAATCAGATTTGTATACGCCATCTCCATAAATCTTAAGTTGTGTTGCAGGGGCTGCATATTGCAAATAATACTGATTTTTGTATTTTGTCATCCATGCCCCTTCACAAAAACCTTTCCTTTCTTTATTACCATCTATCCAAATTTCCCAACCATGTTCCTGCATGTTAGGATCAAAAAGAGCAACACGATCTGTCATAGGTTGCAAGTTTGCATCTAGCTGTACACCATACATTGGCATGAAATTGGAAATTCCCCAATAAAGGTAAACTTTACCGTCATCATCCTTAAAAAAGCAAGGATCCCAAACAGCAATGGAAAGTTTTTGCTTCATGGGTTTCCACTGATCTTCAAAAGGGTTGGTTGTAAAATAAATGTTATTTTTCTCCAGTGAAGACCCAATATAGAATACTGTATCGCCTTTAATAAGCACATCAGGAGCATATTCTCCAATAATAGGCATACTCTTGATAGCAATAAATTTCCAGTTCAACATATTATCCGAATACCAATATCCGCCAGAATGAGAGGCAAACAAAAAGTATGTACCTTTATATAAGTGTACCACAGGATCGGCAGCTTCTCTGAAAAACATATCGTTCCCAAGAGGTTCGGATCTAAAATTAAAATGATAATTCAGATCCATCGGATTACAAAATGTTTTTTTTTCTGCTGGTGTTTTTGATTTGATTTCACCTGCCTGCACTATTACTCCACTTAGAATAAATAAGCTGATTATAAATACTGATTTTTTCATATACTTTCTTTTAGACTTAAAATAGGATTGTTTTTTTTGATATTATATCAACAGAAGCTGTCTTTAAGCCTGTAGCGCTAGCTTTAATAGTAATTTTGCCAGCAACACCATTCGGTTTTACAATTACCAAACCTCTTCCCTGATATACTTTTTTCTTATTTTGCTGAAAGCTTGACATGTCTGCTACATTACCATTTCCAACGCCTGCTATGGTAGCATTACCTGTAAGCTGATAAGTAACTTCCAAATCATCAACATTAGGTACAACATTCCCTTTTGCGTCAATAATTTCCACGTTTACATAGGATAAATCATTTAGGTCTGCATTTATTGTCGTACGGTCAGCTACTAAACGGATTCCCTCAGGTTTGCCGGTTGTAGTTAAGATGATTTCACATGTTTTCTTACCATTATCAAAACCTTTGGCAACAAGAGTCCCGGGCTGATAAACTACATCAAAGACAGCTGTTACAGACCCTTCAGGAACGGTTTGCTCTGCAATCACTTTCCCATTTAATTCCAATTTTACTACTTTGCTTCTTGAATATACATGCACCTGCATCTTTTTACCTTCTTGTCCTGGCCAATTCCATGATTTCAATTCTTCTGGGAAACCCCATGTTGCAATTGCTTCCCTCATTCCTTCGGGAATTGGATAGTGCACGAGCATCTCAATTGGACTTATCCTCCAAACGACATCCTGATAAAAGGATGCTTGCTTTTTATTACCAATCAAATCAAAATCGCCTGAACCTGAAGCAAATATTGGCCACTCGTCTTTAAAAAACTGTCCCATACCCATCATTCCTTTTAATTCGGGTCTTCCTTCTTTTTTAATTCTTGACTTACCTAGCCCTGCTTCGCCTAAATAATCAAAGGCAGTCCACTTAAAGCTACCTATCATCCAAGGGCTTTGTTCCGATTTTTGCCAGTTTTCTAATGTGAAAAGTGGCAATGATTCTGTCACCACATAAGTCTTTTTTGGATTTTTCGCATGTTGTGCATCAAAGAAATGTACTGTTGCACTGTCACGTAAGAATTGTTGGGAATCACTTTCGAGAAAGTAATTATAACCATCCACATCCAGATTCTCCAACTGAGGTCTATATGCTTCCAAAGAAGCTTTTGTATACGGTGGCAAGTAAACCATTGCTTCAGTTACAGGTCGTGTAGAATCTAACTTGCGAACTTCATCTGCTAATTTTTTTCCAATTTCCACACCCAATAAATCAGTAGCTTCGTAAATTTCGTTACCTATACTCCACATGATGATTGAAGGATGATTACGATCTCTTAACATCATTGCATCTAAATCTTTTTGCCACCATTGATTAAAATAAAGATTATAGTCGTCCGGGTTTTTAGGTCTTAGCCACGTATCAAATGCTTCATCCATAACCAATATCCCTATGCGATCACATGCATCGAGCAGTACCTCTGAAGGTGGATTATGGCTGGTACGTATTGCATTGTAACCATTTTTCTTTAAAATCTCAATTTTACGTTCCTCTGCTCTATCAATTGCAACTGCACCTAATGGACCGTTATCGTGGTGAATACAACCACCTTTCAATATAATTGCTTTGCCATTCAACAAAAATCCTTTGTCACCATCGAATTTCAGACTTCTTACACCAAATATTGTTTCTACACGGTCAATAGTTTCTGTTCCATTTTTGATTTCAGTAACAGCTTTATAGAGTTGAGGTGATTCTAACGACCATAATGCTGGCTTAGAAAGTGTTATGGATTGATTGTCTTTTATTGATTTACCTGCTACCAATTGAAGATTTTTTTGTGTATTACCTACAGCTTTGCCACTTGGATCGAATATGGTAGTTACCAAACTGATATTACTATTGGATTTTTGTTCGTTAATTATTGTGGAATTTACTTTTACGGTTGCACTGTTTTGTGATACTTCCGGAGTTGTTATGTAAACTCCCCATGTATCAACATGAACCGGGTTAGTAGCTGTCATCCATACGTGACGATAGATACCGGAGCCAGCATACCAACGAGAATTTTTTCCTTCATTACGAACCTTGACAGCTATTACATTTTCCTGACCAATAGGTTTCAAGTATGGAGTTAGGTCATAATAAAAGGGGGTATATCCATAAGGATGATTTCCCAGAAAATGTCCGTTCAACCATACATCGGAATTCATATAGACACCATCAAAATGAATAGAGATGCTTTTATATTGATCAGCTTGTTCTGTGATAAATTTCTTTCGGTACCAGCCAGTACCCCCAATAGTCCAGCCGGTAGATGCTGTTCCACTATAGTGCTTGGAAAATGGTCCTACAATTTGGTCAGGTGTTTGATTTGGCAAATCCTCAATACTCCAATCGTGTGGCAAGTCGACTTTTCTCCATTTTGAATCATCAAAACCTGACAACTCCGCATTTGTAACGCTGTCTTTTGTAAATGACCACCCATTATCAAAAGGAAAAGTACGAAGATTTGAGTTGTTTTTTGCAATTAAAGAAGAAACTGCAATCATCAAACCTAAAGTGATTAAACTTCTCTTTTTAAATAAGTTACCAAAAAACAAGACTTTGTTTTCAGGATTTAATTTCTTGGATATTAAGATATTTTTCATGAGAAATAAATATTGGGATAAATTATTTTTGTTATTTTTCGACCTTATTCTTAGAAAGCTATTTAATTTATTCAATAAGTTGTTTACTTGTATTTTGTACAAATTTCCACAAAAGCGGGTAAGCTGGTATTGTCATTCCGTGATCATAGCCCTGCAATTCATAAAGCGTCGTTTTTTGGTGTCCAGCAAGTTTCATCATACGAGACAGATAAGCGTTTTCTTCGTAACGACCATATAATTCCATTTCGCGATCACCAGTGATAAGAAGCATTGGAGGAGCATCGGCTCTTACAAAGTAAAGCGGAGCATATTTATCAATAATCGGTTGGGTCGCTTTTATACCGTTTTCTTTCCGAATGGTAAAATGAGTAATTGCCTGTCCGCTCAAAGGAATTATTCCTGCTATTTTATTTGCATCAATTTGGTATTTATTCAGGTAGCTCTTATCAAGGGTTATCATTAAAGCCAGATAACCGCCGGCAGAATGCCCAGAAATAAAAATTTTATTCGGGTTTCCTCCAAATTCTTTTATATGATTAAAAACCCATGCGGTTGCTGCAGCAGCATCTTCAATATAAGCAGGAGCATTGACTTTGGACGATAGCCTGTAATCAACTCCAATTATAGCATAACCGTGGTTTCTTAAAGCCTCTGGAATTTCTTTTTTACCCATTGTAAGACTACCACCATGAAACCAGATTATAGTTCCGAAATTTTTATTACCAGTCGGATAATAAAGATCTAGTACACATTTGCTTTTAATATAATTGTTACTTTTGCAAATAGAGTCTGAATAATAATTTATATTCTCTTTCGTCACATATTCCTGAGTCTTTGCAACAAAAAGTATTGAAATAAACATGCAAAACAGAAGCGCTCTTTTCATTTCTACTATTTTTGTTAAATTTGTTAACTGTTTATTTTTTAATGGGGTACTTTTATTTTGAAGCATTTGACACCTCAATGATTTTTTCACTCTTCGTTATACCACTCTCATTGAATACATCAACACTAAAATAATAGGTTTGTAAACTATTAAGGCTATGTATTGTAATAGAATCAGAGCCTAATATCTGATAGTTTAAGTACAATTTATCGGGCGCTGTTCCATAGCGGATATTGTAACCGGTTGCATTTGCACTTTTTTGCCATGCAAGTGTTACATTCCTGGCATCCATTGTATCACGCACTGCTGTAAAAGATGAGACGGGTTGTGACAATTCTCCGGCTCCTTTACCAAAGATGCGTAAACCGGATATAGCAAATTTACCGTCCGGCACATGATAATTTGTCAATCTGATATAACGGGCAGATACCGGAACCTGAAATTCAATATAATCGTGAGGTACGTCGGTTTTATTAGTTGTTTTATCAGAGAGTATTTTCCATGATTTTTTGTCGTTGGAGTATTCGAGTAGATATTGATAATATATTGAATTGGATCGCCCTAAGATAGTTGTTGCTTCATCAAAGAAATTTATCTGAACAGCATTTACTTTTGATTGTTTTTGCAAATCAACCAATATCCATTCGCCTTTATTGCCTGTTTCGGCACTCCAGTACTTACGAATTTCCTCGTTTGTAGCGTATTCCTTTGGGTGACCAATTAATGTGGAAGATACCTCAACCGGTTTATTATACGACAATAGCATCCCTGAAAGTTTATAATCTTCGGGGCTTTTCATCCGTTTTTGTGGTACAACATGTGGAAAATCACCAAAAGCAGTGTAAGTGTAAAACGTTCCGTCTTTATCGAAAAAAGCAGGGAACAGACCTAATCGTCGTTCAAAATGATCCTTAACCGAAATTGTCATGGTTCCCATGTGCCAGTAATTACCCCATTTATCCTGAAATGTGGTACTGTGGCCTGCACCACAAATAAAACCTTCGGGTTTGTAAGAGAAGGGGTTGTTATCTGCCACTTTGAACGGGCCTAATGGAGAGTTCCCAACATATAACCCATCTGCATAACTTTTATATTCTGTTCCCGGAACTGCATACTGCAAATAATACTTATCGTTGTGTTTTGTCATCCAGGCGCCCTCAACCCACGGTTTTCTTTTTCCTGTATAGTCATTATAATCGTTTGGACGTTCCCAACCGTACTCTTTAGTGTTAGCAATTAGCAACTCAGCTTGAGAACCTATAGGATCAAATGTTTCTCTATTTAATTCAACCCCATAGATAGGCTTGATATTGGAAAGGCCATGATACAAGTACAGACGTCCGTTATCGTCTAAAAATAAGCATGGATCATTGGGAGTGAACGGAAAATTTTCCTTGACAATTTGCCATTTCCCTGTTAACGGGTCAGCTGATTTATATATACGTCTGTCAAGCGCCATGAAATATACAGCATCGTTCATTACTACTGCTGCAGGAGCATACTCTTCGAGGGGTAGATCAGCTGTTGTGATAAATGTCCATTTAATTAGATTATCAGAGACCCAATATCCACCAGATTTAGATGCAAACAAAAAATACTTCCCTTTAAATAATACCACAACAGGATCAGCTGCTTCACGACGAGACGGAGTATTTAGTTGAAATCTATAATTGAGATTTAAAGGATTGCAACTGGTTGTTTGTTTATTTATGTCTTGAGCATTTATTTGCAATGAACAAAGTGCAAATAAAATGAATATTGCCCTTAATAGTGGATTTTTCATGAAGTATATTTTCTAAGGATAAATGCAATTATTGATCTTTCTTATTCCTTTGAATAGTGGTGGGTATGTTAACCGTCAGCTACATATAGGAATTCTCTGAAAATTACTTGAAGAGAAAGAGGAAATCAAAATGTAAGTTTGTGTCTGAAATACAGGGTGGTGCAAAAGCCACCCTGTATTTTTTATTTAGCTTTAGTTTTTTGTTTCAACTTTTCTGACTCCTGTGCAATCAAACATGTCCATCAATGATCCACTTACATTATTATCATCTTTTTTTTCTAAAAACAGATAACAATCATAGCCACTTGCAGTATAATAGCCGGTTACAGATTTTTCTTTTTCTTCAATTTTAGTAAATACGTCTTTAGGTTTACCTTCATTCAGCATAAACCCGGTTAACTTACCATCTTTTCGTTCAAAAGTAACCTCCATTTTAGCTTCACCTTGAGGCAGGCCTGTTATTGTAACAATCCATTTGCCTACAAAATAATCAGCCGGTGCCTGAGCTTTTGCTCCGATTGAAAATACCAAGCTGCAAACAATAGCAGCAATAAAAACACTTAATTTTTTCATGACGTTTAATTTTTGTTGTTTAAAAATGATTTTAAGATTTTGAGAACCTGACTCTCAAAATTCTTCATAAACAAAGAACTTTGATGAGTCAGGTATATCACAATTAATTTTATATCTTATTTTATTTATAGTTTTAAATTTACAGTAAATTCTATTGTGCGTGGACGAATACAAGACGCATTAATAGTTTTCCCGATATATGAAGGTTCAGTTGCTGTAGTAATCTGGTCAGCTCCCTGCATAGATCCACTAATACCTGTTTGGTTCAAGAAGTTAACAACTTGTAGTTTCATATCGCAGTTACGACTCATACGATACTCAACTCA
>Ga0302173_10001330_pt1 | contig 12499 bp, 6 predicted proteins | sample I_Fen_N3_1_FD_198785 | JGI IMG/M metagenome (GOLD analysis project Ga0302173, IMG submission 198785) | Peat permafrost microbial communities from Stordalen Mire near Abisko, Sweden - I_Fen_N3_1 | ecosystem: Environmental > Terrestrial > Soil > Wetlands > Permafrost | place: Sweden: Abisko... | reverse complement strand
AGACAAGTGCAAATCCAAGCGGACTTGATACCTATTATAATAAACTTGCACAGGTAAGCGGTTCGTTATCACAGTTTAATCATCCAGGAACAACTTTTGGAGATTTCTATGATTTTACTGATTATAGCGCTCAAAATGATAATAGTATGAAGCTAATTGAGGTTGGTAATGGAGAAGGAGCGATCGGGTCAAATGGTTACTTCCCTTCTTATGGATATTACACAAGAGCTCTAGATAAAGGCTGGCATCTTGCTCCTAGTAATAACCAAGATAATCATAAAGGAAAGTGGGGAGATTCCAATACTGCCCGTACTGTAATATTGGCAGATAATTTAACTGAAAACTCTCTTTATGATGCAATTAGCAATTATCGAGTGTATGCGACAGAAGATAATGATTTGCAGATACAGTATAATTTAAATGGTAGTGTTATGGGAACAACTCTATCGGAGAATCCAAAGACTATCAATATAGATGCTAAGATCTCAGATCCTACGGATAAATCCATTGGAAAAGTAGAAGTGATTGTCAATGGCGGAAAGGTTGCAGATAGCAAAACGGTTGATGGAAATAGTTCGGATGTAACCTTTTCAATGAACAATGACTATACATATTATTATTTGAGAATAACGCAACCAGATGGTGATGTGGCAGTAACAGCCCCCGTGTGGACAGGAGATGTTGAAAAGGCAGGAATTGCGTCTGTACAATCAGATACAGTACTCCCTATAAATGGAGAAACAATCAATCTTACAACAAACCTCTATAATAATGATGGTAGTAATATGGAAATTGAAAGTATTGAATACAACGACGGAAGTATATTCAAAACAATTAATGGGAGTGATTTGACTGGGGGAGCAATCTTAAATTCGTTAGCAACAAAAAGCTTTTCCTTTGTCTATTCTCCAAATAAAAATGGAGATGTTGCAATTAATGTTACCATGAAGGCGAAACTAAATGGAAGTGAAAAGTTATATACAAGTGTACTAAAACTCAATGTATCTGATCCAAAGACAGTTACAAAGGTATTAATTGATGGTACGCACTCAAATGATTATGTGAATGGGTATTACGCTGGAAATATGACTAATTTTATTAATATATGTGCAAATGATGGGATACAGGCAAGAATTGAGACCTCAAATATTACAAAAGAAATGTTGGATTCAACAGATTTGTTGGTGGTTACAGCACCATTGAAATCCGATAAAACAGGTGTACTAACACCAACTTCATTTTCTGATGATTTTAACAAGCTTGTATCGGACTATGTAAATAATGGTGGCACTGCAATTGTATGCGGGCTTGCTGATTATCAGGATAGTTCACTTGGAGATCCATATACAACGACAACACAGGTGAATGATTTACTAAAAACAATCGGAGCCAAAACAACATTAAATAGTGATGAGGCTTACGATACAGTTACAAATGCAGGTCAGGCATACCGATTAAAATTAAAGAATATCAATTTGAATTCTTCATGGACCAGTGGCGTGGATGCGGCGCAGGAATATAGCGTATACAGTGGATGTACTGTAAATCCTGCAAGTGAAACTGACTGGCTTGTGAAAGGATTTTCGACCACATATTCTATTAATTCTAAAAAACTAACAAATAGTAAATATGAAAGTAATGTAGCCGTAAATGCGACAGTGATGGAGAGTGGGAATGCTTGTGTACTTGCAACAGAGAAAGTTGGAAAAGGAAAAATATTTGTAGGCGGAACAGTATTTATGTCAAATTTCGAGGTGCAAGCTACTTTGGATAGCTATTCAGATTTGCAATATTCAAATTACACTATCATAAATAACATTCTTGACTCTGTTAAGAATAAACTAACCGTATCAACAATCGCGGACGTAAGAAAAAATGGCATTGCGGGAGATGTTTATGAGGTTGAAGGTACTGTGACAGCGGGTTCTGAAGGTGGTAATGCATTTTTTGATACAATTTATATACAAGACAGTACAGGTGGAATTAATGTGTTTCCAATCGCAAATGGAAGTGGTATAAAAATAGGCCAGAAAGTAAGAATTATTGGTCATGTGGATTCCTATCAGGGTGATAAAGAGTTAAAGATTGGTTCGGGAATAGAAGGTTATACGGTAATAGATAGTAATGTGAATGAAGTAAGTCCAACTTTGCTAACTACTACGCAGTCGATGGACTATGATTCAAAGGGTGGAAGCCTTGTAAAGGTACAGGGAACTGTATCGGATGTAGCTGTAGTAAATGGAACTGTTTCCAGTTTTAATATAAATGATGGAAGCGGTAAAAATGCAAGAATCTTCATTGATGGATATGTGGCAAAATCTTTTGATTATGCTAAGATAATTGCAAATGGTTATAATGTGAGCGTAGTGGGACTTGTTTATGATAATCCAGATGGAGTTTGTATTAGAGTGAGAAATTGCAACGAAATCACACTAATTTCTAATAATCCGAAAGCGGAGTATATAACGAATGATTCAGAAGGAATTCATGCCTTTATTTCTGGAAATATTGAAATGAAGGATGCAGATGGAAATATCATTGATAAGAGTAAAGCGATTCTAAAGGTTGATCATACAGGTTCGGATTATGAGTTTGCAAAGGATAAAATGAAGCAAGCGATGTTAAATGAGAATATAAATGTAAACGGAAATCAATCAATCTTGTTTTATGAAGTTTCGTTATTGGTAAATGATAATAAAGTGTCATTTTATGGTGGAAAAATAAGACTCGTTTTCGCTTATCCTCCTAATACTTCAAAAAATGGATTTCAATTCAAAGTATTGCACTTAAAAGATAATGGAACCATTGAAACTATAGTTCCTATATTGGAAGATACATCATTTTACATAGAGGTTGATAGTTTAAGCCCATTTGCAATTATTTATACAAATGCAACTGTTAACAATTCAGGGGGTAGTGCAGTATCAAACCCAGATACTCCGTCAAACGATGTAAAAACCGATTCACCAACCAATGTGCAAACCGATTCGCCAACCAATGTGCAAACCGATTCGTTAAACAATGTTCAAAATGATCAGAATCAGAACCTATCAAATATCTCTGAAAATATTTCGATATCTACGGGGAGATCACCTAATACTGGAGATAGCAGTATGATCGCATTATATTTTGAAGGGTTATCAGTGTCACTACTATTGGCTACAATACTTTCAAGGAGAAAGAGAAAAACTTGTGATAAATAAAATATTTTCTATGTATAAGAGAACTAACTTTAGCAAAGGAATGGTTAAAAAATATTTGCTACGTGCACTTTTAGCCCTTATTTCTCTGATAATATTCGCTGGCGCAGTCTGGCTTATAAATAAGGATAATAAGCATTACCAGGCTTTAGCAGCAGCAAGTTACGTATCAGGGGTAGTGAGGGCTGTTATTAGTGACGATACGACGGTAGACAATGCTGGTAGTGAAGGATTAAGAATTGGAGAACAGCAGATAAAGGTTGAGGTGACAAGTGGCGAACATAAAGGTGAAATACATCAGATAACAAATACAATTAGCGCGCTATATAATATCTATGTTCAAAAAGGAACAAAGATAATGCTTTTGATTAGTACGCAGCAAAATGGCAGTTATAATGTTTCAATTTATGGATATGACCGATCCTTGATATTAGTGGCTGTAATTTTGCTATTTATAGTAACTTTAGTACTGGTAGGTGGAATAAAAGGGCTAAAATCAATTTTGGGATTAGCATTCACATTGATTTGCATGATATTCATTCTGGTTCCTATGGTAAGTAAAGGGTACTCGGCAATTATTGTGTGCGTTGTAATTATAATATTAACAAGTATTGTATGTTTTGTAATTCTTGATGGTATCAATATTAAAACGATATCAGCAATGATAAGTACAGTAGCAGGTGTTGGGATTGCTGGATTGCTTTGCTTGGTTGTTGAAAAGGCAGCTCATTTAAGCGGCTATAATATGCAGGAAGCGGAAAACCTTATCTTGATTGCGGTAAACTATAAAATAAATATTAGAGGTTTGCTTACGTCAGGCATCTTACTTGCATCATTAGGTGCAGTAATGGATATTGCGATTTCAGTCTCTTCATCAGTGTGTGAAATAAACGGTGCAAACGAAAATCTGAATATTAGCCAGTTATTTAAAAGTGGAATGAATATAGGTCGTGATGCAATGGGAACAATGGCAAATACATTGATAATGGTATTTGTGGGTTCATCATTTAATATGCTTCTACTTATTTTTTCATATGGAATTCCATTTTTTAGGTTAATTAATACGGATCAGATTGCTATAGAAATTCTGCAGGCAGTAGCGGGTAGCATAGGAATTATACTTTCGGTTCCAATAGCAGCATTTTGTTCGTCATTTTTAATAAGCAGGGCAAAGCAAAAGGATACATAGAAGAAAGAGCAGTTGATATAGCAAATTATATCATTAAAAACAATGCCACAGTCCGCCAGACTGCTAAGCAGTTTGGGGTTAGTAAATCGACCGTACATATGATGTGATGAAATGGAACGGTTTAATGATAGATGTGAAAATGAGCCAAGGCATAGGGGGAGAGCTAGATTTGCATGGGATAAAGTGATAATAGTTGTAAAATAGGATATTGAGCCAGTAATGCTAAGTACATTACTGGCTCTTTTTAGTGTAACAAATTGTAATAGTATGCCGAATTATGTAAATTATAGTTGATTTTATATATAATCCATTATACAATGTGAAATATTTTACTGATTAAAATACGAGCTAAAACTTTTTGATTAACAGAACAAAAGTAACGATATCAATACATATTTTCGTTGTTAAAACAAAATTGTAATATAGTTACTAAAATTATTGGTCTCAATAAATTATAAAAATACAATATTGAAGGAGGTAAAATCTATGCTTTTTATTCCGGATAACGTAATAGACAATTTGATCGCAGAGGATGTACCGTATTTTGATCTCACAACTTGGGGGTTGGGATTCGGTAATGCGTATGGGACCATAGAGTATTTTACAAGAGAAGATATGGTGCTATGTGGTTCAGAAGAGGTTGAAAGGATTTTTCATAAACTTTCTATCACGCCTATTGATATAAAGCCTTCCGGTGCTCATATCAAAGCGGGCGAAAACTTTATAAAGGCTACAGGTAAGGCTGAGAATCTGCATATGGCATGGAAGGTCGGTCAGAATATATTGGATCATTGCTCTGGCATTTCTACCAAAACAGATCGCATGATTCAAAAAGCGCAGGCAATTAATCCTCATATTATGATTGTTACCACAAGAAAAGGATTTCCGGGTGCGAAGGCGCTTATGACAAAAGCAGTATTGACTGGTGGTGCTTTTCCACACAGGTTGGGTTTATCTGAAACGGTTCTTGTATTCAAACAACATATGAATTTTTTGGGAGGACTCGACGGTTTTATTCAGCAAATCCCTGAATTAAAGATTAAAGTATGTGAGAAAAAGCTGATTGTTGAAGCTGAATCTCTTGAGAGTGCAATTAAGTTATGCAATGCGGGTGTGGATGGACTACAATTTGATAAATTAAGTGTGTCTGATTTAACCATTGCAGTTCGGACTCTGAAAGAAATTAACCCGAGTATAACGATACTTGGAGCCGGCGGAATTAATGAGAAAAATATTGAGGAATATGCTTCCACCGGAATTCATGCGATTGTAACTACGAATATGTATGATGCTCCTCCGATTGATATAGGTGTAAAATTGTATCCGACAACGGTTTAAAAAGTTATTATACAATAGGCTTTCGTTTCAATAATTAAATATATTTTTAAAATGCGGGTCATCAAAAAATGGATGGCCTTTTTTAGTCCCCAGAATGGTGAAATATAACGTATAAAATGTGTAGATATTATTCATAAGAATTACTTATGACAAATCCAATAGTAATATGTGGATGCTAATGTTATTTTATGTAGATTTGATTTATTGATAAGAAATATCATGTCTGCTAAAATCAATTAAATCAAAGTTTATAGTTGGCCGTTTGAATGAACATTTGACTTAGAATACTAGGAGGATAAGAATTTATGAAAAAAGAGAGAAGAAATACAAAGAAAAAAGTTACTTCCATCATCGTATCATTTTTATTGGTCACAGCATTCATGGGAACACTCGCTTTTGCTGCAATGCCAACAGCAATTAATGCGGATTCCTTGAAAAATCAGGATAGTTCACTACCAAAGGTAACCGGATACAAGGCATATACCAATCATCAGGGACCTGCTCCATCCGTAGGCGCTGATGACAACCAGTACGTATATCTGGATGTATATTATGACAGTAGTATTAGCATAGTCAGCAGTGAAGAAGTCGTAAAACAGGTTAAAATCACCTACGCTGGTGCCTCGTTAAATGCTACTACAAAAGTTAGAGTGGGCGATGATGGAAAATCATTACATTTCGAGATGAAATTTCCATTTGCAGGAATGTATGGAAATTTAGCAATGCAGTCTGTTTTAGATGGTAATAATACGCTCACAGCAGTGAAAAAAGCAGGAAGTGATACCTCGGTCAATTTTCCAGAAGTATACCTGATTGTCTCAAATGGAATACTATTGGATAAGGTATCGCAGTCAGCAGGAACATCTTCAACACCTGCGCTATTCACAAAAAAAATAAACCAATTGCCTTCTGCAACAAGGGGAGCTGTTCAATTTATTTTCTTAAGAGACGGTAAACCGGTAGGAACTGTTAGTGCAGTTGGTGCGAATCTGGTCGCTCATTTCCATATGTATCTTTCCTTAGATGCGTCTACTTATTGTTCTTATTTGGAATCTGCATTTAACGGGCTTAATAAAGTAGGAGGTATGTTTAACGGCTACTCGGTAATAAGAGACGGTGCAAACCTAACAATTAAAGCAGATAATGCAACAGCAGGAGAGGTATTGGATCTGCTTCAATTGTCTTATCCCAATGATAGAAACACTTATGCAGACAAATCTGAATTATCTAAAACGGTGGCAGAATCAGACAAATTTATTTCTAATAATACTATCCAATATCCTGATTTGGTAAACGAAACAGCAATTGCAAAATCTTATGTGAATTGCATTTATTATACGCAGGAGCAAGTAGATGCTGAAACACAAAATCTTCATAAGATTCTGGAAGCGATTTATACACACACACTTGAGTTCTCTTCGGATGATACAGTAACAGGAATTGCGGTAAATGCAAAACCCGGAACAATTCCTTATGGTACGGAACTTAGCGTAAAAGTACTTACTACTGGAGAAACATATGAAGCAGTGAAAGGTATTTTGTCCTCCACTCTTTCAAAATATACGGTATTTGATCTGAGTCTCATCAGCAAGAATGTAAGTATTGAGCCAAATGGAACCGTGACTGTTGCAATACCTCTACCAGATGGATATCCAGAGTCGGTTGAGAAACTTGCGCTGTATCATATTGTGAATGGGGAAAAAATATCGGTAACATTTACATTACAGAATAAAAAAATCGTTTTTGATGCAAATAGTTTAAGCCCTTATGTAATTGCAGATTTAGTGGTAGATACGCCAGTGGCAGATACACCAGTGGCAGATACACCAGTGGCAGATACACCAGTGGCAGATACACCAGTAATAGATACGCCAGTGGCAGATTTAGTGGCAGAGACTACATCTTTACCTGCTCAAGCAATTATGCCAATAGTTAGCCCTTCAACAGGTGACCACGCAATAAGCTATGTGTGGATACTGTTAGCAATATTTTCTATAAGTACTTTTTCAGCACTTTACTTATTTGAAAACAGTAAGAAATCAAAACCTAATTCCAAATAATACATTTTTCTATGCGAAAGGCTGGTTTAATACTGGCCTTAGCGTATTTTTTTAGAGTTATACCAGTAGGGGCCATACAGAATATGGATTTGAAAAAATCACGATACGAGGAGGGATGCTTTGATTAAGGTAGAGTCTATTACTAAGAAATTTGGCGATTATACTGCATTGGAAAATTTCAGCCTGACCATTCATGAGGGGCATATCTATGGAATCGTAGGTTATAATGGCGCCGGAAAGACTACATTGATGAAAACCATTGCCGGTATATACAGACCGGAAAGGGGGAGCATTACCATGGATGATGTGGAAATTTATGAAAATGAACGCATCAAGGGAACCTTTTTTATGGTCCAGGATGAGCCTTTATTTTTCCCACAGGCTACGCTTACTTCCATGGAAGGATTTTATAAAGGTTATTATCCAGGATGGAACGACTCTGTATTTAAAAAACTGATTGAACTGTTCGGGTTAAATCCGAAGGGACGAATCAATGGTTTTTCGAAGGGAATGCAAAGACAAGCATCTATCATTCTGGGGCTTGCTACAATGCCCCAGTACTTGCTTCTTGATGAATCCTTTGACGGTCTGGATCTAGCAAAGCGAAATCTATTAAAAGCACTTTTGTTTGCTTACTTGAAAGCAAATGCAACGAATATACTGATCAGTTCCCACAATTTGAAAGAACTGGAAGGCATTTGCGATCATATCGCGATAATTAAGGATAAAGAGTTGAGTTTTGGTGACTCTGTAGAGCACATGAGACAGGAAAGAAGAAAGTTTCATGTAATCCTTCCTGATGAGCATGAAAAACAGGAATTTTATAAGATGGGCTTTAAAAATGTTGAGGGCTCCTATAAAACTTACACTTTTATTTCAAAAACGACAGAAGAAGAAACTAGAACAGTATTGCAACCGCTGTCACCAACATCTTTTCAAAGCATAGCGTTGACGTTGGAAGAAATATTTTTGGATGAAATGGAGGAATTCGAATATGATTTTAATGGATTCTTTTCATAAAGTAAAATATATTCATACTTTTTGGCAGGCGCTCAAGCATACTTTTGGGATGGCAGTCATTATGCTTTGCATCCTGTTGCTTCTCATTCCGGCTTCAACATCTGCAATTCCTGATATTTCTATATTTAATGTTGACTATACCCACAATCAGATGAAGTACAGATTTTATCTGGAAAACATCAATGTTATCGTCAATGGTGCAGTCATCCTTATGGGAGTTGTACTTGCTATTTCACTGTTTCGTTTTATGCTTGCAAAACGTTCGTCGGATGCGTACTTTTCGTTGGGAATTACAAGAATCAAACTGGTTATAATTCACAGTTTTGCAGGAGCTTGCTATATGGCGCTGGTTCTGTTCATTTCCTTATTTGTATCATTGTTACTTAATTTGATGGCATTCACAGAGTATGGTTTTGCGCCTTATGCAATCAGCGGATTTTTTTATATATGGACAGGATTTTTTGTGTTGGCCTTAGTCAGTTTTATGATTACGTTGCTGACCTGCTGTTTGGTGGGTACTATTGCAGAGACTACTTTTTTTTCCATCATATTCATTGGAAGTGTTTCCATTATTTTTTATGGTATCAGTACATTGGCAAAACAGCTTCTGTTTGGTAATTCCTTTGGCCTTACTGTCAGTACCGGAGGAAGTGCAGTAAGCTCAAATATGGTCACGATGTTAGAATCGTTTAACCCTGCCTTATTTTTTTTGAATGCTTCAAAAAACTTTTGTGCCCAGTATGTAAGATACGACGCATATATCGAGCCGGATCAGGATTATCGGCTCTGTGTACTCTGGATTATTATTGCTATATTATTATTGACTGGATGTTTTTTTTCGATAAGGTTTAGAAAAGCTGAAATAGCTGGTGTTTCGGGTAAATGCGTTCCGGTTAATTTTTTTGTCACCTTTCTGGTATCATTTTTGGGGTTTACAGTAGTGTTAAATACGGTGGCAGCATATGGTCTTTTTCTTGCAATCATAATTGCGTTTCTGACTTTTATTGTTCTGTACATCATTCTAGAAAAACTTCAGACCAGACAATTGTGGAAGGGTTTATGGAAATTGCCGATTCAGTTTGGAATTGTGGCATTTGTAGTCATTATTTTGTATACCGGTGGTTTTGGCTATTCCAGTCGAATCCCAGTAAGCGACCAGATTAAAGAAGTCGAAATGAGTTACATTGGAAGTCCCAATTATCTAAGTTCAGATAATGGTGGTACAAGTAATGGAAAGCAGTACTATGTACGAAGTGATTATACCTATACAAAATCAGATGACGTCAAAGAAATCATAGATGTTCACCGAGCTATTATTGACGCAGGAAAGCCAAAGCTGGCTGTCGATATGGAACATTTTTCTTCTACAGCAGTACCTTACGATATTATCATAAAATACACCTTGAAATCAGGGAATGAGATAACCAGATACTATGACAGGACTACAATGGAAGTGTTGGAAAAGATGCTTTCTCTCGATGATACCCAGACAGTACATAATAATATCCAGTCTTCTATTTTGTCCTTGACGAATTCTAATTACGGTGCCGCTGGTGCATATAAGAATGGACTGATTTATCTGAACAATACCTTGTATACCAATCCGAAGCAGGTGCTAATGAATGCAGACCAGCGCACCAAGCTCCTTTCCTGCATTGCAGCAGATGTGGCAGCCCAATCCATAGAGGACCGTTATTTCACAAAGGAATCTGCAGTAGGTGTTATTATGTTTTCCTTAACAGGAAGCCAGAATTCACTTACGTTTGCTTATAATATTGAAAATACGTTGGTATATGTTACACCTAATTTTACCCAAACCATTCAATATTTAGAGGATACCAACCTCTATCAATATTTTCAAACAACAGACGAGATCGAAAACGTTTCTTTACAGGCCTATAATCCTTATATAAGTGTAGTTAATACGCAGACAAGTCCAAAGTCACAGTATTTTCTTGGGTACATCAAGGATACTGCACATGAATTTATTCAAACCAAAGACTTTGGAAACGATTTTTTGATAGATACGCCTGAAAGATTAGCACAAGTGATTCCTCTCTTGCAAAACGATTACTTTATGAGTAGAGGAGGTTATCTGGCACAGATTAAAATAAAGGGTAAAGACAAATATGTTTACAAGTTTCTTCCGGCGGAAGTAGCACCGCAATTTGTAATCTTTAATTTAAGAAAATAGAAAGGAAGACATTATGAGAAAATTAGTACTTACTTTGGGCGTACTCATGATATTACTGATGGGATGTCAAAACAAAGAAAATAGTGCACAGGCAGGAAATGGATCAGACCTTTCAAAAAAGGCCACATATACAATCACAGTATCAGGAATCATTGAGAAGTCTGGATTTATAAGCTTTGGTGGCTATGATATGAATGTGTATGAGGATCAATCTTCCAATCCATGCGGCGATTGTGACAGACAACCTACTCATCTATACAAGGGCGCAGATACAAAAGCAGTAGTGGAATCTATGAAAAATTCAGTAGAAAAAGAAAATTATCTGTGGGATGTACAGGACTCTACGGACACAACCATTACACTTGTGGAAAAGGAATCTGGTCAGACAAAAGACCCTGGGACGCCGGAAAGTGTAAAAGGATTGACGATTACAGGAGTCTATAAATCAGCCAAGTAGCGGCTACTTACAGCATTAAAATTCTACATTGTAAAATAGATTGGAGGCAGGAATTGAGTAAAAGAAATATTCAAATATATATAGGCCTATTAAAAATACGATTGTATATCAAATCCAAGAATGTTTTACAATTTAAAAAAATATATCAGAAATTGCAAAAACAAATAACCTATAATAGGATACTTAATAAAGGTACGGCAGTGCTTATACTTTTCGTGTTTATTACTGGATCAATTGCAGGTTGCGGACAAAATGTACAGACTACTTCAGTTGAGACTAGACAGGTAAATAATTTAACCGAAAACACGGTCAATGTTCCTGTTAATATCAATGCAATTGCAACGGCTTACGGACCTTCATATGAGTCTATGGTTGTACTGGGACAAGAAGATAAGATTGTGATTTGTGCAGACGTTCAGGTACAAACTTTTGCTTGGGCACAAAAGGTATTTCGCAGGATTACATCACTTCCAGTTCTTTCTAATGTGCATGCAGCTGTCAATATCGAGGAACTATTAAAATATAAACCGGATATTGTTTTTGGTTTTCCAAGACCAAATGAAGAAAAAAAGCTTGGAGAGGCTAAAGTGGCATCGGTGCCGGGAAAAACCACTACTACTTTAGCGGATATACCGGAACAACTAAAGGAATATGCCAATGTATTGGGTGGTGATTCCATACAAAAAGCGCAGCAGTATGAGACCTATTTCAATCAAAAAATAAATTACATAAAGAGTATTACAGATAAAATCCCAGATGACGAACGTCCAAGCGTATATTTTGCGGGGATTGACCTTCTTACCACATATGGAAAATACTGCGACATTCCTGAATTGATTGCAACGGCTGGTGGAAAGGCCGTTACAAAGGATCTGGAAGCCGGAAATCGCACCTCCATTAATTTTGAACAGCTGGCATCATATAATCCAGAATATATTTTTATTGACCATGGTGGAATCGATAATCGGGATACGGTAGAGCAGATTAAAAAAAATACTTATAGTGATGGAAGATACAGTACGATTAATGCAGTTTCCAAGC
>Ga0302173_10001324_pt1 | contig 12510 bp, 15 predicted proteins | sample I_Fen_N3_1_FD_198785 | JGI IMG/M metagenome (GOLD analysis project Ga0302173, IMG submission 198785) | Peat permafrost microbial communities from Stordalen Mire near Abisko, Sweden - I_Fen_N3_1 | ecosystem: Environmental > Terrestrial > Soil > Wetlands > Permafrost | place: Sweden: Abisko... | reverse complement strand
TGTTTCTTGCTCTCTTAATTGAAGATGTTAATTCTCTTTGATGCTTAGCACAAGTTCCAGAAATTCTTCTAGGAAGAATCTTTCCTCTTTCTGTAACATATTTTCTAAGCTTATTTATATCTTTATAATCTATAAATTCAGCTTTATCTGAACAAAAAGCACAAACTTTCTTTCTAGATCTTCTCATTCTACCGCCTGGTCTTCTGCTATTGTTGCCTTCTTCTCTCATTTTAGTCCCTCCTTACCTTAATTTTAGAAAGGCATATCTCCATCATCTACTGGAGTTATATCCTCTTCAAAGTTTCCACCACCAAATACATCATTTGCTGGTGCTGAATATTCGTTGCTATTATTAGAACTATTTCCTGATGAATTGTTGCTTCCTTTAGTTCCTAGGAATTCAACTCCACCAAATTGATCTGCTACAACTTCTGTAACATATCTTTTAGTTCCATCTTTAGCATCATAACTTCTGGTTTGGATCCTACCGCTAATAGCCACTTGGCTACCTTTACTCATGTAATTTGCAGTACTCTCAGCTTGCTTACCCCATACTACTACAGGTACAAAATCTGCTTCCTTTTGACCAGTTTTTGTGTTATATTTATCAATTGCTAATGTTAAGGTTGTTACTGCTGCTCCACTTCCTGGAGTAAATCTTAGTTCTGGATCCTTTGTTAATCTTCCAATTAGAACTACTTTATTCATTTACAACACCACCTTATACTTGTTCGTTAACAATGATATGTCTAATAACACCATCTGTTATTCTGAATACTCTATCTAATTCTTTTGGTAATTCAGGGCTAGCAGTAAAGCTAAATAAAGTATAAAAACCTTCACCAACTTTTGCAATTTCATAAGCAAGTTTTCTCTTACCCCAGAAATCAACATTATCTACTGTTCCTCCACCATTTTCTATAACACCCTTAAATTTTTCGATGTTAGCTTTAACAGTTTCATCGTCGAATGATGGGTTTAATATAAATATAGTTTCGTATTTTCTCATCAATTTCACCTCCTCCCCTTGGACTAACGGCTATGCTTTGCATAGCAGGGATTACAATTAATGATTATACCATTTAACCTTATAACTATCAAGCATTTTTTACTTTTAAACAATATTCTTTTTAACTTTCAGCATTAATTACTATTTTCTTTGCTTCTTTCTTAAATTTCCCTCTAGGAATCATTACTATTCTTGCACAACCAGTGCACTTTATTTTTATATCTGCTCCTACTCTTATTATTTCAAACTTATTTGATCCACATGGATGTTGCTTTTTCATTTCTACTATATCTCCAAGATTAAAACTTTCTATCACGCCTATCACTCTTTTCTATATCTTTATTTTCTATTTCAGTATTCTCAAAAGGTATCTCTACTTTATTTTTATCTAAGGCTAACTTTATTGCCTTCCTAAGTTCATTTTCCATCTTCCCTTGATTAAGAGGTTTTGCTTTACCAACTACTCTTATTGTAACTGTTGATACACCTAATTCCTTAATCCCTGAAATCTCTATAGGATCACTTATATACTCTTCATTTTTTACTTTAAAATCCTCGCAAGTAATCTCAATTACCTCAATTACCTTTTCAATATCTTGTTCATATGAAATATTTACATCCACCGTAAATCTAATGTTATTTCTAGAATGATTTGTTACTGCATTTATTGTGCCATTTGATATAAAATGAATATCTCCAGTAAAATCAATAATTACAGTTGTTCTAATACCTATACTTTTAACAATTCCATTAAAGTTTCCTAAAGTTATATGATCTCCAACTCCAAATTGATTTTCAAATAAAATAAAAAATCCATTAATTATATCCTTTATTAAACTTTGTGCACCAAGTCCAACTGCAATTCCACCTATACTTGCAAAAGTTAATGATATTTCTGAAAACAAAATTGATATTATTATGGTTATTCCCATAAAATATACTGAATATTTTAAAACACTTTTTAATACTTCTCCTAAAGTCTTTGCTCGCTGAGAATCTAATGAAAGCATTGCATTACTATTAATTTGTTTTTCAACAAATTTTTTTATTAGATACTTTCCGATTCTTATAGAAAAATACATCAATATTATTACAGAAATTATTTTTACTCCCTTCTCCGCTAAATCGCTTAATTTAATATTTCCTATAATATTCATATTCCTTATACTTTCCACATTCAAGTTGCTATTGTCTTCTGCTATTTTTATTAAAGAAGTCTTCAAATATTATCTCCCCTCTATTTTTCAATTAACATATATCCATCTTTATCTCTGAAATATATATTTTTATATTCTAATATATCTTTATCAATTACTAAATCTATTTCATCCTTTTGTTCTATCCGCACACATATGCCACAACTCATCGTTATAGATGTTGGTGTTGGCATTATTTTAAAAGTAAATTTTAGTTCTTTTAATTTCTTTTCTGCTGCCATTGCATCATATGTACTCTTGAATACTATTATATAATAATTCATCTTTACACCCTCTCCTACACTCTTATGTTATAATCTATATTATATTATATATGTTTTTCTAACTTTATAAAGATGAGAATTATGTTAATAAATAAAAACTTCTCAAATTTAATGAAAAAAATTTTTATTTATTCTATAATTATATACAAATGAATCAAAAGGAGAATACTATGATTTCAGGATTTATTATATTCAAGGCTATATTCTTTGCTTTTTTTACAGGTTTTCTAGCCTCTATTCCGTTAGGTCCCTCTGGTCTTGAATCTGTTAGTCGTTCAATATCAAAAGGCTTTAGAGCAGGATTTAAGGTGTCTTTAGGGGCAGTATCTGCAGATATTGTATACATAATAATCATAAACCTAGGATTGCTTACCATATTTACCAAAAATGCCAAACTTAATAGCTTATTTTGGATTGTGTCTGGAGTTATTTTAGTTTTATCTACTAAAATATCATTCAAACCCAAAAGCTCTGATTCCAAGTTACAACAAACTATCTATAGACATGCCTCAAATGGATTTGTAACTGGTTTCTTAATAACATTTTTAAATCCAACTACTCCATCTGTATGGATTGCTCTAAGTGGTACTGTATTCAATGTTTGGAGACATCACGGGAGATTTTTTTTCACGATTTCAATTATCTCAATGATAATTGGTAGTATATCTTGGTTCTGTGTTCTTAATATTTTAGTAAGCAGGAGCTTTAAAAAATTGAATACCAATTTTACAAATAACACGACAAAAATTTTAGATTATTTTCTTCTTGCTCTGGGTATAATATTTATTATTTGGGGAACTTACAAATTTATTTTTTAGAGGTGACTAATGGAAGTTTATTTAGATAACTCATCAACAACTTTTCCTAAACCAAAACAAGTTATTGATAGTATGTATAATTATATGCTCAATGTAGGTGGTAATGCAGGTCGTGGAAATTATAATAATTCCCTTCAAAGTAATCGATATCTGTATGATGCAAGAGAGATTGTTTGTGATTTCTTTGGTTATGATTCTCCAAGTAATGTAATCTTCACTAGCAATGTTACTGCCTCTCTCAACATATTAATTAAAGGAATATTAAAATCTGGAGATCACGTAATAACTTCTTCCATGGAACATAACTCTGTTATTAGACCACTTTCTTTCTGCAAAGAACATATTCAAATTGAATTAGATATAATACATGCAAATTCGAAAGGTTTTATAGATGTAGATGATTTTAAAAACAAAATTACTGCAAAAACGAAATTAGTTGTAATAACTCAAGCCTCAAATGTTACAGGTTCAATTCAAGACATAAATAACATAGGTAAGTTGTGCAATGATAGAAATATATTTTTCATTGTTGATTCTTCTCAAGGTGCTGGTGTATTAGATATTAATATGAAAAGTATTAATGCTAATGCAATTGCTTTTACTGGTCATAAGAGCTTACTAGGGCCTCAAGGCATTGGAGGCTTCGTATTAGATAATAAGTTTAATGATTCTTGCTCTACCTTATTACACGGAGGCACTGGAAGTCTTTCTTATTCCATAGAGCAGCCTGATTTCTTACCAGATAAATTTGAATGTGGAACTCATAACCTGCCAGGTATAGTTGGGTTAGCTGAAGGGATTAAATATATAAATTCTATAGGCTTAAATAACATATATGATCATAATCATTATTTAATGAATTATTTACTCAATGGCTTATTAAATATAACTGGAGTAATTGTATATGGTGATTTATCTGGTAAAATGTCAACTACATGCATCTCGATAAATTTAACCTCATTAGATTCTTCTGAACTAAATTATTACCTTGAATGTGAAGGTATAAAGACTCGTTCTGGATTACATTGTTCTCCACTAGCACATCAAACTATAGGGACTTATCCAAACGGTACTGTTCGATTAAGCATTAGTTATTTTACAACCAAGAAGGATATAGATTACACTCTTACTGTTTTAAATAAAATTGCACTTAATAAGGGATGTGAAATAAAATAACAAGTCAAAGATGCGACGAAGTATGGCGCAAAATAGACTAGCATACTGACTTGTTATTTTTTTAAACATCCCTAAATGAATAAAACCTCCTTTTATTGGAAATAAATCTAATAGAAGGAGGTTTCTTTATGTGTGAAAATTTTTCTATCGATTCATCTTCACTTACTGCTTATATTAAAATTAAAGATTATTTACTAAATGAACTTCAACCAATACTTTATGAACATCGAGCTATTATATTTGTTTGCATTGGTAGTGATAGGTCCACTGGTGATTCTCTTGGTCCATTGGTTGGCTATAAATTAAAATCTTTCTCTAAAAATAACATTTATATTTATGGTACATTAGAAAATCCAATACATGCAAAAAATATAGTAACCATGTTAGCTGAAATAAATTCTAATTTTAAAAATCCATATATAGTTGCTATTGATTCCTGTTTAGGATCATTAAATAATATTGGTAAAGTCTTTATTCAGAAAAAACCTCTTATACCTGGCTTAGCATTAAATAAGCAACTTCCTGCAGTTGGAGAGATGAGTATAACTGGTATTGTTAATATATCTGGGAATTTCGAATTCTTAGTTTTACAAAACACTCGATTAAATACTGTAATGAATTTAGCAGATTCAATCTCTAAAGGCATATATTATTTTATTCTTAAAAGTTTGGATAATGCTAATAATAAAAATATATTAAATGTGAAATGTGAATAATTCATACACTTTATTATAAAAATATTAGTTATCTTTAAGGCACATGAAAGAAAATAACAAATCCAAAATGCCATGAAGTTTTTAATTAGGCAAGGAGGTGGATTTCATAGCAAGCCTATTAGTACAATCTGCCGACGTAGGATAATTGAAAATGGGCACGTTAGAAAAGAGCAGCTATGCACTTATAATAAGAGTAGCTGTGCTACAATAAGGAACTTTTCTAGCAGATGGACTTGTTATTTTTTGATTCTGCCTAATTCTAAACTTTCTGATGCAGCAAATAATAAATGAAGTATTTAAGAATATCTAATTTTTATATGTAACTCAGCATTGTACCTAAATTAATATATTAAAGCAATATCTTATAATAAAAACTCCTTAATCCATAAATTGTTTCACGTGAAACAATTTATGATTATAGATAAACATAGTGTAAAATAGCACTTCTACCTCCAAATTTTTGAGGTAACTTATATCAAGTAACTGATTCTTCAATAGACTTATTTGGGTTTAACTTCTGATAAATGTTAACTATATAACTAAAAGGGTCCTTAATATTTGCTCGTACTCTGCTACTAAAAATGCACTTTTCAGTCTATTCCATATATTTTCTTGTAGATTTAAATCTGGAGAATATGTTGGTAGAATAACTTTAAATGGTTTTCTACACATTATAGACATATTCTCATACTTGGTATTTATTCAACATTTACTATACTTAGGCGCATACGCAAACAGAGAAATTGAATAAATGTTTATAAAAGTGAACTTTTATTAGTCAGCTGGAATAAACATTTATTCAATTTCAGTGACTTATACACATAGTATAACCTTGAGTATCTATAACAAAAATAGAGTGCCAATTAATTGGGCACTCTTTTAAAATTATATTTTATTTTACAGACTCTTTATTCGATGCTTCATTTAAAACATATAATTCTTCTTCTGAAAGATCATATCTTGATATTCCTTTATCAATTGGTTTTGCATAAGTAGTGCTTTCTTGTCTTCCATATATACCAGTTAACATAACTCCATCATTTTTATCATCCAGCATTGCTATAGAGAAACTTAAATCACTTCCTACATTTTCAAATGCTTTATATCTCATAATTGCTACTTTTTGAATACAGTCTTTCATTTTTATTTCTAATCTTTCGCATTCTTTCAATGCTTTTTCAGAAGTTTCTTTCGAATCTTCAATACTATTCAATTTTTCTAGTAACATATCCTCTAAATTATTGTTACTAGTACCCTTCATTAATTTTCTATATCTTGTTTCAACTCTTCCTACTGCCTTAAATAAAACTATTACCATTATAAATAATAAAATTATTATTATTAACATTCCAATTATTATATATGGCATCAGCTCATTAGTCGTATTTATTAGTATATCCAATCCATTGTCATTCCTTTCATAATTGTTTCACGTGAAACATTACATATTTATAATATCTAATATCCTTTGTAAATCCTCTTCTGAATAATATTCAATTTCTATTTTTCCCTTATTTTTTTTATTTGAAACATTTACCTTTGTTCCGAAATAGTTTTGAAGTTGATTCTTTATCTCCTTATAATATGGATTTAAATCATCACTACTCCAAACAACCTTTTCTTTTTCCTCTTCTTCGTTAAACCTCTTTATCAATCTCTCTAATTCCCTAACTGATAACTTTTCATCAATTACTTGTTGTGCTAATTCATATTGCTTTTGCTTATCACTAATACTAAGCAATACCCTTCCATGTCCCTCTGTAATAATACTCTCAATTATGTATTGTTGCACTCTATCATCTAAATTTGTTAATCTTATTGTATTTGCAATTGCTACTCTTGATTTTCCAATTCTTTTACTTAACTCTTCTTGCGTTATATTAAAATCATTTAATAATTTTCTATAAGCCAATGCTTCTTCAATCGGATTTAAATCTTGCCTTTGAATATTTTCAATTAATGAAATTTCTAATATATCTCTGTCACTTAATTCCATGATTATTGAAGGAATTTCATTCAATCCTGCCATCTTAGCAGCTCTCCATCTTCTTTCCCCTGCTACTATAATGTATTGATCTTCTAGATACTTTCTTAAAATTAATGGTTGAATTATTCCATGAGTTTTTATAGATTCTGCTAATTCTGCTATTTTTTCAGAATCAAATAATTTTCTTGGCTGCTCTTCATCACATTTAATTTTATTTATTGAAATTAACATCCTATTATTTTCACTTATACTTTCTCCTGATTCTTCAGGTATAAGTGCACTTAACCCTTTTCCTAAAGTAAGTTTCTTTGCCATTTCATCACCTACTGCCTTTTTAAAAATTCTTTTGTTAATTTTCCATAGGCTTCTGCGCCTTTACACTTTTCATCATATAACATTATTGGTAATCCAAAACTTGGTGCTTCTGCTAATCGTACATTTCTTGAAATTGTTGTTTTATAAACCTTATCTTTAAAGTATTTTTGAACTTCTTTTAAAACTTCATTACTAAGGTTTGTCCTATAATCAAACATAGTCATTACTACACCCTCAATATATAGTTCTTTATTAAGTGATTTTTTTACTAATTGTATAGTATTAATTAATTGACTAACTCCCTCTAAGGCATAAAACTCGCATTGAATTGGAATAAGAACTGAGTCTGCACAAGTTAGTGCATTTATAGTTAATATCCCCAAAGATGGTGGACAATCTATAAATACATAATCATATTCATTTTCAACTTCTTTTAGTTTGTTCTTTATTATATTTTCTCTATCATTTCTATTAATAAGTTCAACTTCAGCACCTGCAAGTTCCATAGTTGAAGGTGATATAAATAAATTTTGAACTAAATCACTTCTAACTATTGACTCATTCATAGTTGTATCAGAAATTAATACATCATAGATAGATAAATCTAAATTATTTTTATCTAATCCTAACCCACTCGTTGTATTCCCTTGAGGATCTATATCTATAGTTAAAACTTTATATCCTTCCATCGCTAAATAAGCACACAGGTTTATATTAGTGGTTGTTTTTCCAACTCCACCCTTTTGATTAAAAATGCAAATTGTTTTCATAATATAATTCCCACCCCTCTCTCATATTAATATTATATAGATTTTTTTACTATAATAAAAGATTTATGTTTTAAAAATTGCAGTTAACACTAAATTATCTCATTAAAATTACAGTTTTTAACTTTATTATCCCATACTAATTAAAATATCCCAATAAATCATAGATATTATATAACTTAAACTTTACTTTAAGCTCTATTTTTGCACATAATTAAAATTAAGGTTGTAATTCACAACCTTAATTCTTATATAACTATTATAAAATTTTATTTCTTAATCTTTGGGATTTTCACTATTACTTCTATAAATTCTTCTTCATCTTTATAAGCATATTCAGCTGGTATATCAAACTTTTGCAATACTTGTTTAATTGTATTTACATATAACTTTGCTGGTAAAACACTTCTTATATTTCGTTTTCCATTATTTTTAAACTCTTTGCCTGCTATTTTAAGCAATTCTTTATTAATTAGTTCTTCTGTCTTTTTTACATTTAATCCATCTTTTATTACCTTCTGAACGACCTTTAATTGTAATTCTTCGTTTGGAACAGTAAGTAATGCTCTTGCATGCCTTTCAGTTAATCTATTTTTTAAACATATAGACCTAACTTCAGAACTTAACTTTAATAATCTCAATTTATTAGCAATTGTTGATTGCTTTTTACCCATTCTCTTCGCTAACTCATCTTGGGTAAAATGATGATCATTAATTAAATTATAATATGCTTCTGCTTCCTCAATATAATTTAAATCTTCCCTTTGTAAATTTTCTAATAAAGCTATTTGAGCAGATTCTGAATCTGTTATATCGATAACATTGCAAGGAACTGTTTCTAAATCAGCTAATTTAGCAGCTCTAAGTCTTCTTTCTCCAGCTACTAATTCAAATACTTCACCTATTTTCCTTACCGTAAGTGGCTGAATTATTCCAAATTGCTTAATTGATTGTGATAATTCTTCAATCGCACCTTCATTAAAATATTTACGTGGTTGATAAATATTGGGAATTACTTTATCTATATTTATTTTTACTATTTCATTACTCATGTTTCCAACCCATCCCTTATTAAAATACTCTAATCTGTTAATGTTATACAATTTATTAATGTCTAGTTATATCACTTTTCTTAACTTTACCATTTTATCATAATTTTGCCAAACCATTGATTTGGCAAAATCATATTACTTAAGTGGATCTTTAGTTATTAATCCTGCTTTTCTTGGATATAATTTAGAACATTCCTTTATTTTCTTTACAACAACCAAATTATGTCTTAATTCAGTATCCTCAATGTTAACTTCACATATATCTAACAATTCTCCACCAAGGATTTTTATTGCTCCCACGCTTTCCTTAATTTCTTGATCCACTGATGGTCCTTTTAATGCAATAAAACTTCCACCAACTTTTACATATGGTAAGCAAAATTCCGATAATACACTCATATTAGCAACTGCTCTTGATGTTGCTATATCAAATTTTTCTCGTAATTTACTATCTCTAGCTCCATCCTCTGCTCTCGAATGAATTGTACTTATATTAGTAAGTTCCAATTTATCAATAACAGTATTTAAAAAATTAACCCTTTTATTTAAAGAATCTAATAAGGTAACTTTTATATCACTTTTCATAATAGCAATTGGTAATCCCGGAAATCCTGCCCCTGTACCAACATCTATCAAAGTCTTAGCTTTCTTAAATTCTTCTCTTTTAAATGCCTTAATAGAATCAATGAAATGTTTCTTAATTACATCTTCATCCTCTACTATAGCCGTTAAATTCACCTTTTCATTCCATTCTTGAAGAAGTCTCATATAAATTATAAACTTCTCATATTGTTCTTTTGTTAATTGTAAACCAACATCCTCTGCTGATTTAGACATTAAATCATAAAAATCCATAAGTCCTCCACTAATAACTAAGATTGTTTATTATATTGATGCTCAAGATAAATAAGCAAAACTGAAATATCTGCTGGTGATACTCCTGAAATACGTGATGCTTGCCCTATGCTAATTGGTTTAATGCTATTTAGTTTTTGCACAGCTTCTGTTCGTAATCCTTTAATATCACTATAATTAATATCTTTAGGTAATAACTTCTTTTCAAATTTTTTAAACTGAGAAACTTGTTCAAGTTGACTTTGAATATATCCTTCATATTTTGTGAGTATATTAATTTGCTCTCCAACATCATAAGGTAATTCTGGTCTCTCCGTGTCCAATTGTGCTAAATCAAAATAATTTAATTCTGGTCTTTGCATTAATTCATAAAAACTAGTAGGTTTTCTAAGTTCTGCTGAATTTAATGAAAGCAAAAATTCATTTATTTCTTTTTTATTTGTCACCTTTAATTTTTTTAATCTATATAATTCATTTTCAATATTATCTTTTCTTACTAAAAATCTAGTGTATCTCTCTTCTGTAACTAATCCAACCCTATGTCCTATATCAGTTAATCTAAAATCAGCATTATCTTGCCTTAAAAGCAATCTATACTCTGCTCTAGATGTCATCATCCTATATGGTTCATTAGTTCCCTTAGTAACTAAATCATCAATTAACACTCCTATATAGGCATCAGAACGAGTCAAGATTAATGGTTCTTGATTTTTAGCTTTTAGTGCAGCATTTATTCCTGCAACTAATCCTTGTGCAGCCGCCTCTTCATACCCTGAACTTCCATTTAGTTGACCTGCTCCATATAAACCTTCAATACTTTTAAATTCCAATGTTGGTTTTAATTGAGTAGGATCAATTGAATCATATTCTATTGCGTATGCAGTCCTCATCATTTCAACATTCTCAAGTCCAGGTAAGGTCTTAAGCATTTTAATTTGAACTTCTTCAGGTAATGATGAAGAGAATCCTCCTACATACATCTCTAACGTATCAAGTCCCTCTGGCTCAATAAATACTTGATGTTGAGGTTTATCTGGGAATCTCATTATCTTATCTTCTACAGATGGGCAATATCTAGGTCCAACACCTTTAATACTACCATTATAAATTGGTGACCTATCTATATTTTCTTTAATTATTCTACTAGTTTCCTCATTTGTATATGTTAAATAGCAAGACACTTGCTCCTTTTCTATTTTATCATTCATAAATGAAAACGGTACTATTTTATCATCACCATTTTGTTCTATCATTTTTGAGAAATCCACAGACTTTCTATTTATTCTAGCTGGAGTACCAGTTTTAAATCTTCTTAATGTAATTCCTAAATTTAATAATGATTGAGAAAGATCATCTGCTGGAAATAATCCATTAGGACCTCCACTATATGATACTTCTCCAATAATAATTTTTCCTTTTAAATATGTACCTGTTGCAAGTACTACTGATTTACACTTAAAAATAGCACCATTTTTAGTAACTACACTTGTTACACTTCCATTTTCAACTTTAATTTCTGTAACTTCAATTTGCCTTATTTTTAGATTCTCTTGCTCTTCTAAAATTCTTTTCATTCTGAACTGGTAATCCTTCTTATCTGCTTGAGCTCTTAATGAATGAACTGCTGGCCCCTTTGAAGTATTTAGCATTCTTGATTGAATAAATGTATTATCAATATTAATTCCCATTTCTCCACCAAGTGCATCAATTTCCCTAACTAAGTGTCCCTTTGCAGTACCACCTATATTAGGGTTACAAGGCATTAACGCTATTGAATCTAAATTTATAGTACATACTAAAGTATTAAGTCCTAATCTTGCTGAAGCGAGTGCAGCCTCACAACCAGCATGACCAGCTCCAACAACTATTACATCAAATTGCCCACCATCATAATTTACTGCCATTGCTTTTACCTACTTTCCTACACAAAATTCACTGAAAATCTTATTTAATAAATCTTCTTCTAATTCATCACCTGTTATTTCACCTAATGCTTTCATTGCTGCTGTTATATATATTGATATCAAATCAAGGTATTCATTGGCATTAACTCTGTTTAAAGCTGTATCACAATTTTCTAGTGTCCTATATAATGCCTGTTTATGTCTTGTATTTGAAATTAGTAAACTTTCTGAATTTATTTCTCCATTAAAGAATAAATTCTTAATCTCACTTTTTAAATCATCAATCCCTATTCCTGTTTTTGCAGATATACTTATTTTATTATTTAGGTTATTTATTATTTCTTCTGATACTTTTATATCTAAATCTATCTTATTTAATAATACTATGTATTTTCTATCTTTTATTTTATCAATTATAGCTTTATCCTCAT
>Ga0302173_10001323_pt1 | contig 12512 bp, 8 predicted proteins | sample I_Fen_N3_1_FD_198785 | JGI IMG/M metagenome (GOLD analysis project Ga0302173, IMG submission 198785) | Peat permafrost microbial communities from Stordalen Mire near Abisko, Sweden - I_Fen_N3_1 | ecosystem: Environmental > Terrestrial > Soil > Wetlands > Permafrost | place: Sweden: Abisko... | reverse complement strand
GTACTTTCCCCATCAGATAATAAAACTAAAAAGTTTCTATGAGAAGAGGAATTGTCTCCAAAAGAGCCTACTGCCGAAGATACTGCTGTTCCAATCCCCGTGCCATTAAAATCTTGGCCCTTGAATGTCTTTATTTCATTTAATTTGGTGGTAATAGAATTTCGATCTTCCCCAATTTTCGAAAGAGGTTTATAATCTGCGGTAAAAGTTGAAAGTCCATAAGAAATTGACGAATCTGACATTTCAATCAATTTTTTCGCCATATCAACTCTTTTAAAATCCACATCATTTTCGGGAGAATCTGATGTAAATATTCCCGTCGATTTAGAATTCATATATTCAGTTGTATACATACTTCCACTATCGTCAATAACTAACATTACATTCGTTGCAATCGAGGAGTCTAAAATATCAGTGGAACCAAGCACATATTTAGAAAAGTGTTCTAGTTGGGCAACAACGGTATTTTTATCTTTATCTATTGTTGACTTGACTTTTAAAAATTTTCCGTCATCTGTAAATTGATAAATAGATAAATTGTCTTCTAAATAACTTTTGCTTTGTAAATCCTGGTCTGTATATTTCAAAGAGATGGTTGCAGATGAAAATTCTCCATCCGTATGTATTTCATAAAATTTCCCAACAATACCTGGAGATGTAACTAATCCCGTCGTTGTAAATGGTTCTAAATATATTCCTGCAATACTTGCATTTCCCGTTACGTTTAAAGAACAATCGTCCTTTTCGTAATTGATATCAAAATTGCGATCTTTATCTTCTGTATTGCTATCAGATTTTTTGATTAATGCATTTAAACCAAATTGAATTTCATCACTATCACAAATACCGTCTTCGTCGGTATCTAATAATAATGGGTTTGTCTTATAATTAGTTACTTCAAGGAAATCAGTTAACCCATCTCCATCGGTATCTCCAGAATAAGGAGATGTTTTGAACTGCTCTTCTTCTTTATTGGTTAATTGATCTCCATCACTATCTGCCTCTGGATCTAAATTTTCCATTAGCATAGATGAATAAATCTTGGCATTATCTGGATCTAACGTTTCTAGGTTGGAATGAGTATTGAATTTATACCAGATAACTCCAGTAACAATAAAAGCAATCAATATTATAACAATTCCTATTATTATAGCCCATTTTCGCATGAATTGATTCTTTTTCATAATACTCCTCTTTGTCTGTTGTGATTTTTTGACTGAACTATGCTATACAAGATATTGCAGTTTAGCATAGTATTATACTTTTTAATTCTCCCCAATGATACCATATATGAAGTAAAAGCGTATTCATATCGAAATTTTACACTTTATTTTATATCTAAATCATCAAATGACAGCATCTATGTTCTTTTCAAGTTTATGTGAGAACGTCAATTTGAGAAGAACTGGTGTCACAATTGTTGTTAGGATTACAACAATCAGCGTAGGAAGAAATACCTCTTCTGATATTATCCCCTTTTGAAGCCCTATGTTCGCAGTGATTAATGCAACCTCACCTCTTGAAATCATTCCAGTTCCAATTTGTATGGATTCACTTCTACTCATTTTCAACATTCTGGCTGCAAATCCGCAACCGCCCAGTTTACCAATGATGGCAACAATAAACATAACAGCTGTAATACCCAAAACTTCCATATTTAAGCCTTTTAAATTTGCTTCAATGCCCACACTGGCAAAGAAAATTGGAGAGAGAAATCCGGAAGAAATTGATTTTACATTTTTCTCTAGATATTCCTTTACATTCAAAGATGATAAAATCAACCCCGCAATATATGCTCCGGTAATGGCTGCAATTCCAATTTCTTCAGCAATAGCCGCTATAATAAATGCAAATGCAATGGCAAAGATAAGAAGTTCTTTTCTGGGTTGGACTTTTGCTATCATTTTATTTATAATCTTTGGCAGGAATATAACGCCCACAATAGATAATATGCAAAAAATAATAATCTTTAGAAATAAAGCAAGCATAGTCAATGTCGTTCCTGATCCTCCTGTTCCAGAACCCTGTGCCATTGCAAGCACAATAGAAATCAGAACCAGTCCCAAAATGTCATCAATTACGGCTGCTCCCAAGATATTTATTCCGGCGTTGGAATTTAATTTTCCCAGTTCCTTTAGCGTTTCAACAGTAATACTTACGCTAGTTGCAGTAAGTATTACACCAATAAATAGATTTTCCCATATGTTATCAAAAAACAGGTAAGCTCCTATGGTACCTAAAACAAGAGGAACAACAACACCTGCTAAAGCGATTATAAAAGATGAAAATCCCGCTTCTTTAAACTGTTTCACATCTGTTTCCAGTCCGGCAAGAAACATTAGCATAATGACACCAAGATTAGCTAGTAACTTCAGATTATCATCAAATTGTACCACATTTAAAAGTACGGGACCAATGATAACACCTGCAATTAGGGCGCCCAATACTTCAGGCATTTTAAACTTTTTACTGATTATACCTCCTATATTTGTAAAAATCAGTATAATTACAATACTTAATAACGTTTTAATCATAAGATAAACTCCCTTTCACTATGAATTTAATTACAATGATGCTCCTAATATAAAAAAAGGCAGAAAGTCCCCACTGGACTTTCCACCCTAAAAGTCGAAATCTCGAATCAAATAATAGTATAAAAAACCTTATATTATTTGTTCAACCGAAAATATATTTTTTATTAAATTATTCTATATAAAATAAACATTTGAATACTTCATGAAAGTGTTAATAATGTAACACAAGGAATTTGATTTTGTCAATCTACTAAATGATTCGTTTTGCATCCTTCGCAATTTTATGACATATATCGCATGGTGTGTAAAAATTTGAACTATCGATATCGATACCATTCATATGAGCATATTCTAAAAGTTCACTAATTCCTCCATGTAATAATGCATTTGTATATGGATTCTTATAAGGATCATAATTAGAAAGAATATCAAGAATGTTTTGCTCCTTGATATTACCAATCGGAAAACTACATACGATTACATCTCCATTTGGATTCACTGATATTTCATCGATTTCGTCTAATTTTGAGGTATATGGTGCCTGACCGCATTTAAAATCCATATCAATAGGCTGTTTTTTGAAATAATCTGAAAGATATTCTATAGCATTTCCAGCTGCAAAAATATTATTCCCTCGACTCACCTTTAACTTTGATTTATCAAAATAAGCAAGACATTCTTTGGTTTTTTGATTATATGGATTATCGTTTTCTTCATTAATCACCCATGCTGGATGTAACCGTAGTGTCTCCTGATAAGTTTGTGTTAATGCTTCAGCAAACTTATAAACCTGTGACAATGGAATAAATTCCTCATGAAAACAATCCACAGAGAGCATTATATCATTAACACCACTGGCTACTAACAAAGCAACAACCTGTCTGATTTTAACTTCATCCTTTGAAAAAAATCCATTCGTAATGATTTGACGAACACGAACACCACATTCTTGTGCCTTTTTATGTATTGCACATGTAATATCTGGAAACAACAATGGCTCCCCACCAAACGTCATAACGGATTCCACCTTAAACACTTTGGACAGCTCCTCTAACAAACCAACTGCACTATCCATATTCAATCTTTCATTCCCTTTATCATCCCCAACGGAACAATGTTTACACCTGCTAGTACAACCATGCGTAACCGTAAATTCAACCCTCTTCACATTCCTAATATATTCATTTATCATCTTCATAACAACCCCTCCCTGTAATCAATTTATATCCTCAGTCTCTAGCCAACAAAATATTTTCGCATACAATCATATTCATATTCCTCAATGAAACAACCACATTTGAAATCCAATTAGTCCCCCATAACAGTAAAAAAGAACATTCTTGTCCCCCCACCCTTGCCCGGGCGACCGCCACCGGCGGTACGCCAACCACCGTCCCTTCGCCACTGAGCAAACTCAGCCCTTAACGCTACCATGCAATAGTTGGACCAACAACGCGCAGACACGAGACCATATATCATGCAAAGTACGTAATTTAACGAACAATACTCCAATCTGTATGCAGTCCAGGCGACACCGCAGGTGTCGATCTGAGCGCATACAGATTGGAGTATTGTCCGTTAATTGGAGTACGTGCATAATATATGGTCTCGTGTCGTCCCCCGTTTCACTCCAACCTATAAATTGGTCTTCACAATCCGTGGACGAAGCCCATTTTCTTCAAGCTTCTCAACAATCTCATTTTTATGTTCATGTCCAAATGCTTCAATTGTAATTCTAAGTTCAACTGCAGCGTTTCGATTGATACTTACAAATTGATTATGTTCAAGTTTGACAACATTACCTTTTGCTTTTGCAATAATATCAGCAACACGAACAAGTTCACCTGGTTTGTCTGGAAGAAGAACTGAAACTGTGAAGATTCTTTCTCTTTGAATAAGACCATGTTGAACGATTGATGACATTGTAATAACATCCATGTTACCACCGCTTAAGATAGAAACAATCTTTTTATCTTTCACCTCAAGATGTTTGATTGCAGCTACGGTTAGAAGGCCTGAGTTTTCAACTATCATTTTATGATTTTCTACCATATCAAGGAAAGCAACAATTAATTCTTCATCTTCGATTGTTATGATGTCATCTAAGTTTTTCTGAAGGTATGGAAATAACTTTCTGCCAGGAGTTTGAACAGCAGTTCCATCGGCAATTGTACTAACATTTTGTAAAGTAACAACTTCCCCAGTGTTAAGTGATTCTTGTAAGCAGTTAGCGCCTGCTGGCTCAACACCAATCACTTTTATGTGTGGATTTAGAAGTTTTGCAAGTACCGAAACACCTGTTGCCAATCCGCCGCCACCAACTGGTACTAATATGTAATCAACCGTAGGTAATTCCTTTATAATTTCCATTGCAATTGAGCCTTGGCCAGTTGCAACATCTAAATCATCAAATGGATGAATAAATGTAAGCCCTTTTTCTTTTGCAAGGTTTAAAGCATATTCACATGATTCATCATATACGTTTCCGAATAATATAACTTCGGCACCATAACTTTTAGTCCTATTTACTTTAATTAATGGAGTAGTAGTTGGCATAACGATGATTGCTTTCGCACCATAGATCTTTGCGGCATAGGCAACGCCCTGTGCGTGATTTCCAGCAGATGCTGTAATCAATCCTTTTGCACGTTCTTCATCTGTAAGTGTGCTGATTTTGTAATAAGCGCCTCTTACCTTATAAGCTCCAGTATATTGCATGTTTTCAGGCTTGAAATAAATACTGTTTCCGCTTTGCGCACTAAAATATTCACTGTAGACAAGATTTGTCTGGATTGTAACCTCTTTTACTTTTTCTGCAGCTTCTTCAAATTTTTTTAAAGTTAACATCCTAAATTCCCTTTCTATTTGTAAGCAAATTGCTTGTATTGTTGTATTTATATAATATAATAATAGTAAAAATATGATTTATCCATGTTTATTCTTCACTTGTCACGTCAAATAATGCGTTCACAAAATCGTTTGAATTAAACTTCTGCAAATCTTCCACTTTTTCGCCGACACCAATGTATTTAACTGGGATTCCATATTCTGCTTGAATTGCTATTGCGATACCGCCCTTTGCTGTTCCATCCATCTTTGTAAGAATAATTCCGGTAATATTGGTAACTTCCTTGAATTCCTTAAGTTGAGACAAAGCATTTTGACCAGTTGTACCATCAAGTACAATTAGATTTTCTCTGTATGCATCAGAATACTCTCTTTCAATTACTCTGTCAATCTTTCCTAATTCAGCCATAAGATTCTTTTTATTATGAAGTCTTCCAGCTGTATCACATATAAGAACATCGATTTTGCGGGCTTTTGCAGCAGCAATTGCATCAAATATAACAGCCGCTGGATCGGAACCTTCATGTTGTGCAATGATCTCTGAATTTGTTCGATGGGCCCATTCCGTTAACTGTTGAATGGCAGCAGCTCTAAAAGTATCTGCGGCAGCCATCATCACTTTCTTGTTTTGGGATTTTAAAAGTCCTGCTAATTTACCAACTGAAGTGGTTTTCCCAACACCATTTACACCAATCAGCATGACAATTGACTTTTGATTTTCAAATTCATATGCATTTTCACCTAAATCCATGCGGGATTTGATGCTCTCTATAAGGAGTGATTTGCATTCTTTTGGGTCCTTGATTCTATTTAACTTAACTTTTTCTTTTAAATCTTCAATAATAGCCATTGTTGCGTTAACGCCAAGGTCACCCATAATAAGCGTTTCTTCAAGCTCTTCATAAAAATCATCATTTATAGTAGTAAATGCACTGAATATATTATCTATCCCAGAAACAATGTTATTTCTGGTTTTCGACAGTCCTTCTTTTAATTTCGCAAAGAACCCTTTTTTGACTGGTATTTCTTCAGTTTCAATATTAATATTTTCTAAGTTGCTATCACTAGAACCACTCAAATCTTCAAGCATTTTTATCCTCCAATATACATTATGTAGTATATATAAATATATATGTATTTATATTAGTCCTTCTTTGTATCTGCCTTTTCTAAATCATCGGCTATTAAATCGACTGAAACTAATGTTGAGATACCTTTTTCTTGCATCGTAATACCATAAAGCCTATCTGCAGCAGCCATTGTGCCACGTCTATGAGTGATAACGATGAATTGTGTATGCTTTGTCAGCTTATGTAGATAATTCGCATAACGGGCAACATTTGAGTCATCTAGCGCTGCTTCAATTTCATCTAACAGACAAAATGGTGAAGGCTTTAAGTTCTGAATCGCAAATAGTAACGAAATTGCTGTAAGTGATTTTTCACCACCTGACAACTGCATCATATTTTGAAGTTTCTTTCCGGGTGGTTGGGAAACAATTGTGATTCCAGCCTCAAGAATATCTTCTCCTTCGACAAGTTCGATTGTACCACGTCCACCGCCAAATAATTCCTTAAATACTTTATCAAATTCATCCCTGATTTCATTGAATTTGGCCTCAAACTGAACTCTCATTCCAGTATCAAGTTCCTCAATGATTTTAAGCAGCGTATTTTCCGCTTCAACCAAATCATCTTGTTGTTTCTTTAAGAATTCATAACGTTCTGAAACATTCTTATATTCTTCAATAGAGTTGACATTCACATCACCTAAAGATTTGATTGAGTTCTTTAACTGATTAATCATCTTTTTGATTTCATTTAAATCAGTAAGGTTATCATCTCTCATCTGAGCAGCTAAGCTAAATGTGATTTCATATTCGTTCCACATATAATCAATCTGAGACTCATAAGTTTCATCCAATTTTTCTTTTTGTGCATTCAGTCTGAAACATTCTTTGTCCAAATCACTGATTTGCTGACTGAGTATTTCTCTTTTATCAAAAAACGCCTTGTGACTACTTTGAACCTTGTCACGTTCCTGCTTAAATAAAGTCGCTTTTTCAATACATTCAGCAATTTGTTTGCCAGCATCATTGATCGTTAATTGAATAATATTAATTGCTTGATTCTTTTCATTGATTTCATTGCCTGTTTCACCTGTTCGATTTTGGAGGTCTGTTATTTCTTCATGAAGCCCTGCTATTTCTGAATCAATACGATTCATATTTTCCTGAATAAATGAATTCTTCTGAGCCATTTTAGAATATTCAATATGAATGGCTTCAACACTGGAACTATGTTTGGTCTCATTTGCTTTTTCAAGCTCTAGTTTTGCAGATAAATCATTAATCGTAAATTCAGTATCACTAGTCTTAGAATCTAAAGCTTGCATATCATTATTTACAGCTAGTAGATTACCTTTGATTTCTTCATTTTGACGATCAATTTCAGCAACTTCATTTGCACTATCGCTATAAGACGCAATGATTTCATCTTTTTTAATAATAGCTTGTTTATAGTTCATCTCAATCGTGTTTTTATTCAATTGTTTTTCTCTAAGCTGCTTGTTGTTGATATCTAGCTTCTCTCGAATTTCAGAAACAGTTTTTTTGTTATTGGCAAGAATGGCTTTATGTTCTTCAATCGATTTTGATATTTTGGTGACACTTACTTTTAATTCCTCGATTTCACGGCGACGACCAAGTAAATTACTTGAATTCTTAAATGCACCACCAGTCATTGAACCACCAGGGTTAAGTTGTTCACCTTCTAAAGTTACAATCTTAAGTGAGTATTTGTACTTTTTCGCAATGAATAAAGCATTATTAATATTGTCAACTACAAGTACTCTACCAAGTAGGTATTTTGCTAGGTTTTCATATTCAAAGGATACTTTAACTAGATTGCTTGCAATACCAACGACACCTGGTTCTTTAATACAAGGATCCTTTTCCAAAGTATTTCTAGTAGAAATAGCTGCCAATGGTAAAAAGGTAGCTCGTCCAAATTTGTTTTCCTTCAAATATTCAATCAAGCTCTTAGCTGTTTTTTCATTATCTGTAACAATATTTTGAATTGTACCACCAAGTGCAGTCTCAATAGCAACTTCGTACTTCTTCTCAACTTTAACGATATCGGCAATAACACCTAATATACCCTCATTTGAGGTCTTTAATTCCATAATCTTTCGAATACTATTGCCGTAGCCATCATAACGCTCTGTAATATTTCTTAATGATTCGAGTGTAGATACGTCTTTGTGGTATTGTTGCTGTTTCTTATCAATCGTAGTTAGCAATTCAGCAATTTCAGACTTAATCTGAATTACTTTGTCATCATACTCTTTGATAATAACAGTTAAGTTCTTTATATGCTCATTCACTTGATTTAAATCATTGATTAAATCTTTGATAATCGTATTTTGGCTGTCTTCTTCACTCTTGCCACTTATGATTTTGCTATTAAGTTCAGATTTTCGAATATTGATTTGCTCAAGCATAGTCTGATAGCGCTGATTTTTTGCCTTTACTGAAGATTTCTCATTCAGTATTTCAAAGATTTCATCTTTATTGCTTTCGATATTTTTAGTGATTTCCTCGATTGAAGCAACAATCGTGCTACGAATATTATTAGCTGTATCTTCTTTTTCATTTATTTCTTGTAACTTTTTGGTAATCTCAGCTTTTTCTTCCGCAAGTTTTTGATTTTGTTCTATACGTTTTGCAATATCATCATTGATTGAGGAAATACGTTCGCTAAAATGTTTGTCGTTGACCTGAATCGTTTTAATCTGCTCATTTAAGACATTAATCTGGCCTTCTAGACGACCTTTATCTAGTTCTGAATCAGACTGAAGCGAAGCTGTCGCTTCTATATCATTATTAATCTGAGACAATTGCAATTCAGCTTGCTCATATTCGGATTTCGTATTTTCATAAGATAAATTAGCACTGCTAAGATCATTGGTCGCAATTTCAAGCTTTTTATTTAACTCAGATAAAACTGTTTTAATTCGATTAGATTCTAATAAAAATGAGTTTACATCATAAATTTTAAGACTATCTTTTAATTTTAGATACTCTCTTGCCTTTTCAGACTGCTTTTCAAGTGGTTCTACTTGTTTCTCAAGTTCAGTGAAAATATCGTTTACGCGCAATAAATTCGCTTTTTCATTTTCAAGCTTCTTTTGTGCGGTATCTTTTCTTCGTTTAAACTTAACAATACCAGCTGCTTCGTCGAATAATTCACGACGTTCATCTGGTTTACCACTTAAAATTTTATCTATCTGACCCTGACCAATAATAGAATAACCTTCTTTGCCAATACCAGTATCATAGAATAGCTCATTAATATCTTTTAATCTACAGTTATGACCATTCAGTAAATATTCACTTTCGCCAGAACGAAACACTCGTCGTGTAACGATAACTTCATCATATTCAACTTGAAGTGCGTGATCTGAATTATCTAGTGTGATTGATACATAGGCATATCCTACTGGTTTTCTTGTCTCAGTACCAGCAAAGATAATATCTTCCATTTTAGAACCACGAAGCTGCTTTGCACTTTGTTCACCAAGCACCCACCTAACAGCATCCGCTACATTACTCTTACCACTCCCATTCGGGCCTACAATACCTGTAATCCCGTTATGAAAATCAAATATAATCTTATTAGCAAATGATTTAAAGCCCTGTACTTCTATACTTTTTAAATACATATATGTTTTGCTCCCATCTGCCTCTTAAATAGTATTTCCTTTGATTTTTATAATCGTATTATAAGCCGCTTGTTGCTCGGCTGATTTTTTCGTTCTGCCTGTACCTATTTCCATGTTTTTTCCATCTACTACTACAACAACTTCAAACGTTTTAATATGATCAGGACCACATTCTTTTAAAAGCTTATATTCAACGTCACTGTTTTTGGCTTGAACAATCTCCTGTAAGATAGTCTTGCTATCAAAAAAGAGTTTCTTATTCTCTAAATCGTTTAAAATAAACTTATGAATAAATTCTTTTGCATTAGCAAAACTACCATCTAAATATATTGCGCCTATAAGCGCTTCTAACGCATCAGAAGTAATTGAATCACGGTATCTTCCACCAGTCAGGTCTTCACCTTTTCCTAACATAATATAATCTGTAAGATTAATCATTCTTGAACAATATGCAAGTGTAGGTTCACATACAACACTGGCTCTAATTCTGGTAAGATCACCTTCGTCCAAATCAGGATGTTCTTTAAATAAATACTCACTTGATGTAAGTTCTAAAACTGCATCACCTAGAAATTCTAGTCGTTCATTGTCTTTAAACTTATTGCTTTTCTTTTCATTGGCATATGAACTATGTGTTAATGCATTCTTTAGCATTGTAAGATCTTTAAATTGATAACCTATTAACTTCTGAAATCCATATAAATCGGCATTATGTTTCATTGTATCTCCTTTCCTGTGGTTTGCTTTTGCAAAGCACAAATCTTGTAGTTGAAAGGTATAAGTAAAGTTTGTTTCACCTTATTCAACTTGTTCGTCTCTAAACATATCATAAGACTGCCCAATATAATTATTATGGCAGTCTTATAACACAGATAATAATATTTGCTATATTCTAGTTCATAGCTGCTTTGATTTGATCAACAGCATCTCCAACAGTTACTATTTTTTCAGCTGCATCATTTGCTATTTCAATATCAAATTCTTCTTCCATACCCATAATTATTTGAAAGATATCTAAAGAATCAGCTCCTAAGTCATCTACAAATGTAGTTTCTAATGTAATATCGTTAGCCTCAACATTTAAAACTTCTGCAATAATTTTTTGTGTTTTTTCAAATTCCATAATTATAATTCCTTTCTTCATATCAAAATGAGTTTTATTCTTCTTTACCAGCGACATCTATATTAGCGACATCTTTGCTAATTACATCTTTACTAACTACATCTTTACTAACTACATCTTTATTAATTGCTTCTTTAATGATTTCATTAATCTTATGTTCTTTAAATTTTTGACATTGTAAAATGGAATTACAAACTTCATTCGCTTTTGCACTTCCGTGTGTTTTTACTACTAATCCATTCAGCCCAATCAGTGGGGCCCCACCATATTCACTTGCATCAAAAGACTTCAATGCCTTTTTTAGCGCTGGTTTAACAAGCATTGCTCCTATTTTACTTCTAAAGGAAGACATCATTCCAGCTTTTATCTTGCCAATTAGTGTTGCTCCAAGGCCTTCATAAAGCTTTAATATAACATTGCCAACAAATGCTTCGCAAACAATAACATCAGCATTTCCGTTCGGAATATCTCTTGCTTCAATGCTACCAATAAAATTAATATCGCTGCATGCTTTCAGTAATGGGAACGTCTCTTTTACTAGTTGATTTCCTTTTTCTTCCTCAGCTCCAATATTAACGATGGCAACAGTAGGGTTCTTAATTCCAACTACATTCTCCATATATATGGATCCCATTTTCGCAAATTGAACCAAATGGGATGGTCTTGCATCTACATTTGCGCCACAGTCAACTAAAAGTGAAACACCGTCTTTTGTAGGAATTAATGGTGCTAATGGAGGTCTTTCTACGCCTTTGATTCGCCCAACGATTAACTGTCCACCAACAAGTATTGCCCCAGAACTGCCGGCTGATACAAATGCATCTGCAGTTTTGTCTTTTACCAAATTAAGCGCAACCACTAATGAAGATTCTTTTTTCTTCCTAATTGCCATAACTGGAGGCTCGCCTGTGTGAATAACGTCAGGTGCATGTACAACTTCAACTTGATCCTTATTAAAGTTATAGTTTAGAAGTTCCTTCTTTATGATATCTTCTATACCAACAAGAATAACTTTAATGTTTTCTTTTGTATTTACCGCATCAATTGCTCCATGTATGATTTCAATTGGAGCATTATCGCCACCCATGGCATCAACGGCAACTATTACTCTTTCGCCCATTATTTACCTCCTAGACGTTTCTTCTAATAATATACTAGATATCCCAACTAAAATCAATAGGAAATATAATCATGGATTTTACTTGCCTTTCCTTCGAGCTACTTCGTAGCCCTCAGCCGGTCTGCGTAAAATGCATGATTATATTTCTCGGTTGGAAAAGCAAAAG
>Ga0302173_10001322_pt1 | contig 12519 bp, 15 predicted proteins | sample I_Fen_N3_1_FD_198785 | JGI IMG/M metagenome (GOLD analysis project Ga0302173, IMG submission 198785) | Peat permafrost microbial communities from Stordalen Mire near Abisko, Sweden - I_Fen_N3_1 | ecosystem: Environmental > Terrestrial > Soil > Wetlands > Permafrost | place: Sweden: Abisko... | reverse complement strand
CACAATTGTTTCAGTTCTATTGTATATCCAATGCATGGTTGCAATATCCTCACCATAAACCCGCCCTAAAATGAAACGGATATTATTCCATAAAAAGGCTTTATACATCTTTCCCCACGTGTGAGAGGCTAAATTATCTTCCAATAAATCCTGCATTACTATGTTCTTATCTAAAACACCTTCTTCTGTATAAAAAATAACAACCTCTTTTGGTTTATCTTCAAAAACGTTATAACGTCCACCAATAACAATATCAGCATTATATTTCAAAGCTGATTCATAAAATATTTCTGTCATTTCAGCAAAGATGCAATCATCTCCATCTATAAAAATGAAAAACTCACCGATAGCATTTTCAATTCCTACATTGCGTGCTGAACTAAGTCCACCATTGCTTGTATGTACAACCTTAATACGGTCATCATGTTTAGCATAGTTATCACAGATTGTTCCGGACGAATCTTTAGAACCATCATCTACTAAGACAATTTCGATATTCTTATAAGTTTGCTCTATTATCGAATCTATACAATTACTTATATATTTTTCAACATTATAAATTGCTACGATAAAAGATATCAATGGTTTATCCATACTACATTTCCCGTATAAATTTAGCCGGATTTCCCGCCCATATCTGATTATCGGGCACCGACTTTGTAACAACCGAACCTGCACCTATTATTGAATTTTCACCAATTATCACCCCTTTCAAGACAATTGAATAAGCACCTATAAATGCATTATCCTTTATCACAACCGGTACTTTTGCTTTGTGTTCCATGTCCGCATTCCCTACCCGTAGTTTGGGATCTAAAGAATGGAAATCGGTGTCGTATATCTTCACACCTCCCCCTATATTCACATAATCTCCAATAGTAATACTGCAGTGGCAAATCAAAGCTGCTTGCGATATTCCCACATGATTGCCAATAGTAAGTTTGGCTCCTCTGTCCACAAAAAAAGTACAGCGGTCGTAGCATCCTATCGGATTGCCACCGATGCCATTGTTCATAGAAAAATTGTATCCGATTAAGAATTGTCCTCCTCTTGCTACCATTACATACGGAATACCAGTTGTTTTAAATGAAACAAATGTCACCCTGTTCCCATAAAAAACAATAAAAGAGCCTATTTTATTAAAAATTAGCGAAAGATTCCCAATAAGTTTTCTTATAATTTTATAAAGCATCCATATTACCATCTATGATAGAATTATAAATTGATAATTGAGTTGCGACAACTAAATCTTTATCGTTTTCTTTAAGTCTTCTGATCCTCGCATTTAAAGATAACAGTTCTGAATGATGTCTATTTTGGATTAGCTGATCAATATAAGACGCACAAGTTACATGGTCAAGTGGATTATAAAACATTGCTTCTTTATTGTGTTCTGCAAGTTCAGGCATAGCACCTGCAAACGAAACAACAACCGGTACTCCCACCATCATGGCTTCTGCAAATGCAAGACAATACGTTTCAATAAAAGAAGGCACAACACATACATTGCAATTCAACAATTCACCAATCATCTGATTATCATCTATTGGACCTGCATATACAACATTATTTTCTAAACAGTTTTTGGCAATAAGAGTTCTTAAAAATTTCGAATATCCATCCAAAAGTCTATTCCCGACATCAATCGTTCCGGCAAATCTAAGTTGTATATCTGGATATTTTCTTTTTAAAAGAACTATGGCTTTAATCAACACATGTAATCCCTTATAAGAGACAGCAGCCGAACTCGAAGAAAATATTATAGGAGAGTTATTTATTGTTTTATATTTCCATTGAGGTGATGTATAAAATCCGGGACGTAGCATTATTCGAGTGGCAAAATACTGCGCATTAGGGTTTATTATTGACACCTGATTTTTTACCCAAGCACTTTGAAAAGAAATATTTTTAATCTTTTTTAAGCAAGAAACTTCTTCTGCTCCACGCTTTCTGAATACTTCTTTTTTAATGAACAATGTTCGCCATGGCATAAGTATTTCTTTTAAATGGATAGATTGAATAATTTCTCTGTTCGTCAACCCTCCATAAAAATAGTCAGTATAAACAAACAGTAATCCTTGTATATCTATCATTGTTTTATATTTAATATACCCCTGTCTATAAATTGACGCCCAAACACTTTCAGTTCCCCATATATGAATTAAATCGGGCTGCACCTTTTCTATAATGGATGTTACTTCCTTGCATTTTTGAATAGAAGCTATTTGGATGTTTTTTTTTGTTTTGTCATTTGGTAAAATCCATTGTACAATGTTTTTATAATTATATTGTTCGATTTTATCCACATTGCCAATTGTTACATTAAAGAGTAGAATATCAGGAATTGATTGTATCTCTTCCGCCATTGGTTGTAACCAACTACCATTCCCCTTTATTAAGTTTTCTGAAAACGAATTATTACAAAGCCAAAGTATTTTTTTCATACACCAATTATTTAAATATTGAATTAAAACTATTATATAGTTCTAATTCAATATTGATGGATTTTCACCCCAAATTCATTCTTAGAAATCGATTTTGTTACTACAGAACATATACCAACAATCAAATTTTCACCAATTCGAACACCCTTTAAATTGTAAAATGTGTACCACATAAAAACAATATTCCCAATAGTCACATCTTGTCTGTTAGTATTATTGTAATCACCTACACTTTCCTTTCTTTGATCAACATCCAATGAATGAAAATCAGTATCATATAAAATATGACATTTCCATCAATCTTTACAAGATCACCAATCTGAATGAATTTATCACAAATAATTGCTGTTGAACTCATTCCTATGTTGTCTCCAATTGACAATTCACCATTTTCTTTGGCTATAAAAAACATTTCTGTAGTCGAACTATTTTATTGTATTTGCTGCCATTATTTATATTGCAATTCTTCCCAAGAATAATTGAACCTCCTAACGAAACTTCAACAGCGTGAACTAATCTTGATTTAAAACCGCTATCAATCTGAATGCTATTAGGTTTCATTAAAATAAGTGATCTCATTTATTCAAAAAAAAAACGAAAATATTTACATATTTTTTTGATGACTTTGAATGACTAAATGAACTATTTAATAATTTACTATTGAAACCATCTTGACTTTTTGTCCTAGACTAAATTTCTATAAGATTTCCTATTTGTAGCTAAATTTAGTGTCATTTATTCGATCCAATTGGGATTATAATTTGATAAAAAGATTATTTAGAAGACAAACTGGACTTCAAAAAAGGCAAAATGCATCAAATTAATCATTGCTTGAAAAGTCAAGACTACTTCATTCTGTAAGATAATAGTATTTTGACATATATCTGAAGTACACTGATCTATTGCTTTTATATATTATCAGATAGTTCTTTTTGTACTTTTCTCACTCTTAGTGCCTGTATTCCCCTTATGCTTAAGTTATTATATGAGTTTAAAATCCCCCTTACCCAATATTTTACATCTTTATCAGTCATAGTTCTGAACGATTTGGAAAAACAGAAACCTATAGTTAACCAAAGGAAAACAGTGGTTAAGGAAAAACCGTTTATATCCTCCACCCAAGCGTATGACCATCTAAAAGCTATAAACAACCCTACAATTTTGCTAAATATATTATTAGATTTATTTATGGCTAAATAAGAAGCTCTGTAGAATATAAACAGATATAATACTACACCTAGAATTCCTGTCCAGGTAAATATATTACAAATAGCGACCTCGTTTCCTAATCTTTCACCTCTGCCGGACTCATCATCAGCACCAAACGATTCACTTAAATTTCCTCTTGCAGGACTCCGCCCAATCAACCAACTGTTAAAAACTTTTGCAGAAGATAAAACTTCAACATATATAAAAGTTCGGGTATCTGCCTTCAGATCATCATCAATTTTTTCTCCTTTTGAATCAATCTCCGTATCTTGATAATCACCTTTCACATATTCATCCATATTGAAAATATCAAATATACCTGTGACTCCCAATACAAAAAAAATTAAGGGTATTATTACGAATAGAATTCTTACTAACTCAAATATTTTTACAGAAATCATTCTCCTTAAATAGTAAATAAGCATTAAGAAAATTGGTACTCCAAATTTTATCACACTACTACGGGCACCTAAATCAATCGTCATTACTAATAATGATATCAGTAAAATAACCAATTTCCAACGAGTCGTTAATACAGGGAAAAACAGCATTAAAAAGCTAATTGGAACCAAATAGAAACCATAAACATTAGGGCTAATAATTAAACAAAAAAACAAAAAAAGAGGTAAAGTGTATTTTACAAAAAAAGAGAGTATTCTCTGTAAAAGCACTTTATTGGTAGCAGCATAAGCAACTATTGGAATAAGTAATCCAAAAGTATTTCCAATTAATCCCTTCCAGTCCCAGTAATTTTCGGCTATAAACATTCCGCGAACAAAACTGAAGACATTCCATAATAGATACCACTGAATAACCCTCATATTTTTGCTGTTACCTTTTTCAAGAAAGGAATAACTATATAATAGATATGATAATAGAATCGAGATTATTATTATCCACCAAAAAGTCGTGTTTTGTAAATATACTATTATATTTGTTAATGATCCAGGATACTCCAATACAGAAAAAATAGTAATTGGCAATATTGAAAATGATATAATACTTAACAGCAACTGTCTTTTTGTCATTTTAATTAATATTTTATAATCAGAATACTATTGTCTGTTAGCGAATTATTTACAGTAATATTTTAAAAGAAATGAAATATTGAAAGTTGCAGATTGATAACTTCTTCGTATATTTCAACTAGCTTTTGACAATTAATTCTTTGTTTGTCTTATTATACGGGCTCTTCTTGCCTTTTGTGACAAATGATTGGCTAATGAACACTTTTGCATATGCATACAAAATTCTATGTATATCTAAAAGGATAGGTATTGATAGTATTTTATGTACCACCAATATACCCCAATAACCTTCAGTTCAGCAAAACAAATTAAATCGCGACAAATTTATGTTTCTGTTTTTTGTAAAGCTAGTAATTTTGCGGGTAGGCAATCCCTTTTTATTTGTTTTTTCAATTGGAATTATCCATTGCTTAAGACCTTTACAATCTTTTCTTGAAATTTCCTTTTCATTCCCAAAAGTCATTGTAGCTTATTTTTAATTTTTTTTAGCATTTACCAATAACAAGCACCTTCAACAATGGAAGCATTTTTAGGTTTACCCTCTTCACCAGGATAAATCCAAAATTCATTCATTAATGCAGGATATTTACCCTCTATTTCTAATTCCTTTGCTCCATACATAGGATTTTCCCACCTCTTACCTTTTATCCCAAATAAAAGCTGTAAAGATCCTCCCATGTGAATTGCTTTTTTCCCTTTCTGTTTTATATATGCGGCTAAAGGAAAACCATAAGCTCCACAGCCTAATAAACAAACATCAAAGTCAATTTTATCTATTTCAAATTTCATTGCATCAAGTGCCTCAAACCATGAAGAATATTGACATTCGCCGCCTAAACTTTGAACAGCTTTTATAGTGTATAATTCAAATTCCGGCAAAATATCTGGATTTGAAAAAAGAAATTCTCTTTTATTATACTGTGACTTGATTGCTGATTCAAATGGATGTATTACTAAGACTTTTTGACCTTTCAATGCTACAGTCCAAGGAGTTGAACTCCAAAAAGGGTCTAGAAAAAGCCCTTGAAAACGGTATGCCTTCTTTAAGTACTTTCCCAGATACTTTTCATTGTCAAGCCATGAAGCTAAAGCATCAACCTGAGAAGAATCGTTAATCATTAATTGACAAAAACGTTCTACATTTTCAATAGTTGATGGGAAAAAACCGCTCCATTGTTCAATTTGATTTAATTTTTTTTCATCCCACCACCAATCAAATTTAGTGTTTCTTATATATGAAATTAAATTTGGCCTCCCACTTTTAACGCCTAAATAATTTATAATACACATTAATTCAGTCGCTCCATATCTTGCAACCATTATTGGTTTGTCAGATTTAATTAGGTTGATAAGTTTTTGAGAAACAATATTAGAATTATTCTCACGCTGCATGGATTCTTTACTAGTTGCAATAAAAATGTTTTTATATGTTTTTTGTAATCCCAGAAGGATAAAGTGATCTATTCTCATGTCTGATTCATATTATGTGAAAATTTCTATTTACAAACCCTTTTTGTATTGCTGGAATTCCTACAATCACTGAGTTTAGTTCAATAAAACTCTTGTTTACAACCGCATTTGCACCTACGGCACATCCATCGGCTATATAAATATCTCCAAAAAGTTTAGCACCTGGTCCTAAATAAACATTATTACCAATACAAGGAACTTTATCGTTATAACCAGCTTGATTGCCAATATTTACACAAGCATTTATAGTACAATTTTCCCCTATATTACACTGTCCATTAACTATTATTGTTCCTCTGTGTAATATTCGTAAACCTGGACCAAAACAGTTCGGGGGAATAGTAAATCCTAATTTGCATGACAACTTTTTAAAATATATTGCAGCAAAAAGTTTTCTTATTTTCCAAAAAAATGTTTTATTGTCTGTATTGTATAAATATTCACATTTCCTTAATGCTTTTTGGAACTTCCATATCTCAAGGTCAATTTCAAATGGATTTAAGAATATTGAGACATTCTTTTTAATCCCAAGACGTAATCTATCCTTTTCCAAATACTCCAGATATGATTCCTTAGAATTAATCATCATTTTAATTATTATCAAATTATAGCATATTGTATATTATTTCAAATTTCAGTTGATTGAAATAATATACTTAACGTTTTATTATTTCATTGCTTTTTAACGTTGCAATGCATTTATATCAAACGATCCATCATTTTCTACTAAAATCCAGTCCTTAGATTCTGGATAACCACGCCACAAGTCTTTGGGACATACTTTTATTCCTTTGCTGAGTAATGCTGGGTTATACGAAAATGAGCTCTTACTTGTTATCAATAAATCAGCATAAACCATGTGTAAAAATGAATCTTTAGTACTCATATCCAAACAATTGTGAATGTTTTCGAATTTTCAAAAATATAGTTTTACTATATATATTATACAAATATTCACAATTTCTTAATGTTTTTTGGAACTTCCATATTTCAGGTCAATTTCGAATGGATTTTTAAAAGTACTAGTTCCTTTATTCTCAAGCCCAAGTGCTTTCTTGTCTTGTGATAAATAATTAAAAAAAACTTTTTGGAACTCAATCATCTATGAAATATGCTATATTAATTGATTTATAGTGAACCCGACTCTTGCTCGCAAGCAGGCCTTTAAAGGCTGCACACGAAAAGCTATCGCAGAGAGTTTACGCAGAACTTTAAGAGTAAATATAGAAAGTTGGATCATTGTTTCTTTCCGTATAATATAAAATTGAGAACGTTTGACTTTTCAAAGATACGATGTGTCAGCACACATAAATATGCAATGGAAACAGCAATCACTGATATCAATACAAACTGAATAAACAAATTACTTCCTGCTATTTCAGAAACAAATAAGATTTTAGACGTTAAAAAAAATTGCATTACATAAATAGCTAATGACTCTTTTCCAAGCAATTGAATTTGTGAGTCAATAATATAATATGTCCCTTTTACTTGCTGTGTTAAATGCAGTAATGCAATAAATGCAACTGTAGAAATAATCACTTTCAATAAATCATCTATTGTATTTCCATGAATAGACCAATGAGCAGCCAACACTAAAAATAAAATCAATGAAGATGCAAAAACATATTTGTTCATTATAAATTTTTCTATATTGGAATATCTTGAGATGAAACTTCCCATAAAGAAAAAAAGTGTAAATAGAATCAATGTCATAAAATGGGGTTTATCTATCAACAAATAACCAATTACTGGTAGTATAAAAATCAAACCTGCAAGTATAATGCTTATATATAGACGACCCATTTTATTCAAATAATGGTTTAATAAACAAAAAAATCCAAATAGTATTTGTATTTCAAATAGTATTTGCAGAAACCATAAACCTGGATATAAGAATGCGTTCAATATGTCATCTATACTAATGGCTTTAAAATGCTGTGCAAAAAAATAGTTACCGACAAACAAAGTCCATGTAAGCAATGGTAAAACTAAGGTATAGATCTTTTTCCATAAGAAGTTTATGAATGATAAACGATTTACAATTTTGTCCCACCCCCTACTTGCAACATAACCACTTAAAATGAAGAACAAAGGCATGTGGAAAGAATAGATTAAATTAAATAACTTATTGTTTGTTCCACCATCTAAGTTATTAAATTGAATAATATGACCAACAATTACCAAAAGAATGGCTATCCCTTTCATCCGATCAATAAATTCAAGTCTAGTCTTTTCCATAAATACATTCAGTTTTAATCCAATTCAAAATTTCCATTCTCATCCGCCAATATCCAATCTACAGTTTCAGGATAGCCATGCCAAAAGTTTTTAGGACAAACCTTGATACTTTTATTGAGTAATGCAGGCTTATAAGAGAATGAACTCTTACTTGTAATTAATATGTCTGCATAAACCATATGTAAAAATGAATCCTGAGCACCCATTTCCAAACAAAAATAGATGTTGGGGAAATGCTTAAAATTCTCAAAATCTTTCTCCGATCCCTGTGAAAAGAGATAAATAGCAATTGGCTTTTCTGTAGCTTTTGTTTTCAAAACATTTGATAATACATTGGCAAAATAGTCATTGTTCTGCCAGCGCATCAATAAACCGGGGTCGTGATTCTCCTGCCCAATCACAATATCTCCCCTGCGCACATGAATGGCGATATTATAATACTCTTTGGAATAAATCAGTTTATCTCCTTTGCGTGCTTTTGCCGAATAAAACTTATCTTTAATTTCATTCATTACTCCAAACTGATCAGAATAATATTGATCTTGTTCTGCAAGAAAAACTACTTTCTTCCCATTATAAGAATTGATAATTAATTTATTTAATTCTACCTCCTCTTTTTTTTTCTCATCAAACAAAGGAAGTTTTCTCACAATATATCCACTATTTATTAACTCATCTGCCATAATTTCATCTTGTCCAAACCCTAGAAAATTTTCCCAGGTGTCGTGTACAAAAGGGATATGTGCAAAGTTTAATCCAAATTGTTTTGAAAACCAAAAGCCAGCTATCCAATTAGCCATTTGATGTCCGATTCCAGCTCCAGGATGAGGTCGTGCACTATAATAGCAACTATTATTATGTGTTTTTGTGTTCTTTTTATGAAACATATAATGCCAATAAGATCGATATATATATGGATATACCCTTTTCACCCGAGTATATGAAACTAAGTAGAACCACAACTTGGCTTTTGCTTTTGAAATAAAGAATTTAGTGGTCATATTAATTTTACTGTAGTTTCATCTTCCAAATCTCAATAAAACTTCTCATTTCCAAAACACTAAGCTTCGTTTTTATTTTCTTCGCTAATGAAGGTTTTGCATTTTCTTCAAAGAAACATAAAATCGAATAATCTACAATAATATCGTTTTTTAAAGGTTTCAATTACCAGCTTATACATTTTTCCACACATAACACTGGTATTAATATAGGGTGAAAATTGAAGTAATCCAACCTTCTGACCTAAAATCAGGTAAGAGGCAGAATAAAATATTTATTAATTTTAATTAATAATAGAAAACTATAAATCTTAGATGTTCTTTTTTGTTAAATGAATAGTTCTCTTATAGATTACAATTTATTCAATTTCAATAAAACTATTCTTACTGATTAAAATGTGCTCTTTCTGTTCTACTAAGTTTGTAAACTATTAATTCAATAATACATTATTCTCTAATAGAATTAGACAGTTTATAAACTCGCCACATTATTTTAGTGTAATAAATATATAAAAGTGAGAGATTTCTCAATGTTTTTTTTCGGTAAATCCAAAATTCGAGAAATGAAAAATGTACACAAATTTCTTTATTTAAACCATTAAGAAAGAGATTTATTTCATTTATATCTTTAGCTCTTAATGCACTAATAATTCGAGCACGAACTTCAAATTTAAGAAATTTTAAATAGCTTCTGTTTTTGCATTGACTTTTAATCCAACTATTATACGTTATATTGTAATAATTAATAATATCTTTTCCATAAGAAATATTTTCTCCTGAAGAAATTCCTGTAATTTGTCCTTTTACATTATTATTCCTAATAGCAAGTGGAAAACCGACATAAACTAATGGAGCAAGAAAAATAATCCTATAAAAACATGAGAAATCTTCAAAAACTCGTTGTCCTACAGGGAATCCTTCTCCATTTTCCGCAATCATATTAAATAGTTTCTTAGATACAACAACGGCGCTTGTATGTGGAAAAACTCTAGGGTTTCTAAAAGAGTCAACAATTTTAATTTTATACTTGTATTTTGACACTGTTACTTCTTCGCCAAAACCAGTTACATAATCTCTATGCCAACTAGGTGTTCCGTACATACCTGCATTGGGATATAAATCGATTGCTTCTTTTATTTTTTCTAAAAAATAAGGCAACCATTCATCGTCACCGTCTATGAATGCAACAAAGTCATATTTTGAACATGCAACACCTTTATTGCGAGCAGCACTAACACCCTGATTAGTTTGTTCTATTATCTTAATCCGAGGATCACTAGTAAAGTTTTTGATTTTTGCTACCCCATTATCAGTAGAACCATCATTTACAATAATAACTTCAAAATCTTTAAATGTTTGAGTTAGCACCGTACTTAATGTTCTTTCTATGACATGAGCTTTATTATAAAGCGGTATTACAACTGAGAACATAATTTATGCATTTTAATGAATAGATAAAATTAAGTTATAATCACAATTTTGAAGTCATTTTATTTTTTATAACCTTTAATATTAGTAGAAGATGTCTCTTCTCATCAAAGGAAAGTCCAATAGCCCAGACAGAAATTAACAATGAAATTGTACTGGTTACTCCAACTAAAATTAATCTCAGAAACCCTTCATGTAACATGAAAAATGGAATTGATGAAAATCCAACTACCAAAATGCTTATTAATAAACTCGGAAATATAACTTCTTTTAAATACAGTGATATTGATAAGCCACAAACTTCTTTTGTGAAATATAAAGTTAATATCCCGTCGCAAATGGCATAACCAATAAATACTAGATATAAAGTATAAACAGGAAAATTTATTTTGAAAAGAACAAAAGCAACAATTAAAGGGAACAAATTAAGTATTGAATTGTTAATTTGATAGGAACGTATTTTACCAACAGCTGCAATTGTATTTCCCATGGTCACATAAAATTGTTCTATAACATTCTTTATAAGTAATAGTCTACAAAATATAATAGCATAATCTGGAACTACTTTTAACCAAAGATTAAGAATGTAAGGCATTTCAATATACACAGGAATTATAAATAGAATCGATAAGTAAAAAGAAATTTTAGTTCCAGTCATTGAAACTGAGAGCATTTTTTGCCTATTTCCAGAACCTTCACTTTTGTCAATTACAGGATTAATTGCCTTTAACATATTCATTGCAAAAGCACCAAGTTGCCCACTAACCTGACCGGCAACACCCTGCGCTGCATTGACTATTGTTCCAAAAAACATATTTATAACTATACCTTGTCCATAATTAGCAATTATACTACTCGATGAACCTAAAAATGTCCAGCCGGCAAATTTTGTCATTTCATTAAATATAGGTTTACTAAAATGGTTTCTAATATCAATTTGACATTCAAAGTACATTTTATTGCAATAGATTCCTTTGATTAATAAAAGTATAAATGAAATAACTACTGTCAATAATCCAAACATAAACAACTTATCAAAATATGCATAGGTTATATAGAATGCTATTGCTAATCTTAGTACAGCTTCAACGATTCCCAATATGGCGAATACAAACATATTTTCTCTGGCATTTAATACTGCTTCATACGGGACAGAAATAATTGTAAAAAGTGTGCTTACAATCATAAACTGATAAATCAATTTTGCAACTGTTATACGTGCCACTGGAATTACTAAAATATTCTTAAACAAGAAATACCCAACTACCTCAAGTAATAAAAATATTATAATTGCAATACAAATATGTAATACAACGCTTACATTAAAAATTTTTTTTACTTTTTCATGGTTACCTTCACCTTGTGAAAATGACATAAACCGTTGTGTGGCTGAAGCCATTGCTGAATTTAAAAAAGTCAACATGGTTATTGCACCTGCAACTAAATTAAATATCCCGAAGTCTACAACACCTAAAGCAGCTAAAACCAGACGAGTACTATATAGGGAAATAAAAACAGTAATAGCCATTCTTGCATAAAGAAAACCGGTATTTATAGCTACGCGTTGAGAGGATTGCATTTATCTGATATTAAATTATTATCAGAATAGTTTTAGTACTATTCATTTCCATATCCATATTCGGTTACATGTCTCTTACCATATCCATAGCGATAAATGTTTTTATCCCTATCACTGGCATT
>Ga0302173_10001319_pt1 | contig 12529 bp, 13 predicted proteins | sample I_Fen_N3_1_FD_198785 | JGI IMG/M metagenome (GOLD analysis project Ga0302173, IMG submission 198785) | Peat permafrost microbial communities from Stordalen Mire near Abisko, Sweden - I_Fen_N3_1 | ecosystem: Environmental > Terrestrial > Soil > Wetlands > Permafrost | place: Sweden: Abisko... | reverse complement strand
CGGGGCGGTATTACCTCCCTTTGATTCATATCTTACGTTGCGGGGAATAAAAACTCTTGCCCTGAGGATGGAACGTCACAATGAAAATGCACTTGAAATAGCCCATTATCTGGAACGGCATCCGAAAGTAAAGAAAGTAATTTATCCGGGTCTGGAAAGTCATCCGCAACATGAACTGGCAACCACTCAGGCAACCGGATACGGGGGAGTGGTTTCCTTTGAAATAGATGGAACCATTGATGATGCAAAGGCCTTTTTAGAGAAACTGGACTTGTTTGCACTGGCCGAAAGCCTGGGCGGAGTGGAATCGTTGATAGAGCTCCCGGCTGTAATGACCCATGCTTCGGTGGCTAAAGAAGTACGCGAGCAAATCGGCATTTCCGATACACTTATTCGTATTTCTGTCGGAGTTGAAGATGTGGATGATTTAATTGCCGATCTGGAACAGGCATTTGAATGATCGCAATGCACGAATCAATAGATTGATAGCTATATCTGATTCAACGACATTTGTTCTTTACAACGTCTTTTTATAATAAGGCTCTGAATAATATTGATTCACAAATTATGAAATAATGAGTACAACAGATTTATCTTATGCCGGAGAACAAACAAAAGCAATTCATGCCGGTGAAACGCCCGATCCTGTAACCAAAGCTTCGGCGCCAAATTTAGTTATGTCCACCACCTTTGTAGTGGATGCTGATACCGGGTTTTCGGTAGAAGGTTTTGAGGAGAGTGATACGTGGATTTATACCCGTTGGGGGAATCCGACGATTCATCAACTGGAACAAAAACTGGCGGCGTTGGAACAGGCTGAGACAGCTATTGCCTTTGCCAGTGGAATGGGCGCCATAACCGCGTTGCTGTTTCATTTGCTCAAGGCAGGTGATCATATCGTGATTAGTGATGTGACCTATGCCGCTTTAACGGAGATGGCCAATGAATTGATTCCCGAACTGAATATTGAAGTCACCAAGGTGGATACTTCCGATCCGGAAGCTATTCGCAGGGCAGTAAGACCAAACACCAAGCTGATTTATATTGAAACACCCTGCAATCCGTTGCTGCGGTTAACCGATATTCAGGTGGTGGCGGATATTGCCCATGAGGCAGGTGTTAAACTTGCGGTTGATTCTACTTTTGCTACTCCTATATCCACAAAGCCTTTGTTGCTGGGAGCCGATTTTGTGATTCACTCGCTAACAAAATATCTCGGTGGACATGGAGATGCATTAGGAGGAGCTATTCTGGGAAGTAAAGCCGACTTAACTCCGTTGCGAAAGAAAACGGCTATCCGGTTGGGTGGTGTGATAAGTCCCTTCAATGCGTGGCTGATAATGCGCGGTATTGCTACTTTACCAATCAGGATGCGGGTGCATGAGGAAAATGCACTGAAAGTGGCCCATTACCTGGAACAACACCCGAAAGTAAAGAAGGTGATTTATCCCGGTTTACCGTCGCATCCACAGTATGAATTAGCTAAAAGGCAAATGAAGAATTTCTCGGGCATGATCACATTTCAGCTTGAAGATGGTGCCGAACAAGCTAAGATTTTTGCCGAAAAGCTACAGATTATCCATTATGCGGTTTCCTTAGGACATCATCGGTCACTTATTTTTTACCTAAACAGCAAAGACTTGTTGCAGTCTTCGTTTAAGTTTAATACACCTGAACAGTTAGCTTCGTGGAATAACTTTGCAGGTGAAGGTATCTTTCGTTTTTCAATCGGGTTAGAGGATGCCGTTGATTTGATAGCCGACCTGAAACAAGCTTTGAGTTGATTTGTAAATTAAGACATGGCTTAAGTAAGTGAAATCAACGAATGTTGTATGCTGTACGACAAAATAAAAATAAGAACAGAAAGCGGATCCATGCCGGTTTAGCCGATTGAATACGGATCTCATTTCAAATAAACCGGGATGATTTAAATAGTTGAAGTCTTTATCATTCAGATTTGTATGAGTGAGATCCGGACTTAAGATCCATTGCAGAATATTTATCAGTTTTATTCTGCTGATTCCGACCAAATCCGCGTTCTGTTCTTTACTGAGATAAGACACTGTATTGATTTTGCTACTTATATCTTCGGGTTTGAAATTTAATTTTTACGAATCGTATTTACTAAAACATACAAAAATGACGAAAGCAGAACTTGTTGCCATAATTTCAAAGAAAAATCATGTTGACGAGCAAATAATATTTCCCATCGTTGAATCATTGATGGTCACTATAAAAAGTTCCCTGGCAAGAAATGAGAATGTATCTTTGAGTGGGTTTGGTAATTTTATTGTTAAGCACAGAGCCGAAAAAACGGCTCGTAATATCAAAAGAAATACAACTATAATTGTTCCGGCACGGAATATACCGGCATTTAAGCCGGCAAAAAAGTTTGAAGACAGTATAAAATAATTGGGTTGTTGATAATTGTAATTGTCAGGTGACTGATTTTTACAAGCTTTCCATAAAGGTATCTGTATTTTACTGAAAAACATTTATTTATAATAATTGATTGATCATGAACTTTATATTTTTTTCTCCGCACTTCCCTCAAAATAGTACAGAATTCTGTTTTTCTCTAAAAGAAGCGGGAGCAAATGTTCTCGGTATCGGAGATGCTGACTATGAAACGCTAAACGACAGATTAAAGAATTCCCTGACGGAATACTATAAAGTCTCTGATATGGAGAATTACGATCAGGTATTGAGGGCGGTGGGATTTTTTACGCATAAGTATGGTAAGATTGACCGGTTCGAATCATTAAACGAATACTGGCTGGAGATAGAAGCACGTATCCGTACGGATTTTAATATCTACGGAACAAAAACGGACTTTATATATAACCTGAAGCATAAATCGAAAATGAAAGCTTTTTTTGAAAAAAGCGGTGTGTTAACGGTGCAATGTCTAAAATGTCAGGATAAAGCCAGTGCATTTGAATTTATCAAAAAACATGATTATCCGGTTGTCGTAAAGCCCGATTTGGGTTCGGGAGCAAGTATGACCTACAAAATAGGAAGCGAACCTGAATTTGAAATCTTTTTCAATAATAAACCAGCCGACGTGGAATTTATCATCGAAGAATTTGTCGATGGAATTATCCTGACTTATGACGGACTGATTGACAGAGATGGAAAAGTTGTATTTGAAAACAGTCATCGGTTTGAGCAAAGTATCATGGAGGTGGTTAACAATGATGATAACTTATATTATATATGCCTTCCCGATATAGATGAAAAAGTAAGAAAAGCAGGAAAAGATATATTAAAAGCATTTGATGTACGCGAAAAGTTTTTTCATATCGAACTATTTGAAAGGAAAAGCGACAAGGAAATTGTAGCACTTGAAGTAAATATGCGACCTCCCGGTGCATGGATGACTGATGCCATCAATTTCTCACATGATATAAATATTTATAAAGAATGGGCGAATATGGTTACCCGTAATAATATAAAGGTTACGCCCGTAGGGAATCACTTTACCGGTTATGCAAGCAGGAAGAAACGAAAAGAATATAAAAATTCGCATGATCAGATACTGCATAAGTACAGCAATAAAATTCTGTATTATAATAATATAGAACCGGTGTTCAGTAAAGCTATGGGTGATTTTGCCTATCAGTTCAGAACAGGAACATACAACGAAGTAAAAGAAATTATCGAATATATTCAAGCGGAGTAGGGAAAATATGCAGGTAACTTATCATAAAGAATACAGTCATAAACTCGGGAGAGAAATGGAATACAAAGTATACGGGCACAAAGGTAAACCGGTACTCGTATTTCCAACTTCAAACGGACGATTTTACCAATATGAAGACTCCGGCATGGTAAACGCAGTAAGTGGGTTTATTAACGATGGGAAAATTCAGCTATGGGCTGTTGATGGAATAGATTGGGAAACCTTCTTTTCAAACAATTGGGATAATCACTTCAGAATAGAAAGGCACGAAGCCTATTTTAACTATATCAACGATGAGCTTATCCCCGGTATACTTTGGAAAAGCCGCGAAAATAATGATGGTTATACCCAAAAGATAGCTGTCACCGGTTGTTCAATGGGTGCTTATCATGCTGCCAATTTCTATTTCAGGTATCCGTGGCATATTGATACCGTCGTTGCATTGAGCGGTGTATATTCAACCGATTATTTCTTCGGAGATTATAAACCGGTTGATATTTATTTGAATTCACCGATTGATTACCTGAAGAACAACAATGATGCGTATTACATTGATCGGTTTAGAAATAGCAACTTGATTTTTTGTTGCGGTCAGGGAGCTTACGAGGACTTTATGCTTGAAGATACTTATAAATTAAAATCTGTCATTGATCAGAAAGGGATTCCTGCATGGTTTGATATTTGGGGAAACGAGTCGGTGCATGATTGGCCTTGGTGGCATAAACAGATAGAATATCTTTTTGGAAAAATACTATAAATCAATTTATAATTAATTGTATATTATGCCAATAAACATTCCTGACAAACTGCCGGCCATTGAGCTGCTAAAGAAAGAGAATATTTTTGCAATCGGTATTTCGCGTGCTTCGAAACAAGATATAAGGCCTATTCGTTTAGCCTTGCTTAATCTTATGCCACTTAAAATAACTACTGAAACTGATTTGGTACGTGTGTTGTCCAACTCACCATTACAAGTGGAACTAGATTTGATTAGTTTCAAGAGTCATATCTCGAAAAATACACCCATTGAGCATATCCGTGAATTTTATATTGATTTTGATCAAATTAAAAATCAGAAATATGACGGACTAATTATCACCGGTGCTCCTGTGGAACTGTTGAAATTTGAAGAAGTAAACTATTGGAAGGAAATTACGGAGATCCTCGACTGGGCGAAGACCCATGTTACTTCCAGTCTGTTTATCTGTTGGTCGGCTCAGGCGGCTTTATATCATTATTATGGGATTCCAAAATATCCTTTAGATAAAAAAATGTTTGGTGCATTTGAGCATAAGATTAATGATCCGTTGAATCCGCTTTTCAGAGGATTTGACGATGTGTTTTTTGCTCCGCATAGTCGTCATACGGAGGTAAAGCGTGAGGATATAGAAAAAGTGCCTGAACTAACGATCTTGTCTGAATCGGATGATGCCGGAATATATGCAGTCCTGGCTCGGGAAGGTCGTGAAGTCTTTATTACCGGGCATTCCGAATATGCGCCTGAAACACTGGACAACGAATATAAACGGGATTTGGCAAAAAAACTTCCTATTGAAATCCCTCAGAATTACTACCTTGATAATGATCCGGGTAAACCGCCGGTGGTACGGTGGCGTTCGCATGCCAATCTGTTGTTTTCTAATTGGCTTAACTATTTTGTATATCAGGTTACTCCCTATTATATTGATTCAATACATTGATTTTATAGTCGAAAAGTATGGTGACAAAACAATTTATTATTCATCCCGAAGTAAAAGATACTGGTTTAAACGGAATTTACTTAACGGTAGAGAATATCAGAAATAAGGAAACGGATGCCGAATTTGAAATATTCAGTAAAAAAGTAGTGCAACAGGCCTATAATTATACCCGACAAATTGTTGACATCAAAGAAGATCATCTGATTAGAGGGTTCAGACAGTTGCATGATGCTGTTGGTGCCCCCAACCGGAAAAACCTGTCCGCACCGGAAAACTTGTATAAATTATTGGCTAAAAAAGGAGATATTCCCCGAATCAATTTACTAGTTGATATTTACAATACCATTTCTGTAAAATACAAGCTTGCTTTGGGTGCACATGACTGGGATCGTATTGATGGTAATGTTCATTTGCGTTTCACAACAGGAACGGAAAAGTTCATTCCGTTGGGTGAAAATGAATCTAAACCTATTCGGGCCGGAGAATATTCTTATATTGATGATAGTAATGAGATTATCTGTTATTTGGATGTCAGGCAAATAGATAAAACTAAAGTCACACTTGATACTAGAAATATTTTTATTGTTGTGCAGGGAAATGCCAATATTGCGTTCCCATACATTGAAAATGCCGTGTCCGAATTATTGTTTCTTATAAAAAGATATTGTGGTGGGGATGTTAAAGTCGTAGGACAAATAGAAGATTTCTTTTACGATTATCAAATATAGAAGATAGACTAAGACACATGGACATAATATTCAGGGATATTACAGAAAATGATAATATGCTGTTGGCAAAATTGATCAGAAATGTCTTTCGTGAATTTAATATCGACAGGTCGGGTACTGTTTATACTGATCCAACAACAGATAATTTGTTTGAATTATTTCAGCATGATTTGTCAGCTTATTTTGTTGCTGAAGAAAATGGACAGTTGCTTGGAGGTTGTGGAATTTATCCAACCGATGGTCTTCATGAAGGTTGTGCCGAATTAGTCAAGTTTTACTTATCACCTGAATCCAGAGGTAAAGGAATAGGAAAATTGTTATTGCAGGTGATCATTCACAAGGCGAAAGAACTTGGTTATAATCAGATTTATTTGGAAAGTTTCCCCGAATTGGAGAAAGCAGTCGGTATGTATGGTAAGGCCGGATTTAAGATGATAAACAAACCATTGGGTAACTCTGGGCATTCTGCTTGTACAATATGGATGACGAAGGAATTAGATGAATTATGAATTAATTAAGTTATGAGTGTAGAAATAATTGTCAGATCGAATTCTATGTCCTATGCCAAGGATTTCAGACGAATTAATGAAGAATGGATAACAACCCATTTTTGGTTGGAAGAATCGGATATTCGGGTATTAAACGATCCTCAGAAATATATTCTGGACAAAGGGGGGAATGTCTTTATTGCTCTTTTAAATGGAGAGCCGGTAGGTACTTGTGCTTTGATCGTGAGAGATATTTTCACCTGTGAACTGGCTATACTGGCTGTTGATCCAAAAGCGAGGGGCCGTGGTATTGGGTATTTACTTGGATTGGCTCTTTTGGATAAGGCGCGTGAACGCAGTTTTACCCGCATTGTGTTGGAAGGAAATAAAAAGATGGCAGCTTCCATTTCATTGTTCCGAAAACTAAGGTTTGAAGAAGTGCCCCCGGCTGATACAGATTATAAGCGCAACATATCTAAACGCTGCAATCTATTTATGGAGTTGAAGGTAAATCCGTATGTTCAGCCTGAATACTTTATCTGACACCTTCGCATTATGTCAATATACAATGGTTGCTAAAGGTTTGTTGTCTATTAAAATTCCCTATTGATAAATAAAATTATCAATAGGGAATTTTATTTGTAAAAAATAATTCATGGATACTATTGTATCCGGATGTAGTCCGCAGAAATTCAAATCAAAGAATCAACTGTTTAGACATACCGTTTATCGGGTACTAAAATGCCTGATAGATGGTATTACATAAACGTTTATTCCTGCCTATCTTTGCAAAATCAAATATAAGAATATGACAAATTATTTTATAATTCCGGGACTTGGAGGCTCAGGTCCTGAACATTGGCAAACCTATTTCGAAAAATCAGGGGATAACTTTCGTCGTATTGATCAGAAAGACTGGGATGCTCCGGATATGAATGAGTGGACTGAAACGATTGAAAAGGTTCTTTCGGGGTATGATCCAGAATCTGTTGTCCTTGTTGGACATAGCTTGGGGTGTCTCACCATTGCTTCGTGGGCTTCACGCTATAATAAGAAAGTAAAAGCAGCACTTTTAGTTGCTCCGCCTGACACTGAATTATTGCACAAGAAATTTAATATAACCTTGTTTGACAGGATTGCAACTCAAAAAATAAACTTTCAAACTATATTGGTCGGCAGTACGAATGATCAGTGGGCATCGATTGAGAGAGTGGAATACTATGCTTCTAAATGGGGAAGCAAGTTTATTAATATCGGTGCTGCCGGACATATTAATGATTTGTCTGGGTTCGGTGAATGGAAAGAAGGATTAGAAATACTGTATTCTCTTAGCTGAATTCTTCGGAATAAATCAACAAAAAAATGCACTCCTGATTATTGGAGTGCATTTTTTTTACTAACTAATTACAAACTAACAATTATTTTATGGCAGCAAATGCCTGCTCTAAATCAGCTTTAATATCGTCGATATTTTCAATACCTACGGATATACGTAATAATCCGGGTAATACCCCTGAAGATATTTGATCTTCAGGTGATAGCTGTTCGTGAGTGGTAGCTGAAGGGTGAATAATCAATGATTTAGCATCACCGACATTGGCTAAGTGACTTAACAGTTTTACATTGTCAATCAAAATATCTGCATTCGTTGGATCGCCTTTTATTTTAAACGTCAACACACCGCCCGCACCTTTTGGAAAATACTTTTTAGCAAGATCATAGTACTTGCTGCTTTTTAAGCCTGGATAATTTACATATTCCACTTTTGGATGTTTTTCCAACCATTCGGCCAATGCAAGTGTGTTCTGTACATGACGTTCTACGCGTAAAGAAAGCGTTTCAATGCCTTGAACCAACAAGAAAGAGTTGAACGGACTGATTGTGTTACCCCAGTCACGAAGGCCTTCTACACGTGCACGCGTATTGAATGCGATATTTCCGAATGGACCGTTTGTGCCGAATACATCCCAAAATACCAATCCGTGGTAGCTGTCCGAAGGTTCGGTGAATGAAGGAAATTTGCCGTTACCCCAATTGAAAGTACCGCTGTCTACGATAATGCCGCCAATGGAAGTTCCATGTCCGCCAATCCATTTTGTTGCCGATTCCACTACAACGGAAGCTCCATGTTCGAGAGGACGGAATAAATAACCACCTGCACCGAAAGTGTTGTCTACAATAACAGGAATATCATGTTTCTTGGCTACAAGACCAATTGCATCAAAATCAGGAACATTCAGTTCGGGATTACCAATTGTTTCCAGATAAATAGCCTTGGTATTTTCATCGATTAAAGCTTCAAATTCTTCAGGTTTGTCTTCTTTTGTAAAGCGGACTTCCACGCCCAAACGTTTAAATTGATTTTTAAACTGATTGTATGTTCCACCGTATAAGTGAGGAGTGGAGATAAAGTTATCGCCGGCCTGAATGATATTGTTTATGGCAATAAATTGTGCCGATTGTCCGGAAGATGTTGCTAATCCGTTTACACCGCCTTCTAACGCTGCTATACGTTTTTCAAATACATCGGTAGTCGGGTTTTGTAACCGGGTATAAATGTTTCCAAATTTGCGTAATCCAAAAAGATCTGCGCCATCTTTTGCATCTTCAAATACATAAGATGATGTCTGGTAAATAGGTAATGCTCTGGAATGAGTAGTTTGGTCTACTTCTTGCCCGGCATGTAACTGAAGAGTCTCAAATTTTAATTCGCTTTTAGCCATATTATTTGTTGTTAATTTATTTTTGTTTTCAAATGTTAGCGAGTGCTTTCTAATAAGGAATAGAAAATCCTGCTGTGACATTTACATTTTAAGTAAGTCTTTTTTCTTCGAAGAAGATAATCATGTAAACAGTAAGCAGGGATCATTGCCTAATGAGAGCTTTTGATTTGCCTGCTTCAGTTTGCTTCTGATTTCTTTGATCAAAGGGGATATTCGTCAAACGCATATAGGAATGTGGACAGATAACGTTCGCCGGTGTCAGGAAGTAATGCTACAATAACTTTTCCTTTGTTTTCAGGACGTTGAGCCAATTGGGTGGCGGCATATGCTGCTGCTCCCGAAGAAATACCAACTAACAGACCTTCTTCTTTTGCCAACTGGCGTGAAGTCAGAATGGCATTGTCGTTGCTTACCTGAATAACTTCGTCAACTACACTCGAATTATAATTCTTAGGTATAAAGCCCGGGCCTATTCCCTGGATTTTATGAGGACCGGGGTTCCCTCCGGATAGTACGGGTGAATCGGTTGGTTCAACAGCTACAATTTTTACACTTGGATTATGGGCTTTCAATGCTTCACCAACGCCGCTAACTGTTCCGCCGGTACCAACTCCTGCAACGAAAATGTCTACTTTTCCGTCAGTGTCCGTCCATATTTCTTCGCCGGTAGTACGTTTATGTACATCGGGGTTTGAAGGGTTTTCAAATTGTTGGGGGATAAATGAGTTTGGAGTTGCTGCTGCAATTTCCAATGCTTTGGCAATAGCGCCTTTCATCCCGAGCGAACCTTGGGTAAGAACTAATTCTGCACCCAATGCCTTTAGTAAAGTTCTTCTTTCTACACTGAATGTCTCAGGGAGAGCAATGATCAAACGGTATCCTTTTGCGGCGGCTACAAAAGCCAGTCCAACGCCAGTATTCCCACTTGTAGGTTCTACAATAACAGAACCTTCTTTCAAAAAACCTTTTTTCTCTGCATCTTCAATCATTGCTAATGCAATACGATCTTTCACACTACTTGCAGGATTGAAAAATTCAAGTTTACCGATCACTGTAGCTTGTAAGTCTCTTTTTGAACTGTAGTTCGAGAGTTCTAATAATGGAGTGTTTCCAACCAGTTGGGTCAGACTTTTTGCTATTTTAGCCATAACAATTTTTATTTAATGGGTTTGTTTATTTTTATGATGCAAAAATACGGCGTATTTTACACCCCCACAATAACTTTGATATGGCATTTTATATACCATGTTTATGGTATGTAGGGGAAAATAACTCCTAATTCGTTAGCCTGAATTGAATTAACCCCGTATGACTATTAACACCCGGTCGAAGAATTAAGCTAAAAAAATAGTAGATGTTATAATTTAAATCTCTTTTAATAGTGCCGGTGTTTATATCTCGCTCAATTCCAGCCACCGCATAGTCTTCTCATCAATCAGGCCTTTGATTTCGGCATGACGTTGCGAGGCTTTTACAATTTCTTCCGTGCTGAGTGTTCCCGATGCCAGTTGGTTTTCAATCCCTGTTTTTCCCTTTTCCAGTTCAGGAATGTCTTTCTCCAATGCCTCAAACTCCTGTTTTTCCTTGAAACTTAGTTTCCTTCGTTCTGTGTCTTTGCTCTTTTGTTCCTGATTCTTGCTTCCTGATTCTTGCTTCCCGGCTCTTGGTTCTTTATTCTTCTTCTTTTCGTCCTTCTCCTGTTCTTCCAACAGTTCATTCCATTCGCGGTAGTCGGTATAGTTTCCCGGAAAGTCTTTTAGCTCTGCGTTACCTTTGAATACCAATAAATGATCCACTACCTTATCCATAAAATAGCGGTCATGGCTGACCACAATCACACACCCTTTGAATGCCCGCAGGTATTCTTCCAGTATGTTTAAGGTCACAATGTCCAGGTCATTGGTCGGTTCATCAAGTACCAGGAAGTTCGGATTCCGCATCAATACGGTACAAAGGTATAAGCGTCGTTTTTCACCTCCGCTCAGTTTATAGACATAATTGTATTGGGTCTCTGCTGTAAACAGAAAGTGTAACAGAAATTGCGAAGCCGACATTTTCTTTCCATTGCCAAGATCCACTTCTTCTGCAATGTCCTGAACCACGTCAATCACCTTCATTTGTTCGTCGAATGCCAGTCCATCCTGACTGTAATATCCGAATACGACTGTTTCGCCCACGTCAAATGAGCCGCTGTCGGGCTTTACTTCTCCCAATAGCATTTTTAGGAATGTCGATTTTCCTGTCCCGTTTTTCCCGACAATTCCCATCTTCTCATAGCGGGCAAAGTTGTAGTAGTAATTATCGAGAATCTTCAGGTCTCCATAAGCTTTGCTGACATACTTGGCCTCGAATATTTTGGAACCCAGGTAACTTGCTTTCACGTCCAGCTGTACGGCGTCGTTATTGCGTCGCTGTTTGGCCCGTTCTTCTATTTCGTAGAAGCTGTCCTGTCGTGATTTGGCTTTATGGGCACGTGCCTGCGGCTGACGGCGCATCCATTCAAGTTCTTTCCTGTACAGGTTAACGGTGCGTTCGCTTTCTGCATTGAAGTTCTCAATCCGTTCCTGTCGTTTTTCCAGGTAGTAACTGTAATTCCCGTTATATTGGTACAAAGCCTGATGATCAATCTCCATAATATTGGTACATACCCGATCCAGAAAGTACCGGTCATGCGTAACCATCAGTAAGGCCATGTTCGAACGTTTCAGGAAATCTTCGAGCCACTCCACCATTTCAAGATCCAGGTGGTTGGTCGGTTCATCCAATATCAGCAAGTCGGGTTCACCGATCAGGACATTTGCCAGTGCCACCCGCTTCAGTTGTCCCCCGGACAGTTCTCCGATTGGTTGGTCTAAATTGGTAATCTTCAGTTTACCAAGGATTTGTGTAATTCGTTGTTCGTAATCCCATGCCTTGTTTAAATCCATATTGGCGAGAATCTCGTCCAACTCACTGTGATCGTTCGATAACATGCAATGTTCATAGCGGGCAATCGTTCTCACCACTTCACTGTCGGTACGCAGGCAGGCATCCAATACGGATAGTTCTTTCGGAAAATCGGGATCCTGATCCAGGTAGGCAATGCGTAAATCGCGTTTGAATGAGATGGTGCCGCTATCATAATCTTCCTTGCCCGAAAGGATATTCAGCAAGGTGGTCTTTCCGGTACCGTTTTTAGCGATTAACGCCATCCGTTGATTGTCGGCAA
>Ga0302173_10001312_pt1 | contig 12554 bp, 9 predicted proteins | sample I_Fen_N3_1_FD_198785 | JGI IMG/M metagenome (GOLD analysis project Ga0302173, IMG submission 198785) | Peat permafrost microbial communities from Stordalen Mire near Abisko, Sweden - I_Fen_N3_1 | ecosystem: Environmental > Terrestrial > Soil > Wetlands > Permafrost | place: Sweden: Abisko... | reverse complement strand
GGTTACTAATTCGGAGCTTCTCGAAGAAGTTGTCGTTGTTGGATTCGGATCAAGGAAGAAAGAAACCCTTACCGGAGCGATCGCAAATACCACATCAAAAGAACTCGACCGGGTACATGCCGTTACAGCAAGTGCTGCTCTGGCAGGTAAGGTTTCAGGGTTGTCATTCCGTCAGGCGGAAGGTCGTCCGGGTGCCGGAGCGAATATTCAAATACGAAACATGGGTACCCCATTATTCGTAATTGACGGTATTCAAAAAGATGAAGGTACATTCAACAACATTGCTCCGAATGATATCGAGAGTATTACTATTTTGAAAGATGCTTCTGCTGCTATTTATGGTGTGAAAGCTGCAAATGGTGTGGTGTTGGTAACTACAAAAACTGGAAAAGCCGGTGTTAAACCGGTAATAAATATCAATGCATACACCGGTTGGCAAAGCTGGACGCGTTGGCCAAAAGGGTCCAATGCATCCGATTGGATGACGGGCAAACGGGAAGCCGACTATAACCAAAACGGTACCTCTGATATTACCACGGATGAGCTGGCTAAATGGAAAACAGGTACCGAACCCGGGTATAAAAGCTTTGACTGGTACGATTTTATCATCAAAAAAAATGCACCGCTTACTTCTTTGAATGTAAGTACTTCGGGTGGTTCAGACCGGATTACCTATTACCTTTCGGCTACACATGTCGACCAGAGTTCCGTATTGGGGCGTGAGTTCGTCTTTACCCGGAATAATATCCAAAGTAATGTGGATGTCAAAGTGACCGACAGGATTAAAGTAGGTATGCACCTCAACGGAAGAGTTGAAACAAACGAGAACCCCGGTGTACCGGGTGGGGATGATTATTGGTTACCCCGTTTTGCTTTATTGCGGAATACACCAATGGACCGACCTTATGCCAATGACAATCCCAATTATGTGAATAACATACAGGGACACGGTGATACCAACTGGGGATTGCTCAACTATGAAAAATCCGGTTATTTCAGAAGTAACTGGCGTGCCTTACAATCCAATTTCAATGTAGAATATACATCCCCATTGAAAGGACTGGTATTTAAAGGAAATTACTCGAATGGTTTTGCCGATCGTGTTCTGGATGTTCATGAATATACCTACGATCTGTTTACATATCGTCCTTCAACCGACACCTACGAACGTACCGGAGGAAGTATAAATCCTTACAGAGAACGTGAACACCGCAAAGTTTTGGAAAATGTTTATCAGGGACAGGTTGATTACAAAAATACCTTTGGAAAACACAATATTGTCCTGATGCTTGCCACAGAATTCTCTGATAGAAAATCGCTCAGAGACTGGGTACATACATCACCGACTACCAATGCACTGCCACTTCTCCAGTTTAACGACATGAAAGAATATGTCGATGAGGAAGTAAACATCGCTTCAGTAGGATATATCGGACGTATGAATTATAATTATGCCGATAAATATTATGTGGAGGTATCCGGACGTCGCGATGGTTCTTCTAAATACGAAGCCAGTAAACGTTGGGGTTTCTTTCCTGCAGCTTCTGCCGGATGGAGAATTTCGAAAGAAGGCTTTATGAAATCCGTCATTGGAGACGGAAAGATATTAACTGATGTAAAATTCAGGGGATCGTATGGCGAAATGGGAGATGACAGCAGCATCGGAGATAACGATTATACCTATGTATCCGGTTATACCTATCCTTCTTCTACTTTTGTAAATGATGGAACGGTGATCAATGGGGCTGTCGACAGGGGTATTGCTACTAATAACCTTTCGTGGATGGTCAGTAAAATTACCAATGTAGGGATGGACTTTACCATGTTTGATGGGAAACTGTCCGGTGCTGTCGATTATTTCTATCGCAAACGTACCGGGATTCCTTCAATCAAATATGATATCGTATTGCCGATTGAATTAGGATATGGTTTGCCCCGGGAAAACTTAAAAAGTGATGCCCAGTTTGGTGGTGAATTTACCTTAACCTATACCGGAAAAGCCGGTGATTTTAACTACGCAGTCGGTGGTAATGTCTCTGTTTCACGATATAAGTTCCTTTCTTCGTATAAACCACAATTCGCGAATTCACTGGATTATTATTTGCATTCCACCGAAAACCGCTATGGTGATATCTTCTGGGGAAAAGAAGTTACCGGTCAGTTCCAGACACAGGATCAGATCAACAACAGTAAAATTGATATGGATGGTCAGGGTAACAAAACCCTTTTACCGGGAGACCTGATCTACAAAGACCAGAATGGTGATGGTGTAATTACCGATGAAGATAACCGTCCTATTGGTTATCCTGCAGGAAAAAACCCAATTACGAATATCGGGTTTAACATAAGCCTGGCCTGGAAAGGGTTTGACTTTAATGCAGACTTTTCAGGCGGTTCCAACTTCTGTTACAGTCGGAACTGGGAATTGAGAGTTCCTTTTCAAAATGGGGGTGGTTTACTTCAGGACATCTCGGCCAGCCACTGGAAACGTACTGATCCTGCCGATCCAAACAGTGCATGGCTTTCAGGAACATACCCGGCACTACGCTATAACCAGAGCGGACTGAGCAGTTACAATACCAACTCTACTTTCTGGCTCACCAATGTGACCTACCTGCGTGCCCGGACCATTGAAATTGGATACAGTATCCCTCAGAAAATACTGGATAAAGTTAAAATGCAAAAGATCAGACTGTATGTAAATACCAATAACCTGTTTTCGATTGACAACCTGAGTACAGTAGGGGTGGATGCAGAAACAATGGATGATAACGGACTTCAATATCCTCAGAACCGGTTGGTAAATGTTGGTGTTAATCTAACCTTTTAATAAACTAAAATCAAATGAAAAAGTATTTTTTATATAGCCTGTTTGCCCTTCTTTTATGGGGTTGTAACGACGATGCCTATATCAATCAGGATCCAACCAATATCCTTCTCGAAGATCAGGTATGGTCAGATCCTACCATTGTTGAAAAGGTCCTTTCCGATCTGTATACCCGATATCCGGAATATCAGAAACTTTCGTCCTGGTATGAATACACCAACTTTACCGAAGCCTTTCCTTCAGCGTTGGGTGACTATTGGCGCGTAGAAACACAGAGTGTCTACAATTACGATTTGTGTGCCAACTGGGATTATGATTATATCCGCAAAGTGAATCTTTTTATTCAAAAAGCGAAAGGGGCTACTATGCTTTCAGATGCTTCAAGATCGCAATTCATGGCCGAAGCACGTTTCCTGCGTTGTGCCTCTTATTTCGAAAAGGTAAAGGCGATGGGTGGTGTTCCGTTGATTACCGAACCAATGGAATATAATTTCAGTGGAGATCCTGCTTATTTGAGACATCCACGTGCGAAAGAATCAGAGGTCTACGATTTTATTATTGCAGAACTGGATACGATTAAAACGCTTTTACCGGATAATCCCGATATGAAGTCGAGGGCAACCCGCGGTACCGCATTGGCCATGCAGTCAAGAGTAGCATTGTATGCTGCATCAATTGCAAGATACAATCCCATTCGTACGTCTAACGTCAAATGTTCTCCGGACAACGGAGAAGTAGGTATGTCAGGTGTTGATCCAATCAAATATTACGAAAAAGCTCTCGCAGCTGCTCAGGAAATCATTACCGAAGGTAAATACAGCCTGTATGTCAAGAAAATGGCTTCAGGTGCTTCTGAAAACTTTGCTAACCTGTTCCTGGATAAGACCAATAACCCGGAAGCAATGTTTGTCCGCGATTACTCCATACCAAAATCGGTGAATGACTGGACCCTGAACAATCAACCCAGAACTTCCACTGAAGAGTCTACCGGTGGACGTCTGAATCCAAGTTTGAATCTTGCCCAATTGTATGAAAAGTTGGATGGTACCAGTGCACCATTCCCTTCAGTTGATTCGTTGGGGAATACTATTTATTATGCCGATCCGCTTACCATGTTTGCAGGTCGTGATGGTCGTCTGGCCGGAACCGTTTTGCTCCCGGGCATGAAGTTTAAAAACAAGGCGCTGGATATCTTTGCCGCCACATTAATGGCTGATGGCCTTCACAGCGGTGTCTTTGGTGCTATACAAACGATCAATGGTGTCGATGTCGAAGTAACTGGTCTTGATGGTCCTGCAGGTGATGCCGAGTTTGGAGCACAAACAGGGTTTTATATTCGTAAATACCTGGATCCTGCAGTGGGTTCCGGAACTATTGGAACACAAAGTGATGTCTGGTGGATCCGTTACCGTTTTGGAGAAGTGTTGTTGAATGCTGCAGAAGCCGCCTTTGAATTGGGTCAACCCGATGTTGCTGCCGGTTATCTGAACCGTCTGCGCGAGCGTGCAGGTTTCCCTGCCAACAGCCTGCAGGCATCTGATATTACTTTTGACCGCGTGGTGAACGAACGACGTGTCGAATTAGCCTTTGAAGGTCATGAATTATGGGACTTGAAACGATGGCGGATTGCTCATTTGGTTTTAAACGGTCAAAAGCTGACTGCCCTTACCACGACTCCCGGAAAAGCCAACGAACCCCAGGGGAATGTATTTGGTCTGGTACCTTACAAGGTATACAAACCGGGTGATGTGAATAATGGAAAATACTACTTCAAACAGGAAAAACCGAAACGTGTCAATGCGGCTCATAATTTCCGTCTGGGAAACTATTATTCGTTTATCAATGATGAAATTCGTAATCACAATCCACTCATCAAAGCCAACCCCAATCAATAATTCTCAATTTATATAAGACAAAGTATTATGAAACAAAATATTGAAAAATTACTCTTGTTGGTACTGGGTGTTTTCTTTCTCGCTTCTTGTGAAAAAGATAATTACGAGGCTCCAAAAAGTATGTATACAGGGGCTATCCTCTACAAAGGTGATACTGTATGTGTCGCTTCAAAAAGTGCCGTTTATTTTGAACTGCGTGAGCCGGGCTGGCAATTTAATACCCCCATCAAGGTACTGGTAAAGACCGACGGTACATTCTCTGCTGTTTTATTTAATGCCAGTTACAAAATGGTGTTACCGGCTACACAGGGACCTTATTTGTCACCTTCGGATACAACCGTAGTTGCTATTGCCGGAAATACAAATCAGAATATCGAAGTAATGCCTTACTATATGATCCGGAATGCTGCTTTTACAGCAGCCGCCCGTACAGTTACCGGCAGTTGTAACCTGGAACAAATCGTTCTCGGTGATCAGGCAAATGCCGTTGAACGGGTAACTATGTATGTAAGCTACACCTATTATGCCGATCAGTTTAGTAATGATGTCAGTGCAGACGCAGCGTTAACCGATCTGAATAACCTGAGTGTCAATGTAACGGTGCCGTTGTACCCAACCAGACCCACACAAAGTTATGTATATGTCCGTTTAGGTGTGAAAATACAGAACGTGGACGATATGATTTATACTTCTCCCCGTAAAGTAAATATTTAATTCGCAGGGAGCAATTCTTTTAAAGCCCTCCTGATCGGTTAACCGGTCGGGAGGACTTTTTATTGTATACCAATTGCTTTGGTAATATTTAATGGGATGAATTAAATCAGGGCCTGTCGAAAACTCTCTCAGGAGTTTAATGCGAACAGGATATTTTCAGACTATTTTGAAATCTAAATTATTTAATTGGTATAGGCGCTTTGACCGCCCGGGTTAATCATATGAATGCTAATACATAATACAATTCTGACTTCTAATATCAGGGTAACGTAATTAATTGATCCATCTTATTATTCTGTTCTTTCAATTGACTCCGGCTTTAGAGGCTGTGTAAAAATATAATTAAAAAAACAAATACTATCAAATTGAAACTTAACATTTAAATCAGGGAATCAGATTTATAAATAGTAAGGATTCATTTCTACTGAGGTTGACAAATAAAAATTAGGTTCTATTCTTTAAAAACCTTATATTCAAGTATTAAACCTTAGTATAAAACCAATCACTCACTCACAAAACCCAACCTTATTTACATTATTTAATAAATAGTTGAACTTTCAATTCGTAAGTAATATATTCAACTTTATCCGTTTTTACAAAGCCTCTTTAGCTGGAGCTAAAAGTGATAATATAAAAACGGCTTTAGCCAAAATAATCAAAAATTAAGTGCTGAATATTAGTCAGTTATATTACTACGTAGTAGTAATCTGTACATAACCCCCAGTGGAGCTTGCGGAACTGGGGGTAAATGAATGAAATCAAAAGTAGAACTCTGTAAGAGTTCACCAACAGAATCAATATTTTAAGTCCTTTACGTTATGGTCAACTTCTATGGAGTTGGATTGTTTATATTCTATTCCCCCAGTTCCGCAAACTCCAATGGGGGTTATGCACAGGTTACACGTTCGGTGTAATCTCTATTATTACTCAGGTAATCAATCTTTAATAACTACCATGTTTTGGAATAAAGCCATCGGGATTGTATTGCTTATCAATAGCTATCAGGGATATTTAGTGTTTTTTTTGTTTTTATCGGATGACATCTTTGTCGGGTGACTTTGCTGACATTCACTACAAAGGTATACCGTCGTAAAAGTCTTCTATTTCCCCAATAAAAAAATATGACAATCAATAATTATTTTTACTATGCCTATTTCTTCTCCACTTTTTCAAATGCCCCGGTCGTTATATTCCTTTTCAATAAGTCCGATTGATAAACCGGGATCAGTGCTTTTGCTGCCATGTCCAGTTTGTACTTCTCGGTAGCAATACGATAAGAGTAGGTGAGGAAGGAGGGTTCGTGTGTTCCCTGATAATCGGTATTCCCGATCAGTAACCCGCCGCTTATTGAATCCAGATTGAAAATTCCTTTATTTAATTTTGCTTTGCGGCAATAATCTTCAACCATTTCATCGGCTTTAAACTCGAGCAAATATTCATACCTTTCTTTGCCCTGTAAGAATACAAAATATTTTTTTGTCTCGGATCCGTGTTGCTCTGTCAGATCGGCCCAGATCACCAGGTCGGTCTTCTTGTCATTGTTCAAATCGCCTTTCAAAAACTTTGAATCGTCTTTTCGAAAACTATAGTTCACTATCCCCGGGATGCCTATTTTAATGTTATCAGAAAAGTCCTGGGGACCTATTTTTTCATTCTGATACATGTTCCCGTTAAATCTCTTCTTCAGCTGCTCGGTAATCTGTCCGGATAATGCATTATAAGCATTTATTTCCGCCTGTCCGGTTGACTTGTCATTTTTTATTTTTGGGGTACAGGCAGTTAAACAGGTGATCGTAATAAACAGGGCTATTTTTAATGGTTGCATAATTGAATTTCTTTTAGTTGTGTTTATAATAACGTATAAACATGTAATGAATTATATAGTTCTTTTTCGGGTCAAAGTTTGATTCCTTGCACAAACTTACTAATTTAAATAAGGAAATAAGGGTTAGTTATTTTTACTTAATATTCTACTAAGGGTTAAAATAAAAAACAGGATTTAATATTTATATCACTTATATATAGGGTATCAAACCTTAGTAGATAGCCAAATACCCCTGATAAAAAACCTTATTATTTTATTTTGAATATTTGAAAAGTTTAATTTTTCAAGAAATATTATAGGACAATATATTGGTCCAATTACTTAAGTTAGCTAAAGGTAAGCATATTTAATTATTAACCTGTAATTTAACGGTTTATCTGGGTGATTTCTGCATCATACAGTGCTTTTATTTCAGTGTCTGTTAATGCTTTGTTGTAAAATCTTAATTCGTCAAGTAAACCCGGATAGTAGAGCATCCACGCGTAATCAGCCGGTCCATCGACTATTGATGACCATGCACCAATATGAAATTTACTCATATCCCCAAGTGTCAAAGCTCCCAAAAGTGGTTGCGTACCATCAGGTTGAATTGAATCGGCATATTTAATTACTTGATTGATGAGAACCCCATTTGCATAGATGGACATGACTGAGGTTGCTTTGTTGTAGGAGCAGACGATATGAATCCATTTATCAGTCAGAAATGCCCTGTTGAATGTGTATTGATTTTGAAGATGCCATACTGCTGTTGTAGAATACACAGACGATCTAAGGGCTAAAGAATCTGCATTGGATGTACTTTCAACTACCAACCCAAGATTTCCATAACTTCCATCGCCTCCGTTCAATGAAAAAACAGAAGCAGCCCCATTCGTAGGTGCCGGGCATTTTATCCAGGCAGCATACGTGTATTCCCTGAGGTCTTTGAAGATATTATCGGAAGCAACATGGAATTCAAGATAGGCTTGATTTGTTGATCCTTTGTATGCATTGCCTCTGCGACCCGGCACAAAGGATGCATCACCTGCCTTTTTACTAAACGTTATTCCTTCTCCACCTGAAATAGAACCTGATTCAGATTCAAAAGGAAAATAGGCCACCAGATTTGAAGCGGCAACCGTTGAAGGATCAATCTTTATTGGTTTTGTAGTAAAGACGATACTGTCAATATTATTGACTTCTATTTTCACGATACCACCTGTTTTTTGATGTATATACAGTGTGTCCTGTGTTTTTAAAATAGTTGCTGTCAGCACCAAAAGACTTACGAATACAACGATTTTTTTCATCTCCGAAATTTTGTTTAAATTTCTATATCCATTTATTTTAATTCCTTCAAACCTATTTGTCGGGTCATCCTGGTAACCCGTGGAAATTAGTAGTCGGTTTTACATGGTAACTGGTTGAAAGTCGTGATGCTTCTTACAAACCGATTTATACCATTTTTAAGTTGAATAATAATTGTTCTCTAAACTGGAACATTGGTCGAATTATACCGAATAATAAAGATGAAAAGATTCATTTCCTTCGGTCTGTAAATTGCAAATTAGGGATTAGGCAAGCGCCTAAGTTTTTAAAATTTCCTGGGCTCGGCAATTACTTTATACCAGTTCGTATTAATATAATCATCATTACCGATTGAAATTAAAGCAATATGGGCTGTCGGGGTATCCCATATTTCAAGTGGATAGTCAGCAAAAGGCTTTACCGTACCAATTTTGTAATTGAATCTTTTCTCGTATTCCTGTCGTAATGGCGACTGGGAAATGCTGTCTTCATATAAAAATGTGCTTTTCCCATAAATTTCAGTGATGTAATCGTGATAGAATTGCCGGATTGTATTTCTTTCTGCCTTGGTATCGTATAGCTTTTCAAGATTAATCTTTCCTGAATTATCCGAATTTACAATGGAACACCAGCCAAAGAATTCGAAGCGTACCGAAGGATAATTATTAGAATCAAAAGATTTAATTAACCACAAATAAGTCCCGAAATTTTTATATTCCTGGGTCAGGTTGGGCGTAAAATACAGGTATTCGTTTTTCTGTACATCCCATTTAAACGATAAAAAATCACCCTTGGGATTAATAACTTCAAAAACAATAGAATCGGAGAATGTTGCTACCTTGTTTTTATATGTTTTAATGTAAACTTTGTGTTTCCCGATACGGTAATCCGTTACACATTTTTTAATTGCAACGTATTGGTTATTGATTAAGATAGTACTATCCAATGAATTCCATGTTGGATCAGCAGCCTGACCATCACCAATCCAGAAAATACTGTCATATTTCAGTTTGATATCTTCTTTTGATAAATTTAGTCTTAGAACAATCGTGTCAAATGGTTCTATAACAAGTTTTGAGGCCGTGATTTTTAAATTCTTCTGTACTGGATTCATTTGATTCTGATCATTCATCTCTTGATTCTGATCATTACAGGAACTTAACAATACGATGAATGGCAAAATAAGGGATATAACGAAAGATAGATTTGATTTCATCAATTTTAAATTTGATTGGAAATGTAAAAATACTAACTTTATTTTAATATTTTATCATCTTATTTGGTTTATTTTATCTAAATCTAATATCCAAGGGGACTTGTCTAAGCAGATATAATCACTTATTCGTTATTAATTCTTCAATATTCTCCTTTTTTAATCTTTTTAATGTAAAAGCCACCTGTATTTTTTTGATCCGACAAATTCAATTTTATCCAGATCATGTAACTTCTTTACATGTCTCTCAATAGTTTTAACAGGTATTGCTGTGTTTTTTGAGATAAAAGGTATCCGGCAATGTGGATTTTATTTTATAAAGTCATAAAATGCATTTAATCAATTATATACACCGATATTTATAGAGTCGTTTATCAACTTAACCTTTCGCTTTTTGAGAACGGCCAGTATTTCTTCCGGCATTTACTTCATAAAAATACTACAGTCGGTGGCTTATGTGCTTTGTTGGACGGTTTTGTAGTAATTCCGTTGGTTCTGATAATACTTTGTTTTCGACAGGTAAATATTCAAATACAGGATGTAGCCGGCATAAAATATGCGATTGCCATAACCTTCCCATTTGTCCGTTACCATCCACAAAAGGAATTGCAGTATTAAACTATTTTAATTTCTTTGATTTTGAGAACAAAAACTCTCTCTGATTTATTATAATTATGTATGTAACTCTTTCTTATTATTACTTTTAACTGAAGATAAGAAATTTTGTTCCATTATTTGTCTTTTACCAAAAATGAGAGTATATTTGTATTAGAATCAATTAAAAGAGACCTATGATCATTACTGTAAAAATAAAAACTGATACGACCACTGGAAAACGATTGGAAAATGAACTTCGTTGTTTTCCTGAAGTTGTTGAGTTTGTCGATTCAACAGAAGTGTCAGATTCTATTCCCGATGGATATGTTTCCAACAAAGAAGGTTTCGACCAGATAAGAAATCATCTATTAATTAATGCTGATACTGATTTAGGGAAAAAACTTATACATAAATTAGAATCTCATCCTCAGGTTGTAAAACTTGAATATCCATTTCCCACTGACAACAATGGGAAGGAAATTGAAACAATATCTGCTACTGAATCTGCAAAGCTTGCATTCCGAAAATTGGGAGATAAATACAATCGTACTTTCGATAATAAATTTACCAGATGAAGAAGTACGATGTTCGTATTACAAATTCTGCACTTAACGATATTTATCTGATAATTGATCACATTTCACAAATTTACAAAGCTCCAATCAATGCGGAAAAATATTTAATTGAATTATACGATGCAATTTTCTCATTAGAAAACTTTGCCGAATCCATTCATATTTCTACCAAAAATGACATATTAAAATATGGTTTAAACGCCCGAACCATAGCTTTTAATAAATTAATCATTGTCTATACTGTTCATGCTGAAATTGTACTTGTTCAAGCTATAATTTCCGGTGCATTAGTGAAAAGTTGAATTCCACCATCTTGGTCCAGGCCCATTAAATGGAATATACTGGATAGTTCAACTTAATGAAGTTAACACGTTTTTAAAATTAACATATTTCCAACTTGCAAGTATCTGCAAATCCAAATTTCGCTTATTTCAAGCAGAAGTCCATCGCTCAAACCTTCGTTATCCTGTGTCTACTGATCATTAATGTATCAGGACAAATAAGGGTGATATGATCACGACAATAAATCTCCCAACACCTTACGAGCCTCTTAAACTCTCCTCCATTTTCCGACCCTACGCCACTCATCGACCAACTTATCCAGGTACCGGCCCTGCTGAGTGAACCGATTTCCTATATTCTCCAACCGATATCCACAGATTACTCCGGTGATTAGGATTGTATTGCTGTTTAACGAAGCTTGCCGGAAAAATGTTTCAAAAGTTGCATTTGTCTTTGTATATCAAGATATCGATGTTGTATAACTTTCATCTGTTCACGGTTATGAATTAACTGATTGAACTAATTTCCATTAATATACACCTCTACTCTAAATGTCTCGCTCAGAAAACAAATTGCTTAATACATTTACAAATTCCCCCTGTTCCGAAATTATTTCTTTCCTTTTGCTCTGCCTTTCCTTCGCAACTGGTTTTGCTCCGGTTTTGATATAATCAATATATAATTAATAAATAAAGAATTAATAAGGAATTAATAAGTATACTTTATTTAGATATTGATTATTAATTACTGGCTTATTAATTTAAAATTGTTGTATTATTATTTTCTCTAAAACCGGATACAAATGGGATGCGGAGGAAAGCAAAAGGAGAGGGAATTTATACGTTTCGCGTTCCGTGTTCCGTGTTTCGTGTTCTGCGTTCTGCGTTCCGCGTTAAGATGTGAGAGATTGGCTTATGCGTATACTATTAGTCGCACTCCCAATGTGATGGTATGATTATTCTGCGAAGAAGGGCAAGTGGGAGGGCGACAAGAGGATACTGCTAAGAAGAACAAGTGGGCGGGCGACGAGAGGATTCTGTGGAGATGAGCAAGTGGGAGGGCGACGTAGTTGTAACGTATCCATACATTTGGCTTCCGGTGAAGGATTTCTGTTGGATATCATAAAAAAATGAAGTACTTTTATAATGTCCAATTTTTTAAAACAATATATATGAAAAAGTATTTTATTTTTATTCTGTCCTTGTTCTGTTATTTTCAGGTCGTGGCACAAAACAATTCTGTAACAGCAGGCAATGCGCGTTTTACTGTTCTTACACCGCACATTGTCAGGATGGAATATGATTCAACCGGTAAATTTGTCGATAACCGGTCGTTTGTG
>Ga0302173_10001311_pt1 | contig 12559 bp, 12 predicted proteins | sample I_Fen_N3_1_FD_198785 | JGI IMG/M metagenome (GOLD analysis project Ga0302173, IMG submission 198785) | Peat permafrost microbial communities from Stordalen Mire near Abisko, Sweden - I_Fen_N3_1 | ecosystem: Environmental > Terrestrial > Soil > Wetlands > Permafrost | place: Sweden: Abisko... | reverse complement strand
CAATAGCTGCAGTAATAGCTGGTTTTTTACCACTAGATATTATTGTGCAATTTTTAAGTATAGGAACATTGTTAAGTTTTATAGCTGTATCTGTTGCTGTTATAGTACTTAGAAAAACTATGCCAAATTTTAAGAGAATATTTAAAACTCCTGGAGTTCCATTCACTCCGATAGTATCTGTAATATGTTGTTTGGTTTTACTAAGTAGATTGCAACTGAAGACTTGGATAGGTTTTTTAGTTTGGCTTATTATAGGACTTATAATTTACTTTTTTTATGGAAGAAAACATAGTATACTTCAAAAAGAAGAAACAATAGAAGATTCAAAAAAGGTTGTATAATAAGCCAGATTCTTTCATGTGCATAAAGAGGGGGTGTTGCAAAATGATTTTTCAAATCATTTTAGGCAACATCCTCTTTTCATATATTTTTGAATAAACAGAGTAAAAAATATATGATAAAATGAGTGCATTTTGAGTTGATAATTATTTTTGAACATGACAAAAAAGAGATTTTAAAACTCCAAATGCGCCTTCAACTTGAATTGATCTGTTCATTCTTAATAAGATTCCTTCTGATGTTGTTATATTATCTAAGGATTGTTGTCTTTTTGTACTGGGAAAGTTGAGTATACAATAATTAAGATAAATTAAGAAAACAGTACATACAAAAGCAAAAGGCAATAGAAAAAGGAAAATTTCAAAAACTTTTGCGGAAAAGCATGAGATATCTAAAATTTGGATTTTCGTGGGTTTTTTATATAAATACAAATATATAAGAGCTTTATATGATACATTTTATATCCTTTTGTTATATATATTGTGGAACTATTGTGTCATGTGATTTTTATTAGTAAAATATAAAAAGGAATATTAAAAATGGAGGAGAATAGATATGAAAATTGTAGCTATATATGGAAGCGCAAGAAAGAATGGAAATGGTACAGCAGTAGTTGAACGTGCAATTAGTAATTTTGCAGATAAAAATCCTGAAGTAAAGAGATATTATCTTACAGATATGGATATTAAGTCATGTATGGGATGTTTTGCTTGCAGAAAAAAAGAAATGTGTGTAAGAAAAGATGATATGAACAATTTGCTTCAAGATATTATTGAAAGTGATTTTATTATCTTTAGTAGTCCAGTATATATGTATGATGCATCAGGTAGTTTTAGACTTATGATAAATCGTATGTACCCAATGCTTGGAGGAGAACCAGGAAGATATACAAAACGACATCCGGATAAAAAGTGCATGATTATAATGACACAAGGTGCACCTACTATAATGTTTCGTAGTGCAGGCAGAAATATAAAGAGTATTATAAAAAGCTTTGGATTTGATGTTTTTGGACTTGTAAGGTTTGGATTTGCAAATGAAAGAGGATCAGCAGAAAAGAATAAGAGAGTACTTAGTAAAATTGATCGTGTGTGTAGTAAAGTTATGAAAAATTTATAATTAAAAATAAATCTAAATAAAAATGAGATGCTTTATTAGTTTCTGTTGTATATAGCATTCAATTACATTCTGAATATCTTGGAAATAGTAGTGAAAAGTATGTCTTGAAATATTACAGTATTCAATAAGTTATTTTATTGTAATTTTATCTATAGATTTACTTTTGCTTATTTGTATAAAGTTATCAATGATTAATAATTTTGTATTTGATACCATAAATTTTACCTCCAATATAAAAAAGGAATGTATTAGATTTGTTATACAAATTTTTATACATTCCTTTGATTAACAGAATAATATTTCTTCTATTTTATTATAATAGGTAATCTCAATTGTGAATCATATTGACCACCAATATGGATAATATGTTTTCCTTTATTTAAAGTTTTTACAGGAGGAAGCTGTGGAAGTTCTGGACGTGAAATCTTTTCAATTGGGCAAATCTGAAGTTCAAGTATTTCATCTGCCTCCCATTTCATGCCATAAGGCCAGAACGGAATTTCAATTTCTGCAATTTCATGTTCTTTCAAATTTTTTTCACCAGTTATTTTTAATATAGGTTCTAAAGGTGTAGAAAGTTTGGAATCTAATTCACGACAAGAAACACGAAGCTGACCATTAGGCCCTACAAAAGTACGATCTGTTACAGTTTTTGTTTCAACTATATTTCCATGAATATCACGTTTTCTAATATATGCATAGATATCCATGTCATTATTACCCTCTGATTCAACATAAAGTTTTAAAGAATAATTTCCTATAAATTCTGTTACTTCTGCAATCTTAATAGTAAAACGTACACCATCAATATTATTAGTATCATAGCATATTGCACTTTCATTTTTCTGCGGAATGTCCTTTAATGTTAATTGTCCCTTATCATCTGAAAGATATAAAGTCTTTTGTCCTTGATTTCTTAAAGGAAAAGATTCTTCTGCTCTGTTGACTATATCTTCATGACCTGGATTTAAAACTGATAAACGCACTTTAGGTGTTGAAAGCCAGTCATTTTTAATTCCCTTCAAATAGTAGTCAAAGAATTTTCTAAGGTCTTCGACATTTTCTGGCGAATAATAATCATGCCATTCATGAGTATTATTTACTCTCAACCATTTTTCTTTTGAAGATATCTGTTCAAAGGCTTTTATAGAACCGGCTGTGTGTATTACATTTGTCCATGAAGCAACTACATATGAAGGAATCTGTATGGCTGAAAGATCAGCTTCTTTATCTTTCCAGTATTCATCATAATATGGATGTTCCTGTATCATACTCCCCACACCTTCAATGCCTGTATTAGTGTATAGTGCATTAGTCATAGCACTAAAGAAATTTAAATCTTTAATTCCACCTTTGGCAATGGAATCATTAAATAAACTTGTTGAACCTTCCCCTGGTGCAATAGCAGTCAAATGTGGATGCTGAGCTGCTGCAATTGCATACTGTGTCATGGCAAGATACGAAGTTCCTGTTGTTCCAACTTTTCCATTACACCAGCTTTGAGCTGCTGCCCATTCAATAAGGTCGAATTCATCTTCTGTTTGCTGTGTACTCCATGTGTATATATACCCTTCTGAAGAACCTACTCCACGTGGATCTGGAGATATTACGGCATAGCCGTGTGCAACCCAATATGATGGATTTGGGGCTTCAAATGAATTTAAGCCATCTTCCCAGTTTCTTTGAACATCCATACGTGTAGGATGTCCAAATGTATCCATGTTGAAGAAGGAGCCTCGTTTTCCATATGGTGCATACCATAATATAACTGGACAGTTTACCGCATTAACTGGACGATATATATCTACTCTTATTGTTATGTCATCTCTTAATTTAACAGGAGTATCCTGTTCTACAAAAATATCACAAGAAAGCGGAAGGGCACCTTCCTTTTGAACACTCCCTTTTTTAAAAATGTAAGAAGATTCATTTAATCCTGGATACATTGATTTTTCTAAAGGCACACCATTTGTAAATTTAAATCCGAAATTTTTTTGCATATATTTATCATCCCTTTCTTTTTATCTGTGAGATTATTCTATCATTGCTGATTTTATGATACAATAGTTCCAAATTAAACAATACGAAAGGAGAAAAAATGTATCATATAAAATCAGATAAACGATCACAAAAATCTGCTCACTTAATTTGCGAAGGCCTTATTAGTTGTCTCAAAAAAAAAGTTTTGATGAAATTACAATAACAGATATTCAAAAGGAATCTAGTGTAGGACGTGCAACATTTTACCGTTTGTTTGATAATATATCTGATGTGTTATCATATCAATGGTTTATTTTATGTTTAAATGTAGTTGAGAATCAAGTTGGAAAAGAGAATTATTCAACAAAGGAATTAATTTTATCATTCATTCGAAACTGGATTAAAAATGAATTATTATTAGAAACAATTTTGATTAATAATAGAATCGATATTATAATTACGGCTCTTAATAATAATAAAGATATATTGACAGAATTATTTTTTGAGAATAGTAATTTAGATGAAGAAAAGAAAGAATATGTAACTTCTGCAGCAATAGTTGCACTAGTTTCTGCTGTCATGTTTTGTTTTGGAGATACAAAAGAAAGAAATGCAGAAAAAATATATAATAATATGAAGGAGTCATGTGAGCTATTAATTAAATTTATGTAAAATAATTATGTGACAGAAAATTATTCCAATAGATTTTATATTGTTTTATGATATAGATATTTACTCATCTAATGTGCAGTTAGATTATATTATGGATGAATTACTAGAAAGATTACCCCTTTATTTATTTCTAGGAAAGTATAAAAATGATTTTTTAAACTTAGTTATATCAATGATTACCGGAGAATTAATCAGCAAAATGTTATTGGAGTTTAGTTATTTTCACATAAAAGTATATATCATTTACATGTATCATTAGAAAAAACATATTATATGTATAAAATAAGTGTTGTTACTTCTATGAGAAAGTATATTATAAAATAGAAAAAAATCATATATAGTTCCTTGTGGAGATAAATATATAGGTGTATCAGCAAAAGAACATAACAAAAAACGATTTTTAGATGTAAAAGATATTAACAACATTATATTAATACATATTAGAGGGATTAAAAAAGATATATATAGTACATTCAAATGCACAGTTGTATGAAATAATAATAGAATATTAAAAGAAGTGATTGATATCAAAATTTCATGGAAGAAGTGAGAAAGTGTATTTGATGAAAATATATCTTAAAAATGGTGTAATAATTGATTTTAAATGTGAGAAGTATGACATAACAAAAAGCAGTTCAACAGGTGAAGTAACAGGATATTATTTTGAAAATTCTAATAAGAGTATTGCATTTTTAAATAAAACAGAAATTATAGGTATTACAGGAGAGAAAGTATAATAATATATTCGGTAATAACTAAATAATAAACAGAGATTAAAATCTTAATTTTAATAAAATAAGGGGTGAAAAGCTTAATTATAGTGTAAATAATGACTATGCTAAATTTAGAAAAACATTTTCTGATAATCTAAATAGATTCGATGAACTACAAGAAAAGAATATAAAAAATAAAGTTTTAGAACTTAATAATATTATTAACAATAGACTTACAATTATAGTGATATTAATAATAGCATATATAATAATTGGATTTGTTATAAACATAATTACTACTAATAAAATAATTAAGCCAATTAAAGTTTTAGGGGATAGTCTTTTACAGTTGAGTAAAAATGGCGGGGATTTAAGAAATAAAATCGAAATCAAGTCTAAAGATGAGATTGGAGCACTATCAATTTCGGTTAATAGCATTATTGATAATATTCGAGATATTGTTGTTAATATTATTAAAGAATCTGGTGAAATTAAAAATACAATTGAAATTAGTAAAGTTAATGCTTCCAAAGTAAATGAAACAATTGAAACTATTTCTGCATCAACAGAACAAACTAATTTACTTGCATTAAATGCTGCAATTGAAGCTTCAAGAGCTGGAGAGGCAGGAAGAGGGTTTTCGGTTGTTGCTGACGAAATAAGAAAATTAGCTGAAAATTCTAAAGAAACTGTAATTCAAATACAAAATACAATTGGTACAGTAATAAAATCAGTAGAAAATCTATCAACAAATTCGAGCGAATTGATTGATTTTATTTCTGAAAATATAATCAAAAAAGATTATGAGATGATGTTGCAAGTTCTTGAACAATATTCAAAGGATTCTTTATTTTATAACAATATGTCAAATGAAATAGAGAATTCAACTAAAGAATTACTATTCTCTATGGGAAGTATAACTAATGCTATAAATGAAGTAACCAAATCGTCAGTAGATGGTGCGAGAGGTACTTCGGATATTGCTGAAAGAATTTCAGGTGTTGCAGAAGAAACAAATTCTATTTTGAATCAAATGAATGATTCTTTAAAGAATTCAAATAATCTTGCAAATGTTGTTACAAAATTTACGGTTTAATGATTAATTCTATAACATATAAATTAAAGTTTTTAAATTTATATGTTATAGAACAAAAAACAAAATGTAACAGGCGTTACAGATTAAAAATCAATTAAGTAATATACTGAGTATAGAAAGTATAGATTTTAAAGATTTATTTAAATTATATATAGTAGAAGGAGAAGATTTAATATGATAACTAAGGATTTAACAATAGGAGAAGTAATAAGAATAAAGGCAGATGCACCTCGAATTTTAATGACATTTGGAATGGGTTGTGTTGGTTGCCCATCGTCTCAAGCGGAAACAATTGAGGATGCTGCAAAGGTTCATGGACTAAAGTTAGAAGAATTATTGGAAGCATTAAATAAATAATTAAAGTAAAAGTATTGCCTAGTATAGTTAATTGCTATAACAGGCAATAGTTTTTGATTATAATATCATAAAAAGAAATAAGTATATAAGATGTAATTAAGGAAGGAAAGAGTATGACAGTAAAAAAACAAGCATACAATATGTCTAAAGTAGTATTGATATCTATACTTTTAAACTTAATACAAGTGGTTTTTATAACACTATTTATTTATTACAAAAACAAAAATCCTTATATGATTGAGGGAAATTTTATTATTTATGTTATAGCTATAAGTATAGGTATTAACAGCATTATTACAGGAATCATATTTTATAATCTTTTATTTAGAAAGGGAAGTAATAATTTAATAGATACCATAAAATATCTTGAAGCCTTTAATAAAACCTTAAGAGCTCAAAGACATGATTATTTAAATCATATTCAAGTTATTTACTCGCTTATGGAACTTGAAGAATTTGATGAGGCACGAAATTATATGGAGCCTGTCTATAAAGATATAGTAAGAGTTAGTAAAGCTTTAAAAACTTCAAAGCCAGCAGTAAATGCATTACTTCAGGCAAAACTGCAAATGGCAGAAAAAAATGAAATAGAGATGGAATTAGAAATAAAAAGCGATTTAAAACATCTGAATATGGAGCCCTGGGAGTTTTGTAGAGTAGTAGGCAACATAATAGACAATTCTATATTTGCTTTAAAACTAAAGCTTAATAATAGATATATGCTTGTTGAATTTGCTGAAGATTTGCAAAATATAAGAATTAATATATCAAATAATGGAGATATTATACCTAAAGAAATTATAGATAACATATTTAAAGAGGGATTTACCACAAAAGGTGATAAGGGTGAAGGTATGGGTCTTTCAATAGTTAAGGAAATTGTTGAATCATTTAATGGCACAGTAGCAGTTACATCAGATAAAAAAAGGACATCATTTGAAATAGTTATACCTAAGAATTGAATGAATAATTTATTATTACTTTCTTTCATGTGCCTTAAATGACATTTGAGCGTTAAAAGTGTATAGTTTAGAAGTTTCATGTTCCTAAGCTTTATTATTAGTATTATTATAGTTATATAGCAAGGGAGGTAAAATAAAATAACAAATCAAAATAGAATATTATACTAATTTGTTATTTTTCGAACATCCCTAAAGAGGGAGGTACAAAAGTATGAATGTATTTTTACCAGATATAACATTTCTAACAGTTTTATTGCTAATTATAGGGTTCGGGTTGGTATTTATAGAGATGCATATTCCGGGTTTTGGAGTTCCAGGAATTGCAGGAGCTGTATGTTTAATACTTGCTGTAGTAATAACAGCTCAAAATTTTGGGCAGGCATTAGTTATGGCATTAGCAATCCTAGCTATACTAGGGACTATGCTAGGAGTTGTACTAACGTATTTCACAAAAGGAAAACTATTCAAGCCGTTAATACTATCAGATGAACAAAAAAAAGAACATGGATATATTAGTTCTTCAGATTTAGATTATTTACTAGGAAAAAAAGGAGTTGCAATTACAGACTTAAGACCAGCAGGTTCCGTAGATATAGATGGAGTTAAGTTTGATGTGATTTCTGATGGGGAATATATTTCTAGAGGGACTAATGTGGAGATATTTAAAGTTAGCGGAGTAAAGTTATTAGTTAAAAAAATAAAATAATATTTAAAGGAGAGATTATTAATGAGTGCTTATTTATTTACAATTGTAGTAGTTATTGCAGTGGTATCTTTAATTTCAGTATTTCTTACATTTGTGCCACTAGGGTTATGGGTTTCATCTTTAGCAGCTAATGTTAAAGTGAGTATATTTAATTTAATTGGAATGAGACTTAGAAGGGTTGTACCTTCTAGAATAGTAATTCCACTTATAAAATCAACAAAGGCAGGTATGGGATTAAATGTTAATCAATTAGAAGCCCACTATTTAGCAGGGGGAAATGTAGATAATGTAGTAAATGCATTGATTGCAGCTCATAGAGCTGACATAGACTTACAATTTGAAAAGGCAGCAGCTATTGATTTAGCGGGCAGAGATGTTTTAGAAGCAGTTAAAATGAGTGTTAATCCTAAAGTAATTGAAACACCAAATGTTTCAGCAGTTGCAAAGAATGGTATAGAACTTCTAGTTAAAGCTAGAGTTACAGTTCGTGCTAACCTTGAAAGGTTGGTTGGAGGAGCTGGAGAAGCAACTATTTTAGCAAGAGTTGGTGAAGGGATAGTAACTACAGTTGGTTCTTCTGATAGTCATAAGATAGTATTAGAAAATCCAGATGCTATTTCAAAAACCGTATTAAGTAAAGGCTTAGATGCAGGGACAGCCTTCGAGATTTTATCCATAGATATAGCAGACATTGATGTAGGAAGAAATATAGGAGCTCAACTTCAAACGTTACAAGCAGAAGCAGATAAAAATATAGCACAAGCTAAGGCAGAAGAAAGAAGAGCAATGGCAGTAGCGAGGGAACAGGAAATGAGGGCTACTGTTGTAGAAGCAGAAGCGGAAGTACCAAGAGCAATGGCTTATGCACTTAGAGAAGGTAAGCTTGGAATAATGGATTATTATGACATGCAAAATGTTATTGCAGATACAAGTATGAGAAGTTCAATTTCTAGTGCAGGGAACAAAAATCAGGATATGACTGCAGATAAAGAAAATAGAAATAAAAAATAGTCTCCTAGGAGAGTGGAAAATATGAAATACAATAATACTATTGACATATTAAAGAGTATTAGAGCAGCTATTGAAGATCCTACAATTATTGCAGATAAACTTGGAATAACTGAGATGTTTCAATTTCCAAGTAATGTTGCTTCCAATAATAGTATGAATAATATTTATGTAGAGCCTGAAGATAACGATATAGAATATAATAAAATTGATCCTATGAAAGATAGTAAGTCTTATAGGAACAATGATAAGGAAAGTAATAGTTATTACTATGATAATAAGAAAGATACTTCTTCAAATCCACAAGGAGTCATAGATTCAATTGCTCAGGAGCTAACATCAGCTAGACTTCAGCAGGCAATTATACTTTCAGAAATAGTCGGAAAGCCAAGAAGCAAAACTAGAAAAAAAAGAAGATTTTAAAATTAGGAGAATTTTGTTATGGATATAAAAGTGCTTATAGTTGATGATGAACAAGGAATGAGAACCATAATTAAAAAAATATTAGATAAATCTGGTGGTTTTGAGATTGTGGGAGATACAGATAGTGCAAATGAGGCTATAGGCATATTTAAGGAACATCACCCTGAGGTGGTGTTTCTTGATGTTCAAATGCCTGGTGGAAGTGGTATAGATTGTGCTAAAATGTTAACAGATATAGATCCCAAAACTATAATTATATTTGCAACAGCCCATGCCGAATATATGTCTGATGCATTTCAGTTATATGCTTTTGATTATTTGATTAAACCCTTTAAAATAGAAAGAGTAATGCAAACTTTAGATAGAATAAAAAAGCTTAATAAACCTAATTATGGAGATGGAATAGATAAGATAATAAAACATGAAAAGGGCTTAGATAAGCTTATGATAAAAAATAAAGAAGGCATAAGTTTTGTAGATACAAAGGAAATCGTACTAGTGCAAAGAGAGGAAAACTCTACTGTTATATATACAAAAACAGATAGCTTCACCACATCTATTTCTTTATCTGACATAGAGGAAAAACTAGATAATACTCAATTCTTTAGAAGCCATAAATCATATATTATAAATCTATCATTAATCACAAAAATATATCCATATGGAAGATGGACTTATGTGGTTAAGCTTAAGAATACAGAAAAAGACGCTCTACTTACTCATGAAAAGTATGAAGAAATAAAGAAATTGTTTAGTTTATAAATAATAATTAAGTTTGTCATACAATTGACATATTTGTCATGTAATATAAATAGTATAAAGTAGTTAAAACATTATTTACCCCTTAAATATAGTTATTAACAAGTTTAAAGACTGACCTATTAATCCCCTAATAGGTCAGTCTTTTTATTGTTGTAAAAAATTCATAATAAATTCATTAGTAGTAGTTTTATTTTCTTTCTAGTGTCTAATAGGATTAATATTGATTATTAATAGTTAAGGTGATATACTTAGCTAAGTAATTATTACCTAACTAAATAATTGGAGGCGGAAAAATGATTTTATACGGCCATAATGTAAATCAATTAGCACGGAGTTTTACAAAGAAATTAAATGAGAAAATTTCTCCACTTGGTTTATACTCATCACAGTGGGGAATTGTATTATACTTACATAAAAAAAAGCAATGCACACAAATTGAATTGTGTAAATATATGGGGGTAGAAGCTCCAACTATCACTAGAACTTTAGTTAGAATGGAAGAAATGGGATTGGTAATTAGAACTGAGGGGCAGGATAAACGGGAAAGACTTATAGAATTAACTGAAAAAGCTTATGAAATGTTTCCTAAGTGGTATGAAGCTGCTTCAAGTATAGAATTAGAAGCTATAAATAACATTAGTAAAGAAGAAATAGAAAGCTTTCGTAATACATTAGAAAAAATGATGATGAACTTAAATTAAAAATATAGGATAAAAGGAAGAAATAATATGTATAAGACTATAATAAAACAAGCTTTTAAATTAAATAAAAATCCTTTTCCGTGGGAGAAGGCAATAAGTGCAGCTATATGTGGAGGATTTCCAGTATTAATTGGACTTTTATTAAATCAAGTACGTTTTGGATTATTAGGTGCAATAGGTGGATTTACTTATTTATATGTGTTTAATGAACCATATGTGGCGCGTGTAAAAAAAATATTTTTTATCGCTATTGGTATTACTCTCTCGGTTACATTAGGAACCTTAGTAGCACCTTATCCAGTACTTATAATAGTAATAGTTGGATTAATTGGAGCAGTTACAACTTTTATATTTGGAATACTTAAGATAGTTGGACCGGCAGCGGTATTTTTTGTATTAAGCTTTACAATGACAACAGGAATTCAAATTAATCAATCTGATATACCTATTTTTATTGCTGTTGTATTTGCAAGTAGTATGTTTTCTTGGATGGTTAGTATGATAGGATACTTTTTTAATCCCCATGGTCCTGAATTAAAAAAGTTTAAAGGATTGTATTTGACATTGGCAGAATTTGCTGAAGCTATTGGAAGTGAAGATATTAGTAATATAAGAAATCGAACTGTTAATGCTTTAAAAGAATCGGAAGAAATTCTTGTAATAGGATATAATCCGTGGAAAACTTCATTTTTGTTTAATCGCTTATTTCTTTTAAATCAACAAGCTAATAAGATATTTTTAGAAATGCTTGAGCTACATTCGAACGGTAAAAGAAAATTGCCTAAAGAAATTATTAATATAATAAGGCAATTATCAATGGAAATTAATTTAAAGGATGAAGAAATAATTAAAATAGATAGATCTAAGGAAGAGTTAGATGAAAGGTATCATAAGCTTTTAGAAATAATATATGATATTGAAGCTATAATGAATATACCATTAAAATATATTGGGCATAGTATTAAAATTTTTAAACCATCATTAACCATAAAATTTATTAAAGCTTTTAACAAAGACTCTATAGTATTTGTTAATTCACTTAGATATGGAATAGTGCTTTCAATATCAGCAATAGTAGCGTTTGAATTTCCATTTACTAGACCGTATTGGATTACCTTATCGTGTGCTGCAGTTATGTGTGGTTCAACTATTATGGCAACTTTCCATAGAGCAATTCAACGTTCAGTTGGAACTATAATCGGCATATTAGTGGCTATAGTTATTTTAAGTTTCCATCCAGAAGGTTATATGATAGTTATAGTTAATATGTGTTTAACAGCTTTGGTAGAACTTAGTATTTCTAAAAATTATGCATTAGCAGCAGTATTTATTACACCAAATGCCATGTTAATAGCAGAGAACTCAACTAAAATTTATAATACTCCTTATTTTGCAACAGCTCGTATTACAGATATAGTTGTTGGATCTGCAATTGGGTTAATTGGAACATATATTATTGGACGTAAATCAGCATCTAGTAGATTACCAGATTTAATGGCTAAATTATTACGTAGTCATGCTAGAGTGCTAGTTTTTTTAGCATCTAATAATGAAAATGATACAAGCCTTATCAAAGAAAAGATGGAAATAGATCTTATGAACTTCAAAATGGCTTATAATACAGCATTAGGTGAGATTCCTAATAATGAAGAAATGCTTGAAATGATGTGGCCAGCATTTTTTAAATTAGAACATATTAGTTATTTGCTTACTCAATATTG
>Ga0302173_10001310_pt1 | contig 12571 bp, 10 predicted proteins | sample I_Fen_N3_1_FD_198785 | JGI IMG/M metagenome (GOLD analysis project Ga0302173, IMG submission 198785) | Peat permafrost microbial communities from Stordalen Mire near Abisko, Sweden - I_Fen_N3_1 | ecosystem: Environmental > Terrestrial > Soil > Wetlands > Permafrost | place: Sweden: Abisko... | reverse complement strand
ATAAGTGGAAACCTTTCAACAAGTAAAGGATCAGTTACATATAATGGACTTACCCTGACACAATGTCTAAAAATGGAATCTGCAACAAGTGTAAAATTTACAGCAGCCGATGCAGGCAAACTTACGCTGGTATTTGTAGAGTCCGCTGCAACTGTAAATGTAAATGGAACACAATATACGGCAACAAAAGGAATTGTTACAGTTTCTGTAAAAGCGGGAGCGGTTTCTATTACGAAAGCAGATACGGCCAATCTGTTCTACATTGATTTTACAACAACAAGCACAACACCTGCAACAACACAAGCGGCAACGCAGGCAACAACACCTGCAACAACTCAATCGGCAACCCAAACAACAACACAAGCAGAGACAACAACAGCTCCAACGCAGCAAGATGGTTATGACCAAAATAGCACAGGAGTAGTAACGAGTATTAAAGGTATGACAGATTCACAGTTTAAGACCGCTATATATTGTGCTCCTAATGCATCCGCAACTGGTGCAGGGACATCCAGTTCTCCGATGAGTTTGGAAGCAGCAATCACCTTGTCGAATGCTACAAATGGAATTGCAATCATATTGCAAGCAGGTACCTATTCATACAATTACCAGATTACAATTCCTTATGGAAACAACGGTACATCTAGCGCTTATAAAGTTCTTAAAGCAGCGGATGGAGCAAAGGTAACACTTGATTTTTCAACCCAAACATATGGTGATACATCGACGAATGCCAGAGGCCTGCAAATGGAAGGAAATTATTGGTATATATACGGAATTACAGTTACAGGATCCGCTGATAATGGGATTTTCGTAGCAGGTAGTCATAATGTAGTTGAAAGATGTATTGTCAAAGCAAACAGAGATTCAGGATTGCAGATAAGTAGAAGAAATTCAACATTATCAAATATGGCGGATTGGCCTGCAAATAACTATATTATCAACTGTACCTCATATGATAATATGGATCCAGCAACCCAAGAAAATGCAGATGGATTTTCGGCAAAACTTACTTGTGGAGAAGGAAATGTATTTGATGGATGTATTTCGTATTGCAACATCGATGATGGATGGGATTTATATGCCAAGACAGAAACTGGTTCAATTGGAGTTGTTACAATTAGAAACTGTATATCATTTAACAATGGTACATTGACAAATGGTACTTCATCAAGTTCAGGCGATCGGAATGGATTTAAATTGGGAGGAAGTAATGGAGCAGTTCCTACACCTCATAAGGTATTTAACTGTTTGTCATTTAGTAACGGTAAGGATGGATTTACAGATAATGGTAATGGCGCCGCACTTACAATAACAAACTGTACATCATGTAATAATTCCGGATCCAATTTCAACTTTTATCGTACAAATGGTGGTGTTTATACAAACCTTTTAACGATATCAGGAAAAAACACAGATAAGTTTGTTGGAACAATTCAGAATGCGCTTTATTATAATGGAGGAAGCTATTATCTGGTTTCAACAAAAACAGCAGTAACAAGTGGATTGAAAATTGGAACAGTTATTACGGCTCCGTCGTCGTCAGATCTTGTTAGTATGACTGCACCAAATGTGAAATCGGATATTGATTCACTTTATAGAAATTCAGATGGTTCCGTTTCATCAAACGGATATTTGATAGCAAAAAACAGTGGAACTTTTGGAACATTGGGAGCTGAATTTGGCATTAGCACAAGTACATTAAAGGTAAACGTAGCTACAAAGTAGCCGTTTAAACCAAAATTGTTACTCGAGAATATGACAGCACTTTATATATTCATTTGCGTATTAAGATAATTGTAAAACTAGTGAAGATTAAGATAGTAGGATGTTATTTAAATCCGAAAAATCGAATGCAAAATATTGGACCAATTATTAAACTTTTAGCCAATGTGTAGTTACATTACTAAAGATTTTTAGTTGGTCCATTTTGTTTGCATTATATAAATTCGATTTTTAAGATTGTAGTATATTCGGATATTCGGTATAATTAATGACGATAATTCTAATAATAATATGCATAAAATACTGAAAAAAAAACTTAGGTAATGATCAAATAACAAACGACCATTGAAACGAGAAAATTTAAAATTAGTTTGATAATCAAAACAATATATTGACAAATTAAAGAAAAAACAATATAATTAAAAAATACTTTGATAATCAAAATATAAGTGAATCAAAATAATAAAATAATATTTGGAAGGTTACTATGACAACAAGAATAATAGGAACAGGAAGCTTCTTCCCTCAAATGATAGTAAGTAATGATGATTTATCAAAAGTGGTTGACACGAATGATGAGTGGATTCGTTCCAGAACTGGAATAAAAGAACGAAGAATTTCAGAAGGTCAGGATACATCAGAATTAGCGATTGAAGCTGCGAAGGAAGCAATTATTAGTGCGAAAATAGAAGTAAAAGAGATTGAATTAATTATTGTTGCAACTTCGAGTCCTGATAACATATTCCCCAATACTGCATCTTTGGTGCAATTTGGAATTGGGGCAGAAAATGCAGTCTGCTATGATCTTAGTGCAGCTTGTACAGGATTCTTATTTGCTTTGAATACTGCACATGCATTTATTAAGTCTGGAATTTACAAAAAAGCACTGGTTATAGGATCGGAAGTTATGTCCAAGACAATAGATTGGAAAGACCGTGGTACATGCGTACTTTTTGGAGATGGAGCGGGAGCAGTTGTGGTTGCAGCTGACGAATGTGGAATTGATGAATTGGTGATGTACAGCGATGGAACAAAAGGAAATGTGTTATTATGTGAAGATAGAAAAGTTGGAAACTTTTTGACGGCAGCAGTAGAAAATGAAGAGATTAACGCATCATTTGGCTTTGTTAAGATGGAGGGGCAAGAGGTCTTTCGATTTGCCGTAAAGCAGGTTCCTCAATGTATTAATGATGTTCTAAAAAAAAGTAATACCAATATTGATGAAGTTAAATATTTTGTACTTCATCAGGCGAATATAAGAATTATACAATCAGTTGCGAAACGATTAAAGGTTGATCTAGAAAAGTTTCCAACTAATTTGGAGCTTTATGGGAATACATCTGCTGCTAGTATTCCCATTTTATTAGATGAAATGAATAAAAATGGAATGTTAAAACCTGGAGATAAAATAATAATTTCCGGATTTGGAGCAGGACTTTCTTGGGGTGCAACTCTATTAACTTGGTAGTTTTAGCGAAAAGCTATGAATATAATAATAACTTTATATAAAAGGAGAAAATTAAAATGTTGGAAAAAATCAAAGAAATTATTGCAGGACAATTAAATGTAGAGGAATCAGAAATTAAAGCAGAATCAAAATTCAAGGAAGATTTGGGAGCAGACTCACTTGATTTGTTTGAACTTGTTATGGCTCTTGAAGATGAGTATTCAGTGGAAATCCCAGCTGAAGATCTTGAAAAATTATTAACAGTACAGGATGTAATGAAGTATTTATCAGATAAAGGTGTTAAATAAATATGAAAACAAGAATTACTGAATTATTAGGAATTGAATATCCTATAATCCAAGGTGGTATGGCGTGGGTTGCCAATGCAAATCTTGCTGCAAATGTTTCTAAAGCTGGTGGAATTGGATTTATCGGAGCTGCAAATGCACCTGGTGAATGGGTTAGAGAAGAAATTAGAAAAGCAAAAGCAATTACAAGTAATCCAATCGGCGTTAATATTATGTTACTTAGCCAATATGCTGACGAAGTTGCAAAAGTAGTTGTTGAAGAAGGCGTTAAGGTAGTTACAACAGGAGCAGGTAATCCAGAAAAGTATATGGAAATGTGGAAAAATGCCGGAATTAAGGTGATTCCAGTCGTTGCTTCCGTTGCACTTGCAAAAAGAATGGAAAGATACGGAGCTGATGCAGTAATTGCTGAAGGAATGGAGTCTGGTGGGCATATCGGCGAACAGACCACAATGACTTTGGTTCCACAAGTGGTTGATGCAGTTTCAATTCCTGTAATCGCTGCGGGTGGTATTGGGGATGGAAGAGGCGTTGCTGCAGCATTTATGCTTGGAGCAGAGGCTGTGCAGTTAGGAACTCGTTTCGTCGTTGCCAAAGAATCTACAGTACATCAAAATTACAAAGATAGATTAATTGCTTCAAAAGATATTGACTCAGAAGTAACAGGCAGAACAACAGGGCATCCGGTCCGTCAACTTAGAAATCAGATGACAAGAAAGTATCATACAATGGAACAAGAAGGCGTTGCATTTGAAGAATTAGAATTGCTTACACTTGGAGCACTAAGAAAAGCTGTTGTTGAAGGTGATATTAAAAATGGTACTGTAATGGCGGGTCAAATTGCTGGATTAGTACATAAAGAGCAGACCTGCAAGGAAATAATAGATGAACTTATATCAGAAGCAAAATCAGTTTATGAAGGAAAGGCTAAGGTGCTCTAAATGGGAAAAACAGCATTTATGTTCCCTGGACAAGGATCACAGTATGTAGGAATGGGCAAGGATTTTTATGACCAGATCACTGTAAGTAAGGATGCATTTATAACCGCTTCAAAAGTTGTAGGATTAGATTTACAAAAGCTTTGTTTTGAAGAAAATGAAGATTTAAATATAACAGAGTATACACAAATCGCTATATTGACGACAGAAATTGCTATGCTTTATGCACTCGAAAAAAAAGGCGTGAAATCAGATGTGAATATCGGACTTAGCCTTGGAGAATATAGTGCATTGGTTGCATCGGGAGTACTTTCCTACGAAGATGCCTGCAAAGTCGTTAGACAACGTGGAATTTTCATGGAAAAGGAAGTTCCAGCTGGCCAAGGAGCAATGTCAGCAGTACTTGGACTTGATGCAAAAGTGATTGAAGATTGTATAGCAAACGTTGAAGGAAATGTGCAGATTGCTAATTATAATTGTCCAGGACAGATTGTAATATCAGGTGACTTAAATGCTGTCACGAATGCTAACAAGGCATTGGCAGAAGTGGGCGCTAGAAGAGTTGTTCCACTTAATGTAAGTGGACCATTTCACTCACAGTTACTAAAGGGTGCTGGTGAAAAACTTGGGCCAGTTCTTGATAGTATCACAATAAATGATATTAGACTTCCTTATGTGGCTAATTATACTGCGCAATATGTGAATGACAAAAACGATGTAAAAGAACTGTTGAAAAAGCAAGTGTATTCATCAGTGAAATTTGAACAATCCATTAAGATGCTTATTGAAGATGGTGTAGATACATTTATTGAGATAGGACCAGGTAAAACACTATCTGGATTTGTAAAAAAGATTGCTCGAGATGTCAAGGTTTTTAATGTGGAGAAGGTTGAAGATTTAGAGATCTTTGGGTAGGGTGTGAATTCATATTGATTTGTAATTATTTATTTCGCCTTGCCTTTCCTTCAAGCAGCATATTTTTTTGCTAGCCTCAGAGATGATGAAAAGTCTCACTTCGTTCGATTTTCATCTGAGTCTAGGAAAAAATATAAGCGCTGCTTTCAGCCGGTCAGCGGCAAAATAAATAATCACAAATCAATATGAATCGTATACACTATGCAAAGATTCAAAAGCAAACTTCAAAATCAGTGAGTTAAAAAAATGACATATGCTACGCAATACGTCAAAAGCAAAGTCAAAAGCAAATTTAAAAGCAAATTTAAAAGCAAATTCAAAAGCAAAGAATTGAAAGCAAGGGTTAAAAGAAAAGTACCAAAAGTTAAAATAAAAGGACAAAAAGCAAAGAGTCAAAGCAAAGAGTCAAAGCAAAGAGTCAAAGCAAAGATAAAAAAAACATGGTAGACGGATGTATATAGAGTTAAAATTGACGAGTTTAAATGGAAGGTGGGTTTTGGTTATGTTGAAAGGTAAAATTGCGTTGGTTACAGGAGCTAGTCGAGGGATAGGAAGAGAAATCGCACTTGAACTTGCAGCAGAAGGTGCAACGGTTATAGTAAATTATAACGGAAGCAAAGATAGAGCTGATGAGGTTGTTGAAACAATCAAAGGAAATGGCGGAGCGGCGGAATGTTTTGGGTGTAGTGTCGCTGATTTTGCAAAAACCGAAGTAATGATACAGTACATAATTAAAACTTACGGTGCACTTGATATCCTGGTTAATAATGCGGGAATTACAAAAGACGGGTTGTTAATGAAAATGTCAGAGGCAGATTATGATGATGTGATTGATACTAATTTAAAAGGCACATTTAACTGTGTAAAACATGTATCAAGACAGATGCTAAAACAAAAATCAGGAAGAATTATTAATATGTCTTCTGTAGTAGGAATCGCAGGTAATGCGGGACAGGTGAATTATTCAGCAAGTAAAGCGGGAATAATAGGAATTACAAAGTCAGCAGCTAAAGAGTTGGGATCAAGAGGAATTACAGTAAATGCAATTGCTCCTGGCTATATTGATACTGAGATGACGCAAGTTCTTGCAGAGACTGTAAAAGAAAAAGTTTTGGAACAAATTCCTTTGAGAAGAATGGGAACTACGAAAGATATCGCACAGATGGTGGCTTTTCTTGCTTCAGATAAGGGTTCATATATAACAGGGCAAATCATTTCAATAGATGGTGGGATGAATATTTAAGCTGTAAAAATCATGGGTTTCGGTGGGCAAATATTGATTTGAGTTTGAATTTTTACGGGTGGTGGTGAGTGAATATTAATTTGTGATTATACTTTTCCTTGCCTTTCCTTCAAGCAGCACGTTCTTTTCGCGAGCAGCGTCAAACTGACATGCGAGCATGTCAATTTGACTTGTGCTTTCGCGAAAAAAACGTAAGCGCTGCTTTCAGCCGGTCTGCAGAAAAGTATAATCACAAATTAATATTCACCATTCACTTTTAGAAAAAATTAAAATCAAATTAATATTTACAGGTTACATTAGAATAAGTTTTACATTTAAATATTCATTTTGTGAAGGGCGCAAGATACTAAAAGATTTGAACTTGAAAATTCATTTGGTTGGATTGTGAGAAAGAATGAAGAAAGTATATTTTGATTTTATTTAAGCATATTGTAAAGAAATAACGGAGAACTTGCAAAAATTAGCTAAATTTCAAAAAAAAGGCTATGAAATCACAAGAATAAATTGAAAATTAAACAGGAGAGATTTATAATATGAATAGACGAGTTGTAGTTACGGGATTGGGAGCGATTACTCCCATAGGATTAAGTGTTGAAGAATTTTGGTCAGGTGTTAAAAAACAAGAAGTGGGAATTGATTTTATTACAAAGTTTGATGCAACAGAATATAGGGCAAAATTAGCGGCTGAAGTAAAGGGCTTTGATGCATCACAATTTATGGATTTTAAATCAGCCAAAAGAATGGAATTGTTTTGTCAATATGCGGTAGCTGCTGCAAAGGAAGCAATTGAGGATTCAGGTCTTAATATGGAAAATGAAGATCCATATATGGTAGGAACATCAGTAGGCTCTGGAATTGGAAGCCTTCAAGCGATGGAAAGAGAACACAATAAATTACTTACCAAGGGTCCATCAAGAATTAATCCTTTATTAGTGCCCCTTATGATTAGTAATATGGCAGCTGGAAATGTATCCATTCTCTTTGGTCTCAAAGGAAAGAGTATCAATGTTGTTACAGCTTGTGCAACAGGAACAAATTCAATTGGTGAAGCATTTAGAAGCATTCAATGTTCAGACGCTGATGTTATGATAGCTGGAGGAACAGAAGCATGTGTTACACCAATTGGTATTGGTGGATTTGCAGCACTTACCGCATTATCATCATCAGTGGATCCAAAACGTGCATCAATTCCATTTGATAAGGAAAGAGATGGATTCGTATTGGGTGAAGGTGCAGGTGTTGTTGTGCTAGAAGAGTTGGAACATGCAAAAGCAAGAGGTGCTAAAATCTATGCAGAAGTGGTTGGATATGGTTGTACAAGTGATGCTTTTCATATCACTTCACCGGCAGAAGATGGCAGTGGTGCAGCTAGAGCTATGACAAATGCAATCAAAGAAGCAAAAATTAAGCCGTCAGATGTAGATTACATCAATGCACATGGAACAAGTACACATCATAATGATTTATTTGAAACAAGAGCGATTAAACTTGCATTTGGTGACTTTGCGAAAGATGTTAAAATTAGCTCAACAAAATCAATGGTTGGACATTTGCTTGGTGCGGCAGGAGCAGTTGAATTTATCACTTGTGTAAAATCAATTACGGATGGATATGTTCACCCGAATGTTGGACTACAACAGACAGAAGAAGAACTTGATCTTGATTATGTAAAGGGAACTGGTATTGAGATGGAAGTGAATTATGCACTGAGTAATTCTTTGGGATTTGGTGGTCATAATGCAAGTATTTTGGTAAAAAAATTCGTTGAATAGAATGCAATAAGCTTAGTAAAATACAACTCGAAAAATTTTATGTGCTATTTGTATAAGATATGCAAATAAGCAGAAAGGCAGGCTATAAAATGGAATTTGATAATATTCTAAAATTAATAAAAAGTGTGTCGGAATCTTCACTTAGCAGTTTTACTTTAGTAGAAGGAGATACAAAAATAACGTTGGAGGCTAACAGAGGTAATAATACTCCTACGACTATAACGACAAGTGTAGAAGATAACAAGTCATCAGGTAACGGGTTACCAACGTTTAGTGGAATAACGGGACAACTTCATAATGAAACAAAAGTTGGAAACACATTTGAATCAAACATAAATATTCAGGGTAATATAGTAAAATCACCACTTGTAGGTGTCTTTTATAGTTCATCATCACCAGAAATTGATGCATTTGTTAAAGTCGGTGATAGAGTTACTGTGGGACAGACACTTGGTATTGTAGAAGCTATGAAACTTATGAATGAAATAGAATGTGATTTTGATGGGATTGTGAAGCAAATACTGATCAAAAATGAAGATATCGTTGAATATGGGCAACCGTTATTTATAATTGAGTGAAATTATTGATTTGATTATGCTTCAATTTCCTTATATGTAAGTAACTTATCATATTTGTCGAAATTTACAGCATAATCATATCAATAATTTTAGTACTTATGCACAACGGCAGGTTTATGAAGGCGTAAGTAAAAATCATGTAATAAAATGGTTAAAAGAACAAGTGTAAAAAAACAAATAAAAAAGTCAAAATATTGCGACTAATCATATGAAAATTGATTGAAAGAGATTAAAATAGCTGCGAATGGTGGCGGGAATGGTAGGAGATATATGCTGACAACGAAGGAAATTATGGATATTATTCCACACAGGCATCCATTTTTATTGGTGGATAAAATTGAAGAATTGATACCAGGCGTAAAGGCGATTGGTTACAAATGCGTTACTTATAATGAACCATATTTTGCAGGACATTTTCCAGGAGAACCTGTTATGCCTGGAGTTCTTCAGATTGAAGCATGTGCACAGGTTGGAGCAGTTGCTATTTTATCTATGGAAGCAAACAAGGGTAAGACTGCATATTTTGGAGGGATTAATTCAGCTCGATTCAGACAAAAAGTGGTACCTGGCGATACTTTAAAGCTAGAATGTGAAATCATCAAGCAAAAAGGGCCTCTTGGTATTGGTAAGGCAACAGCATCAGTTGATGGAAAAATAGTAATGAACGCAGAACTTACTTTTATGATTGGATAAAAATAAGACAGGAATGAGGAATAAATGTTTAATAAAATATTAATTGCAAATAGAGGCGAAATTGCCGTAAGAATAATAAGAGCCTGCAGAGAAATGGGCATTAAAACTGTTGCAGTTTACTCAGAAGCTGACAAAGAAGCGTTACATACACAACTTGCAGATGAAAGTATTTGTATTGGTAAAGCGTCGTCAACTGATAGTTATTTAAATATGGAAAGAATTATTTGTGCAACAATTGCAACGAAAGCAGATGCAATTCATCCTGGTTTTGGTTTTCTTTCAGAAAACAGTAAATTTGCATTACTTTGTGAAACCTGTAATATAAAATTTATTGGACCATCAGCTAAAATTATAGATAAGATGGGTAACAAGTTAGAAGCTAGAAATACAATGATTAAAGCGAATGTACCAGTAGTCCCAGGAACAAAAGAGCCAGTTTATGATGCAGTAGTGGGTAAGAGGATTTCTGACGAAATAGGATATCCAGTAATGGTTAAGGCATCTTCTGGTGGTGGCGGAAAAGGTATGAGAATCATTAATTCTGCAGAAGAATTTGATCATAACTTTAATAATGCACAAAGAGAGTCAATTAATTCATTTGGTGACAATACGATGTATATCGAAAAATATATTGCCAAACCTAGACATATCGAATTTCAGATATTAGCTGATAACTTTGGAAATGTAATTCATCTTGGTGAACGTGACTGTTCAATTCAAAGACGCCATCAAAAGATGATTGAGGAATCTCCATCCATTGCGATTAGTAATGAATTAAGAATCCAGATGGGTGAAGTAGCAATTCGTGCAGCGAAGGCGGTAAAATATCAAAGTGTAGGAACAATAGAATTCCTTTTAGATAAAGATAACAAATTCTATTTTATGGAAATGAATACAAGAATCCAGGTTGAACATGGAGTTACTGAACTTGTTACTGGTACAGATTTGATAAGAGAGCAGATTTCAATCGCTGCTAATTTACCACTTTCATATAAACAAGAGGATATACTTCTTAGAGGTCATGCGATTGAATGTAGAATTAATGCTGAAAATCCCGATAAGAACTTTATGCCTTGTCCGGGTAAAATTACAAATATGCATATTCCAGGTGGAAATGGTGTCAGAATTGATACTGCAATTTATACAGGATATGAGATACCACCATTTTATGATTCTATGATTCTTAAAGTAATGGTTTATGACAGAGATAGACCGTCAGCAATTAAGAAGATGATAAGTGTACTAGGTGAAGTTGTAATCGAAGGGGTAAGCACTAATTTGGACTTTCAGTATAAGATACTGAATAACGAAGATTTTCAAAATGGGAAAGTTGATACACATTTTATACAAGAACATTATAATATGTAACGTTCTATGCGAAACTTGATGTATATTTTTAACTGATTAGTTTGGGAATCAAATAGTTTGGAAGTGAAAGGATATTATATATGTTATTAAAGGATATGTTTAAGAAAACCACATATATTTCCCTAGAAGGAAAAAGTGAAGATGCTATTATAAAACAAAATGTACCTAGTGTACCAGATGGCCTTTTTACAAAATGCGAAAAATGTGGTGAAATGATTCTTACACAAGATTTGTTGAAACTGAATATGGTATGTTCAAAGTGTGGATATTATTTTAGACTGGACGCAAGAAGTAGAATTGGGATGGTCATTGATGATGGAACATTTGAAGAGTGGGATACGAATATAACGCCAAGCAATCCTATGGAATATCCTGGATACATTGAAAAACTTGAAGTCTTAAAAGATAAGACAGGGCTAGATGATGCTATTATTACTGGAAGAGGAAAGATTGATGGAAGGCCGGTTGTAATCGGTGTATGTGATACAAGATTCCTTATGGGAAGCATGGGTAGCATTGTTGGAGAAAAAATAACCAGAGCAGTGAATAAGGCTACTGAAAAAAATCTGCCTTTGATTATTTTCACTTGCTCAGGTGGAGCTAGAATGCAAGAAGGTATTGTATCACTTATGCAGATGGCAAAAACTTCAGCAGCACTAAAAAGACATGATGAATCAGGTAATCTTTATGTAACTGTTCTTACTGATCCAACAACAGGAGGCGTAACGGCAAGCTTTGCAATGCTTGGTGATATTATACTTGCTGAACCAGGCGCTTTAGTTGGTTTTGCTGGCCCCAGAGTGATTAAACAAACGATAGGCCAAGATTTGCCTGAAGGTTTTCAACGGGCAGAATTTTTACTGGAACATGGTCTTATTGATAATATTGTTGAAAGAGATAGCTTAAAAGAGACACTTTCTTTAATTATAAAAATGCATTTGAAAAAATCAGATAGCAAAATGGAAGAATATAAAGAATATTTAGATAATATTTATTCCAAAAAAATAGACATTACGAGCGATGAAATAAGTGAAAATACGAATGAACTTGATGCTTGGAGCAAAGTCCAATTAGCAAGGGATAACAAAAGGCCTACAGCACTTGATTATATTTCCAATATAACAAAGGAATTCTATGAACTTCACGGGGATAGATCTTTTAAAGATGATGGCGCTATCGTTGGTGGAATTGCAATGTTTGGCAAGATGCCAGTAACTGTAATTGGACAGCAAAAAGGAACAAACACGAAAGAAAACATTAAGCGTAACTTTGGTATGCCATATCCTGAAGGATATCGAAAAGCACTTAGACTGATGAAACAGGCTGAAAAGTTTGGTAGACCAATCATTTGTTTTGTTGATACGCCAGGTGCATATTGTGGAATTGGTGCGGAAGAAAGAGGACAGGGCGAGGCAATTGCAAGAAATTTATTTGAAATGGCAGGACTTCGAGTACCAATACTTTCAATTGTGATTGGAGAAGGCGGTAGTGGTGGTGCACTAGCCCTAGCTGTGGCAAATGAAGTATGGATGCTTGAAAATGCAATTTATTCAGTTCTCTCACCAGAAGGCTTCGCATCAATTT
>Ga0302173_10001305_pt1 | contig 12586 bp, 10 predicted proteins | sample I_Fen_N3_1_FD_198785 | JGI IMG/M metagenome (GOLD analysis project Ga0302173, IMG submission 198785) | Peat permafrost microbial communities from Stordalen Mire near Abisko, Sweden - I_Fen_N3_1 | ecosystem: Environmental > Terrestrial > Soil > Wetlands > Permafrost | place: Sweden: Abisko... | reverse complement strand
TCGTATGGCAATGTATGAAATCTCTATTAAAATTGTATTTCCATATTGTATGTTTTACAACATGGTTTCAATGCCCTTACCCACAGGAAGAGAGCTTGAGAAGACTGCATTCCTTACAAGGAAACATAAATTCATCTTTTTTGTTTTTGTGGGTTGAGGAAAAAGCAAAAGGCTTTTACTAATTCTGTTTCAGAATAAGGTTCAGGGGTGGTATTTAAAACAATTTTTTTGTCTCATTCCAGTATTCAGGAGACTTTTTGAGGAAGTAAAATGTTATCAGGATACAGATGGCAAGGATAACGCCAAATACTGCAAAGCTATTTTCAGAGGTAAAATAAGTGGTGAGTGAGAAGAATAAAGTACCTAACAATACAAAGGCAAAGGTTACGAGGTTCAGATAACCGATCATATCACCCAGCTTACGACCCAGGTTGGAGTTTTGAAGCATAGACAGGCAAGGAATCTGGAACAGGCCACCCATAAATGCAACACTGAACACGCAAAATACAAAGAGCCAAATACTTATTTGAAAAAATGTCAGAACAAAAAACAACAGGCTCATTCCGCCTATTCAAATCAGGATTAGTCCCTTCTTTACTTCTTTTCCGGAGATACGGCCTGCAGCCCAACATCCTAAAGCAATGCCAATGGCAGCACAGGCCATCACCGTTCCTGTGGTAGTATTAGAAGTGTGATAAACCTGCTTGCAATGGATGACCAGATTCATTTGCAACATACCCCCGATAAGCCAGAAAGCGGAAGCACCAAACACTGCACTGTTCACATTCGTATGTTGACGGGCAAACCGAAAGGATTCTATCAGAAACCGAACAGGATTCAAGGTTCCTGCTCCATCTTTATTCTCAGGTAATTCGTTGACATGAATGGAACGGGTTACCAGATATCCAAGTATAGCTAATCCGATAAAAAGTAAAAATACTATCCATGGATGATATCTGTCTGAAACCACCGAAGCCGTTACTGTTCCGATAAGAATTCCCAAAAACGCCATCATTTCAAATATCCCGCTGCCAAAGGAAACGCCTTCTTCACCCCCTATATCACGAATCAGGCTGTATTTTGATGGAGAATACATACAACTCAAAATGCCCATTAGTAAAACTGCAAAAACCGCAACCATAACCCAGTGATATTGAAACGCCGCACAAGCCAGTGCAAGTACCGGTATTTCGAGCAACTTACAAAGACGGAATACGCTCTTTTTAGAATAGACAACAGCCAGACGACCTGCCCATGGAGAAAGAAACAGATAAGGCACTACCAGCGATGCAGAAACTAACGATATCAGTTGCGACTGAGTCATCCATTTGGGCATTGCCCACCCAACGGCAATAAATATTATGCAATTCTTCACGAAATTATCGTTGTAAACCCCCAGAAAGTTACTTAAAAAAAGAGGTGTCCATTTATTGCGGAATAAAGGCATAGATATCTGGTTTAGATAAAGATAAAAGAGAGGAATTAATAGAATTTAAATCATAGAATGACACTTAAGTAATAGTAGATATTTAATGATGCATTAGTTAATCTACAAAAGTTTATATTTCAGTGTCCTGGCAATTATTAATTGTTAATTATTAATTATTAATTAATTAATTAGTATTTTCGCAGTGAAAATATAAAGCTCAGACCCCCTGTTGGAACAAGTTTTGCTGAGATTTTACCACGGTGGTAAAGTACAGCATTCTTTACAATGGCGAGTCCGAGACCTGTTCCACCCATTTTACGGCTACGGCCCTTGTCAACACGATAGAAACGTTCGAACAGGCGGTTAAGATGATTCTCATCAACCCCGACTCCGTTATCACTGAAAGAGAAATAGAAGAACTCATCATCCTCCCGGTAGCAGCTAATGTCAACAGTGAGTTTTTCACCAGCGTATGTGAGCGTATTATCGAAAAGATTGCGAAAGATAGAATAAATAAGCGACCGATTGCCCTGTATCTGAATGTCTTTACTAAAGTTTTTCAGCACGTCACATTCCTTCTGTTCAATTTCCAAATGTACATCATTAAGTACATCCTGAATTACTTCCGAAACGTTACACGGTTCTTTCTCAAACAGGCGTTTGGCTTCGTCCATTTTGTTGAGAGTCGTAATATCCTGAAGCAGAGCACTCAACCTCAGTGCCTGCTGAAATGAACGTTCAATAAAGAATCGCTGACGTTGTGGGTCCATATCAGGGTTTTCGAGAATACTCTCCATATAGCCCAGAATACTACTCACCGGAGTCTTCAACTCATGCGATATATTCTGTGTCAGATGTCGTTTCAGCTCGTTCTCATGTTCCTGTACTGAGATGTCGTTAATGGATATTTCGAATGTATTATCTTGAAAAATGATACATTGTACTGAAAAGACATGTCCCCCTTTCTCAACAATCAAGCGCTTGCGTTTCAGTTCGTTGTTCAGCAAACTCTGGTCAATAAACTGGTTAATGTCGACAAATTCAGGGAGGCGGAATATCTCATCGGAACTCTCACATTGCTGGTCGGACAGGATATTGGTATACTGGATAAAGTGGGTATTTGCCAGAATTTCTTTCTTATCTGACGAAAAAATAGCCAGTCCTTCCTGTGATATCTGAAGATGCTTAATGAGCTTTTCGCGTTCACGGTTAACCTCATCCTTGGTTACCAGGAGTAATTTGTAAAGTTGAACTATGTTTTTACTGATTTCACCTAACTCATCATTCGGGAATTCAATTTCAGTGTCAGGCATTTCTTCCGTCTCTGCTTTTTGGGTGAAGATACGTAACCTGTCGATGGAACGTGTAAAGTTTCTTGAAATAAAATAGAGGGCAAGTACAGCCATAATCAGTACAAATGCCATAAAATAAAGGAAAAACGTATTAGCTTTTAGCATACTGACAAGGCTGACATTGTATGGCAATGCACTGCGTACGTAGCTTTTAGGGAAACGGTGAGCCAGGTAATAGTAATCTTTTCCGGTGGAAACTGAATGACGTATTGCTTTTCCGTTTTCAGTATAATTAGCCATTTCAATTTCAGGGCGATTCAGGTGATTCTCAAGTGCGGTATATTTTTTTACCGATGAATCAAAAGTCACTACTCCGGTGGTATCAATTACAGTAACCCGTAACGTACTGTCGGGGAACAGACTTACATAATCCTTTAATCTATCCCAGTCAGGATGTTGTTCATTGATAAACCGATTGATGGAAAAATTGTACGTTGTAAGCTGTTGATCGAGTTGTTCGGTACGGAATTCTTTCTCCCGTTGATATTGGAAAAAACAGATAATTGCCAGCATCAGGAAAAAGATGCTAAAGAAATACAGGAATATGCGTTTGTTTAAATTCATGAAAAGAATTTACTATTTATTCATTTACTATTTACTATTCAAATAAGAAAAGGAACAAAAAACATTTCCAATTTCACAAATACTAAGCACTAAAATAGTAAATAGTAAATGAATAAATAGCAAATGCCTTTATTCTTCAAAACAATAACCATATCCCAATCGGGTCACGATGTTTTTACCATAGGGTCCTATTTTTTTCCTGAGCCGTGTAATGTTTACATCAATGGTACGATCGAGTACAATCACTTCATCGCTCCAAACCCTGTTTAGCATTTCGTCACGCGAGAATACCCTGTTTTTGTTTTCCAACAGGAGTTTTAGAATCTCAAATTCTTTCTTTGTAAATGGAATTTCGATCCCTTCGAGCATTACCTTCTTATTTTGTAATGACATTTCAAGCTTTTCATAGCTTAGTTGTAAGGCAGGAAGTGTGACCGCTTTGTTTGATTCAAACCTTCGTATAACAGCTTTTACCCTTGCCAGCACTTCACGAATGGAGAATGGCTTTGATATATAATCGTCCGCCCCGATATTAAAACCGGTCAGGCGATCGGTCTCAGTATCTTTTGCAGTGAGATAAATAATAGGGACGTTTGCAGTTTTAGGGTTGTCATTCAGGATACGCCCCATTTTAAAACCCGAAATCTCACCCATCATTACATCAAGCAATAAAAGGCTGTAACTGCTGATATCCTTTTTTAAAGCCTCTTCGGCCGAATAAGCCACATCAACAGTATACCCTTCAGTTTCCAGGTTATATTGAAGAATTTCACATAAATCTTCTTCGTCGTCAACTACTAAAATACGATATGGATTCATACATGTATTGTATTATAATTTTAATACAAAGAAACAACAAGTTTATTTCGTGACTGTGTAATATCTGTTACAAAGATATGACAAATAAATAAATTCTTTTATACATCAATGGTTTTAAACGTAAATGAGATAAATCCTACCGGACTTATCTCATTTACATATTTTAAAAATGCATTAAATCAATTATCTTAAATCACAGAATACATTTATTTGATATTCTTAGGGGAATGCTTTAACACCTTGGCATCAATGTAAAAGAAGATTTCTTCTGCAATATTGGCGCAATGATCACCAATCCGTTCCAGCTTACGGAAGATACCGATTAGTTGGAGACATTCATAGGCCCTGTCAGGGTTTTTCTGAATATAGGTAGCAATAATATCTACGGATTTTTCATTGATTTCATCTACCTGGGAATCTTCGTTAAAAATAGCTGCAGCAAAGTTTGATTTTTCATTTTCAAAAGCTTCCAGACCTTGTGACAGCATCTTATTTACCTGATCAATCATGTTATGCAGATGAGTATCGGATATCACTTCAGCATCAAGTATGACGGATGGATTATCAATCAGAATGTGCGAAATACCATTGGCAAAATCAGCAATACGTTCCAGGTTGGAGTTGATTTTAAATACTGCCAGTACAAATCGAAGGTCAACGGCAACAGGTTGATAGAGGGCAATGATATTTTCGCAAAATCCATCAATCTTCAGTTCATAAGCGTCTACTTTTTTCTCGCGCATGTTGACTTTTGCAGCCATATCCTTATCAAACAGAAGAATGGCTTCACCGGCATTGGATACCTGTGAAATTACCAGCCTCCACATATCTATTAAATCCTGGCGCAGGGAAGATAATTCTTGTTCTATGTGTCTCATAATTATTGTTTTGAAATGACCCCTAAAACCCCGAAAGGGGACTTAAAGACCAAGTAATTTATGTTCTTTTTTAAATACCTGAATCCTGTTATTAAACAATTCTATTCACTTTAAAACCCCCTTTAAGAGGTAGGTGACATCAACCAAACCGGCCTGTGATATAATTCTGTGTTGAAATTTGCTGAGGGTTGGTGAATATTTTAGTTGTTTCATCAAATTCAATCATTTCACCCAGGTAAAAATAAGCTGTTTTATCACTAACGCGCGAAGCTTGTTGCATGTTGTGAGTTACAATGATAATGGTATAATCTTTTTTCAGTTCGTATATCAAATCTTCTATTTTTGCTGTCGAAATAGGATCAAGTGCTGAAGCTGGTTCGTCCATCAGGACAACCTTTGGTGAAATAGCCAGGGCCCGAGCTATACACAACCGTTGTTGCTGACCACCCGAAAGCGCAAAGGCCGATTTCTTTAGCTTGTCTTTTACCTCATCCCACAGGGCGGCCGATTTAATCGATTCAATCACCCTCTGTTCTATGTAGTCTTTGTCGTTTATACCATTCACACGTAACCCATAGGCAACATTCTCGAAGATTGATTTAGGAAACGGATTTGGTTTTTGGAATACCATCCCTACCTGTTTTCTCAATTCATCCACATGCACATTCGGAGCATAAATATCTTCGCCTTCAACCAGAACAGTACCTGTCATGCGGGTACCGGGTATCAGGTCATTCATTCGGTTGAGTATCCGAAGGAAAGTCGATTTACCGCAACCTGAAGGTCCGATAAGTGCAACTACCTTGTTCTTCTCAACTTCAATATTTATATTCTTCAGCGCATGATATTCGCTGTAATAAAAATCAACATTTTTAGCGTCAATGGTTAGCATCTTTTTCTAATTGTTCGACCCCCAACCCCCAAAGGGAGTTAAAGACCCGGTTTATTATATTTTATTATTTTCGAAATAATATATACTTCATACTCCCCTTTAGGTGTTTGGGGACATTTTAATTTGTTTTTACCTTCTTTGAGAAATAACTTCGTAACGACGTTGCCAGTATGTTTACCAGCAATACAATTACAATAAGTACCAAAGCGGTTCCATAAGCAATACCACGGGATGCTTCAATATCGGTACCACTGGTTGATATCACGTAAAGATGATACGGCAAAGCCATGACCTGATCGAAAATACTTGTTGGTAATTTTGGTAAGAAATACGCTGCTACCGTGAATAAGATTGGTGCCGTTTCTCCCGATACCCGACCGATGGATAAAATCAATCCCGTAATGATATTCGGAAATGCCATGGGCATAACCACTTTCCGGATTGTCTGGAGTTTTGTAGCTCCAAGTGCCAGGCTACCTTCCCGGTATGAATTTTCAATAGCTTTCAGCGATTCTTCTGTCGTACGAATCACCAAAGGTAACGAAAGTAATCCTAATGTAAGCGAACCGGCTAATATAGAATCACCAAACTTCATGGTATTGACAAATAATGACATTCCAAAAAGTCCAAATACCACTGAAGGTACACCACTCAGGTTATTGGTCATGATCCGGATAAAAGTAGCTATCTTACTTCCTGATGCATATTCGTTCATGTAGATTCCCGACATAATGCCGATTGGAAAACTAAAAAGACTACTTCCTGCAACCAGACAAAGTGTTCCCACAATGGCAGGGAAGATTCCACCTTTTGTCATTCCATCTTCGGGAGCCTTTGTCAGAAAGTCCCAACTGATAACCCCAATCCCTTTTGAGACAATAAAACCAAGAATCAGGATTAAAATTGCAACCACTGAATAGCTCATCAATTTAAATATGGTAAAAGCAATGGCTTGTGACCATCTTTTATTCTTATCGTTTCGTTTTGCCTGTGTATTTAATGTCATAATGTTTTTTTTAAGAACGACCCCCAACCCCTAAAGGAGAGTAAGAAGTGCATTTATTTCTAAAATGATAAAACAGATTAAACCGGGTTTTAGCTTCACTAAAAAGTGAATTTAAAAGCCTTTTAGCTATTATATTTCTTTTTGCCTATAAATTCAATGCTTATACTGATGATCATGGTGATGATAAATAGAATACAGCCTAATGCAAACAATGCCTGGTAGTGTCCGCTACCTACCGATGCTTCCCCTAATTCAGCAGCAATAGTGGCAGGAATGGTACGTACCGGTTCCAGCAACGTATGTGGTATTACTGCAGCATTTCCGGTAACCATTAAAACTGCCATTGTCTCGCCAATAGCACGTCCAATTCCCAGCACGGCAGCTGATGTTATTCCGGATTTTGAATATGGGATAATAACCTTGTATATTGTTTGCCAATGGGTGGCTCCTAATGCCAGGCTGGCTTCTTTCATAGCTCTTGGTACTGTACGCATGGCATCTTCGGCCACGGTAATGATAGTTGGCAAAGCCATTATTCCCAAAATAATACTTCCGGCCAGAGCAGTTTCACCAACAGGCAACTGAAATGTCCGTTGTAAAAAAGGAACTACAACTACCAACCCGAAGAAACCATATACAACAGATGGTATTCCAGCCAGCAATTCAATCACCGGCTTTAAGAAGTTGCGTACCCGCAAGGATGAAATCTCTGCCAAATACACAGCAACAGCAATACCAAATGGTAATGACAGGAGTATGGCTCCCAGACTCACCCATATAGTTCCCAATAATAGAGGTAATAATCCATATTGTGGTGATGGTGTTGCAGTAGGATACCATTCCTTCCCACCAAAGAAATCACCCGGTCGTAGTGTTTCATGTTTCAGCAACGTGCCGTTAAAGTTTTTAGCTACATAATTTTTGGGGAGAAAAAGGATGATACCCGGATGTTTACTTGTCAGTTCACTGGCTTTTGCAGGTATGTTTTCGAATGAAGCACCGAGTTCAGCTTCTGTATAATACTTTGTCATATCGCTCAGACGAACCAGTTCAATGGGCTCTTCTTTACCACCTACTTCATCCCAGTTGGTAATTTTACCATCAAATATTTCTTTAATCTGATACGAGCTTAGTTTTTTAACAGGATTTGCCTTGTTGAATGCCAACACATATCCGTCTTCAATCACCGGACTATTGAATAATCCGGAAGCTTCTTTGAACAAAAATATCACAATAAGTAAAATGGTGATACTGGTTATACTACCACTTATTAATAATGCACCTTCTACCAGTTTTTCTAAAAATCGTTTCACGATGTGTATGGGTTAAAAATCAGTACAAAGAAATAGCTTTTATGTTAAGACGAAATGAAGAATATGTTACAATGGTGTTACGAAATAGCATTTATCATTTTTTGAATTTTCTGTTATACTATACGGTATCACCCGTGCTGTTTTGAGTAGCTCCTTTATCCTAATTATGAGATTCTTAAATTGTAACAACAATGTAATACATTTGACAAAACACTGTAACCTGACAGCAGTTTCTTTGCATCGAAAATAAGTAGAAAATAATTATAAGTAATAAACTAAATTCTAAAGAAAATGAAATTAAAAAGTTTTACAATTATCGCTTTAGGTCTTATTTGTACGACCTTTGCTTTTTCTCAGGAAGAGAAAATTGATACACTTGCCTTGCATGAGCAGCGTATTTCACTTGTTGAAGACGGTCTTTTACAGGTAAAGAAATTGAAAATCAGCGGTTACATTCAATCTGAATGGCAAATGTCACAGATAGATGTAAACGGTAACGGATCTCAGGACATGAAAGTGGGTTTAGGAGCCAATGCCGGTGAGAAGGCTAATGCGGTAACAAATCCTGGAGCTACATTCAGTCGTTTTGGTGTACGTCGTGGACGTTTAAAAGCTACCTATACCGACAATGGTTGTACAGGTGTATTTTACATTGATGCATCAGAAAAAGGAGTTATCATAAAAGAAGCCTACGCTTCAGCTTTAGACCCCTGGGCCGGTATTCTGACTCTTAAAGGAGGTCTTTTCAATCGTCCTTTCGGATACGAAATTGAGTATTCTTCATCATCACGTGAAAGTCCTGAAAGAAGCCGCATTATTCAAACATTATTTCCTAACGAAAGGGATTTAGGAGCAATGATTACTTTACAGGCCCCAAAAACATCTCCCTGGAATGTATTGAAACTGGATCTTGGTTTACTTGGTGGAAATGCCATGGGTACTGACAGCAAAACTCCAAAAGATTTGATTGGCCATTTAAATTACGTCAATTCAGTCGGAAATATTAAATACGGACTTGGTGCTTCATTTTATAATGGATATATTTTTCAAGCCACAAAGAATGTATACTCAATGACTAATAATGTTTTCAAAGCAGTTGGAGATAGTGCATCTAATTTTAATCAATATGCAAACCGTCAGTATTATGGATTTGATGGTCAGTTTAGCTTAAGCTCTGATCTTGGTTTAACAACTATTCGTGGAGAATATATCTTTGGTACACAACCGGGAAGTAGCTCAAGTTCAAGCAGTCCTGATTTAACTGTTAAACCAACAGGTTATGCAACTGCACCAAGTCTTAATACCGGAGATAATTACAATCGTAATTTTGCAGGTGGGTATGTTATATTATCACAGGATATTGCTGATACGAAACACTCACTGACAGTAAAATATGACTGGTATGATCCGAATACTAAAGTATCAGGCAATAACATTGGAGCTGCTACAACAGCTGCAGGAACAAAAGCAACTTCAAAAGCAGATATAGCTTATTCTACTATTGGTTTAGGATATTTGTATCGTATGAACAGCAACGTAAAATTCATGGTTTATTATGATATGCCTGTAAACGAAACTTCAAGTGCATTAAATGTAAAAGGATCGGATTTCACTAAAAAACTGGCAGCAAACTTATTAACTGTACGTATGCAGTTTAAATTTTAATTGAAGGTATAATAATCAACATATTAAAAAAAACAAAAAATGAAAAAACTTATTTTATCGCTTATGATGGTTTGCACACTGGCACCATCGTTCTATGCTCAGAAATTAAAAGGTAGTGACACAGTTTTACCGTTGGCTCAGAAAGAAGCTGAGGCTTTTGGAAAGAAAACAGGTAAATCGGTAACGGTTATTGGTGGTGGTAGTGGTGTTGGTATCGCTGCACTTATTGAAGGAACAACTGATATTGCAACTGCATCCCGTAAAATGAAATTTGATGAAAAAGCAAAATGCCAGGAAGCCGGTAAATCTATCGTTGAAAAAATAATTGCGTATGATGCATTGGCGATTATTGTAAATCCATCAAACCCTGTATCAAAATTGACACGTGCCCAGCTTGAAGGTATCTTCACAGGTAAAATTACAAACTGGAAACAAGTAGGTGGAGCCGATTTGAAAATCACTCCTTACTCCCGCGAAACAAGTTCAGGTACATACGATTTTATCAAAGAATATGTACTGTTGAATAAAAACTATATGAGTTCAATCTTAAGTATGCCAGCTACCGGAGCTATCGTTCAATCGGTAAGTCAGACTAAAGGTGCAATCGGTTATGTAGGATTGGCTTATTTAAACAAAAATGTTAAAGCTCTTCATGTATCATTTGATGGTAAAAACTTCGTTGCGCCATCTATGAAAACAGCTATGGATAAGACTTATCCTATCGTTCGTCCATTGTTTTTCTACTATGACAAACATTCAGAAAAAAATTACCTGGCATTAGTAAACTTTGTACTTTCTGCTGAAGGTCAAAGAATTGTTGACCAGGTAGGATATGTTCCATTGAAGTAATCTGGGCAATTAGTTAACAAGTAAAGCCGCTGTCGAAGCCTTGATTCGATAGCGGTTTTTTTTAGTGTATTCAATCATCTATTCTGGTTTTAATTAGTAACCCTATTGTCACACTCCTTTCTTTCCGTTGAAATAGTTATGAATTACTTTTGCATCATTACGAAACTAAGATTCAAAACTAAATGAAACATTTATTTCTCTCACGTTTATCACTCATAATGTTAGTATTATTATCTTCAAGCATACTTCATGCACAAATTGGAATTGAAGGACATGTAATTGATAAAAAGAATAAAGAGCCTTTAACAGGTGCAACCATTCTGATAGAAGGAACTTCAAAAGGTACAACTGCCGATATTGACGGGAATTATAAATTTTCAACTCTTTCAGAGGGTAAATATACACTCGTGATTTCATATGTTTCTTACAATACTCTACGCATACCGAATGTAACAGTTCAAAAAAACACAGTAACATCACTGGATATTGAACTCGAAGATGCAGCATTGCAGCTTCATAGCGTACAGGTAGTGGCTCAGCGGAAAACAGACACCGAGCTATCGATGATTAAAAGTGTCAGGGCTTCAGTACAGGTAGTAAATGGTATATCATCACAACAAATCTCGAAAACACTTGACAAGGATGCTTCAGAAGTTGTGAAACGCGTACCTGGAATTACAATCCAGGATAATCGCTTCATAGTGGTTCGTGGATTGAACCAACGATATAATAACGTATGGTTGAATAACGCAGCTACGCCAAGTAGTGAAACTGATGTAAAGGCATTTTCGTTCGATGTCATTCCCAGTAGTATGATTGATAACATACTTATTTATAAAACAGGGTCACCCGAACTGACTTCCGAAGCCACAGGCGGTTTTATAAAGATATTTACCAAAAACATACCCGATGAAAATTTTCTGAATGTCGAATACAACATTGGATATAATGATAAAACCACTTTCATGGATACGTATCATTTACCCGGATCAACTTTCGACTTTTTAGGACTGGGGAGTGGCTCCCGAAATATACCTTCCGATTTTCCGGCTAACTTTAATCTATTAAGCGTTGCCGATCGTGATGCTTATGCACTTCAATTAAATAATCATTGGGTTGCAAAACGTGGTACCGCATTGCCAAACCAAAAAGCAGCTATCTCTTTTGGTAAAAAATGGAACATGGAAAGCGGCTCTAAACTGGGAACTGTAACTTCATTAAATTACAGTAACACGTACACTACGAGAAGCAATATGGAAAATAATGCTTACGAAAGGTTTGATCCTACTACTGAAACACCAACTTATCTATATAAATACAATGCTGATATCTATTCGAATGAATTTAAAGTGGGAATAATGCACAACTGGGCTTATCAGACTGCAAACGGGAAAGATAAACTGGAATTTAAAAATATCCTGAACCAGATAGGTGTGGATAAAACAGCGAATACCTGGGGTTGGAATAATTACAGACTTGCAAATTTCAAGTACTATAGCAATCAATATTCAAGTCGTACAACTTATTCCGGTCAACTTAGCGGGAATCATAAACTAAACGAGCTGAAGGATGCTAAACTCGATTGGAATGCAGGTTTTGCGTATGCAAACAGAATTGAGCCTAATCGTCAGAACTGGAATATGAAAGAGAACACCGATGGAGTGTATCAATATGTTTTGCCAACAGGGGCCAGTATAAATGAACTGGGAAGGCTCTATCTTTCAAACCATGAATATATAGGCACCGGCGCTTTAAACTTTGAGCAAAAAATTAAAATTGGTAGTCTTTCCACGACTTTTAAAGCCGGTGGATATTCCGA